>Ga0114998_10003639_pt1 | contig 11385 bp, 9 predicted proteins | sample ArcticOcean_MG_C_5_FD_87044 | JGI IMG/M metagenome (GOLD analysis project Ga0114998, IMG submission 87044) | Marine microbial communities from western Arctic Ocean - ArcticOcean_MG_CB4_138 | ecosystem: Environmental > Aquatic > Marine > Oceanic | place: Arctic Ocean: Canada Basin | collected...
CCAGTACTGATAATTCCTCGAAGAACGAGGGACGAAGCGTAACGCGGCAGCGACGACGACGAGGAGTGCTTTTGATGAAGAGCAAAACGAGGAAAGCTTCATCTGATGCTTTTTTAAAAGATGATACTACTGATGGAGGAGGAGGGATTATTGCATCGATGGGAACGAAAGAAGCGAAGTTGGCGGCGAGTGCAATCGGTATGTGCGTTGTTTTTGGTTTGAGCGCGTTTCCAGCGCATGCTTCGTTTGATTCGACGACGAGCCAGAGTTTATTGGATGATGCGAAAGCGTACGTCGTCGAGTTTTCGTCTTCAGGAGGAGGTGTTAACGGTTCGGTGAAGATATCGAGTAAGTTGAATAGGAGCTTACAAGAAACGGTCACGTTTGATTTTAATGGTTTGAACGGATTAGCGCCTAATACAAAACATGCAATTAATGTGCACGATAAAACCGGGAAGTCGTGGAATCCGGACGTAAGACCGCACGGCGCGCCGGATTCGGTCAAGAAGTTCGGCGCGAGCGCGTGCCATTTCGTTGGCGACGGCTGCGTATTGAACAGACATATTGGCGATTTAGGTAACATTACAGTAGACGGTGATGGGTCGATTCAACCAGTCAAAGATATTTACGTCAGTTTAAGAGAACGTAACTCGAATTCTTTCATCGGCGGTAAGGTGCTCGTCATCAGAGAGAACAAGGACGATTTCGTTACCGAGGAGAACGATGGCAATGCTGGTAAAATTATCGCGAGCGGGATCATCACTCCCATTTAGTAATCATCGCAGTTTCACCACACAGGCGCGCACACGTGTACTTTTACTCTTATAAATAATCGTATTTCATACAGATAGTCAGAAAGGATTAACAATACAATTGTACCTTGTACCTTGTACCTTGTCCTTGTGACCGGTAAAAGAACACAAAAACCTCTCTACATCACTCTTCTTCCTCAAAAAATGAGACACAAACCGTTGAAAAAACGTCCTCATCGCACTCCTCGAATTTATGTGACTCTATGCTTACTCGCCTCGTTCCTCTTCTCTCTCACTGCTTCGGCCGATGCTCATGAAACGACGACGACGAAGACGAAGACGATGAAGGAGAAGAAAACGAAATCCCCTACGGATCGGTTTCGTGAAAAAATGATCCTAACGATCCCGATTTCGATCGATGTACTCCTTCTAGGTCTAGACGATAGCTTAGGCAGTGATAGATTTCTAACCGTCGATCGAGAAAAGCTGAAAGCACACCTCGATGAAGCGTTCGGGACCTTTGAAATCGATACCATCAAAGGTTTAGACATGGATGAGGGGAAAATTGCCTGTAAGTATGAAGCGAGGTATGAAGTGAGACATGGAATTTCGGATGCGTACGAGAGGAGGATTGGGCTAGTGAAGAGAGAGTACGATGATGTTGTTTTAACGCAGAAGAAGAAGAAGAAGAAGACGAATGATGATGATGTGGATGATGAGTATAGGCCGAGATTTGTCGTAGACGGTAAGGAGATGGATGAAACGGTCGAGAAATTGATCAAGGCGAATAGAGAAAATGATGATAATAATAAGAAGAAACGAGTGTTTACGATTGTTATAGTTTTGCCATCAGCGACGAGGATTTTGTTTGAATCTAATTCAACATCCGCAGTAGACGTGAAGGAGTTTTCGTATACGTATGGGTACGCGTTGAAAAATGTAGATTATCATTTAGAGTTGAGAGCACCGAAGCGTTTACATAGAAAGTATCAATTATCGAGCGCGTTTGTTGGGAGAGGGAGGTATGCAGTCATTGATCTTAGAGCGGAATCACCGTTTGGTAAGGAACATAATACGTGGGTCTTTCCCACAAGGAATTCCATCGTCGAGCCGTTTAAGGAGTTTCTTACTGAAAATTCATTTGAACAAATTAAGGAGAACTTCGATGCGCACGTTCATGGAGAATTAGGTAAGACAATATTCGACGGTGTAAGGAGCTTGTACGTTCCTGATATTGCATTTGAAACCATGAACTATGCTAAGAGAGTTTTGGTACCGATAATCGCTTTAAGAGATCACGCCGAGTTCGATCCACTCGATCCAGCTCTAGAGTTTGTTAACAAAAATGGAGAAGCAATCGGCGATGAAACGAAAAATGAAGCGAGTATTAATTTACAAGCTATTGAGCGCGAAGTAAGAAAGTTCTTACTGCCTGGACAAGACCTAATTGTTGTCTCTGGCACGCATGAGTTGCACTCGCATCATCACATCGCGTCATCGATCGCGCGAGCGAAGAGGCATAGCGTCATAGGAAATAACGAAGAGAACTTTATCAAGTTTTCAAAACGTCACGTTTTGGAGGAGCTTCGAATGTCGAGCGATTCGCTCGCAGCTGGTTTAAGTGAACGCATAGAATCTACTTCGACGACGCTTTATGCGAAATTTGGTCCGAAAGCTGCTGAGCACGCCGCGAACGCTGCGTTATTAGAGACGCATTTACGAGAAGAGATTAATTTTGGCAACTTGCATACTAAACGGAGCGCTAGTGCGATGATGGAAAATAACGTGACTGATGTTGTCAAGTTATTTGGCACTAAAGTGATTCCAGTATACGTTCTATCATTGGCATCATATGGAAAAGGCGTCGCTTTGGGAGACGACTATAATGGATTAGATGATATTACGACTACAGATATTGAAAGAAGTACCAACGATGAGAATATTCGAAACGACGTTGCTTCGGACGAAAACTTAGTCGTCGTTATACAGGACGCATCAGAAATCACAAAACAACAAGAAAAAGAAGGACGAAATACAAATCCAAATCCAACGCGAGATATCGTCGCCGGTTTGGCTAAAGCTCTCGGCGCACTTCCATTACCATTCGAAGGTAAAATACACAGAGGCAGAGATTTCGAGCCGTTGCTATGGGCAGTAGGCTGTCATCCATTCGGAGGCGATTTATCAAACACAGAAGAAGTTTCAGACGTCATTTCTGATGCGGGAAGACGAAATCATGTCGTATCGAGAATAGATTCTGCGGCTCGTATCGTTGAGTCAACTATGAGTGTATTTGATTCTTTCGCGTTTGAATACGTGACTGATGATAATGACAACGATAATGACGACGACGATTCTTTGCAGTCGTTACCAAGTCTCATTGCTCGCGAATTTAACGAAAAACTCGAGAATGTTGACAAAGCTTTTTCTGCATTAGCCGTGAAGCTTTCCTCGTTTGAAGACGACGAAGGAGCTGTTCATCGAGACTCGGATTTGTTATTAAAGCTGGCTTTGGAATTCGCGGAAGATTCAAGGTTATCGATAGAGAATGCGCGCGTTAGATTAGGACGATGTAGGTTACGCAGAGAGAAAGGCGAATATTCGACAATGTTCATTTTGTTGTTGTTCATTTTCAGCGAGAATTTATTGTTCGTTCTGATCTTTTTAGCAATTGTGATTGTTGCGATTTTATCATATTTCAAGAAGAACGGAGACAAAAGGAGACATCATCAGCAGCAGCACACGTTTAAGACTAGAGCAAAGCTAAGTAGCTATTAAGAATATGTATGTAGACTAGTAATAGTACCCAGTATGACAGTACTGCTAGCAGTAATAGTTTTACTTATTGAATAAGTATTTCAATACATTTGAAACAATCGAAACGCTTATTCCATTACCTATGAGTTTGTATTTTTTTCTTTCACTCAATTCACCAAAATTGAATCCGTCTTCGTAGCCGTGTAATCGACAAATCTCGCGAGGCGAGAAGTATCGAAGATGCGGTTGCACTTTTGCAGCAAAATCTTCGTCAGTTCCTTCAGAGTCTCGTTTAATTAACCGGAATGCGTTGTTCGCTTTCACATCCTTCTTTGCGAATTCTATACCGCTCTCGTCGAGCAAAATCGAACCGCTAAAAACAGTCTTTGCGTAACCAGACGTAAACGTACTCGCCGAGACAATTTCACTCCCGTCACTACAATGTACGATATCAAAGAACCTCCAATACTTTTCTATCTTTTTCACGTCTAACAACAAACTCCCCGAATGTTCTTCTTCGTTATCGTCGGCGGTTGAGGATAAAAATTCTTTGATATTTCTACGTTCGATAGCAATCGTCTTTGGTTCGTTAAAAGGGCCTAATTCAAACGCTCTTGCAATCAAGTAATATCTCGGCCGTTTACATGGCATGCCAATATCTTCGGGAGATAACCCAACAAATTCTTTGATGAAGTACGAGTTTTTCTCCAACAAAGCAATCAATCTCTCCCGCTCTTTCCCGTTCTCAAAACCGACGACGTTCTCGACTAAAATCCTCTTTGGTAAAAATACACACGACGACGAGCTCTCAAATGTGTCGATGATCTTTGCCAACGCAGTAGATCGTTTATCGTTCCCATGTTCTTTCTTCCCAGTTCTCGTGTACGGTTGACACGGCGGTGACATCGTCAACAAATCCGTCTTTGCAAACAAACTCATCAACGATTTCTCCAACATACTCTCGATATTGCCTTCGAGCATAACAGTTCTCTCCATGTCAAAATTCCTTCGATATACTTCGTTCGCTATTGCGTTATTATCAACTGCAACGCATTTCAAATCATCGTAATGCTCTAAAACGTTCGATCGCTTGAGCGCTAACCTCATACCACCAATGCCGCTAAATAACTCCATGTGCGTAAACTCTTCCACACGCGTCGTTGTCGTATTATTGTTACTTCTTATCAAACTTGAACCGTTATTATTCTTCGCACTACTGCTGCTATTACTCCGTCGTCGTCGTCGACGTTTCTGAAACTCCAGGGAAACAGGAGCGCTCTTTACTACTACAAATACTACTCGTCCATTACTCATAATCTCATGAACCGCATTCACATTCACACTGATTCAGATATATAATCTCTTCGCGGAATCTTTTGCAAAATGTGCAAAAACGTGAATCAATTTGGCAGCTTTATATAAAACCTTTTTTTTCTTCCTCCCTCGTCCTTCGTCCTTCATTTAATTCTTCCCTCGACAACTTGAATTTCTTCCCTCATTCGATCAACCGCGACATCGATCGTCTCAGTTATTCTTCGCTTTCGTTTCGTATTTTTTAATTCCACCGGCATCGTCGTCGAGTTCGAGTTCGCGCATTTAAAAATATCTATCTATCGAACTCTGTATCGAACAAGAACAGAACCAATGCGAGCCCGTGCTATTGATGGCGAAGAAACGCTTATTCAGACATTGTTAGGTTATATCAGTTTCAATCGCGCTGTCTCTCTCGCTCTCTCTCTTTACTCGTACACGAGAAATCTTCCTTTCTTTTGTTGATAAACTCGTCGTTTTGAATTTTTTGAATTTTTTGAATTTTTGAATTTTTTGAATTTTGGTGCAAAACAGAAAAATGCAAATCATAGAGAATATTATTATTCCCCGCCCGTTTATTCGTCATAAATATACTTGGTACATATTTCGAACGACTTCTTTATGCGAAACGGATAAAAACAATAACAGACCGAGAGGATGATGAAATATGGCGCGACCGTGCCGGTTGGTTTAGGCGAGTTCGCCAGTGAACAGGGATTGAATAAAAATGAGGACGCAGACTTGATAGATGTTGGGGTCTGCGTCGTTGAAGAAGAAGAAGAAGAAGAAGAAGAAGATAAACAGAGGTTTATGATGATTGGAGGAGTGAGGATCGATATGGATGATGAAGAAGAAGGAACGAATAATACTAACGCTAATGCTGCGTTTAATTGGGAGTATGGGAAGAATAATGGTGATGATGACGATGATGATGACGAGGAAATTGGTTCTTCTTCTTCGGAATATACAACAGAAGAAGATGATTTTGATGATTTTGATGAAGATGACGATGGTTTAGGGAGCGACGATTCTGAGGAATACGGGAGACAATTAAGAGCAATTGCTGGAATGGCTTTGGATACTAATATTACTGGGACGATGGTTCCATCTCCGCCGTCTTCGTTTGGGATGTCGTCGTCAGGTGACGACGAGAGCGATTCGGACGATTGGATGTCCAAACGAGGACGACAAAAAGCGATCGCGAAGAAGAAGAAAGCGAAAGCGTTTGCGCAGAAGCAAATGATCGAAGACGAGGAATTGGAGACGTACGTTCAGTCAGCGATGGAAACGTTGATGTATTTAGGGGAGGGTTCGTATGTTGGACTTCCCCCAGGGATGACGAAACTGAAATTAGAATGCGTGAGAGATTTAGTGCATAATATTGGCAAAGGAAGTGGATTTGTATTCGAAACCGTCGGTGGTGGGAAAAGAATGCACGCGCTTTTGAAATTTACGCAAGGTGGATCATACGCAAGAAGAGATTCGGTGACTTATAATAATACTAATAATAATAATACCAAAAATAATATAAGAAATAAATCAAAGAAAGGACGAGCGTTGCAGCAAAATAACAGCAATAATAATCGAAAGGTGAGTAAGCCGGTATCGTTTGTACAAGCTGGGACGACAGATTTAATGCGCGTAGAATCATCGTCATCAGATGATGATGATGAAATGAAGGAAAAAGTAATGTACGCGAATAGAGGTCTACGACGAGCAGCAGAAGCAGAAGCGAAAGCAAAAGCGTTAAGGAAGGAACGGAAGAAGAAGAGTCAAGGAGTTGCAATCGACGCGGGACGAAAATATGCCGAATTCGAAAATCACGGTTCCGGCATTGGAAGTAAACTCATGGAAAAGATGGGTTTCATGGGACAAGGCACTGGATTAGGAGCAAAGCGAGACGGTAAGGCAGAACCCGTTGAGGCTGTAATCAGGAAAAAACGTGCCGGATTGGGCACATAATTTTGGTACGTGTGTTTTTGTTTTTGTTCGTCCTTCTGTTTTCTCTGCGGCGGTATTATATTTGTCCAAGTGCGCAATGATGTTCATTAAGCTTAATCTTTTCTGATTATCCACGTGGAGAAAGCAATGACAAATTTACTGAGCGTATTATTTGATTTACCAAGCAAAAACAATCTCTGTTCGTGTAGTTTTTATTTACGATGGCTGCACTATTTTAGCTGAACGAGGCGTTACAAACCTTATTATTTGAAAGATTTCCCGCTCGGCGCGAAAGTCAACGCTTCATTTAATTTCACTTAAACAAACGACTTCAAAAATAAGAGCACACACGCACAGCGCGAGAAATAAAGATGAACGCCGATGCAGACAAAGTCGAGCAAAAGGCGCTCAAGCAGGCCGGCGACGTCATACTGGACGTCTACGACGTGAAAAATCAGCACATCTTTCAAAAGAGAGACGTCGCGAGAGATCAGCTTTCGTTTTTGTTTGAAGACGTGAGCGATATTTTTTTCTTATAGATACAAAAATACGAGCTAATAAGTTTTCTTTCACAGGACAAGCCAACCGTACCAGTCGCCCATGGACTCGTCGTCCCGAGCAAGACAGACTTCATACGTCGCTTCAACGAAATCTCCAGCGGATTTTTCGAAGGTTTTACCGAGCTCGATTGGCAAGGCGTCGTCGTTGCAGGTACGAATACATTACGAGCGTTTTTTTTCTTTATTTGACGTGACTGACCTTTGACTGCTTCTGCTCATTCTCAACTCAAAGGGGGTGCGGTATTACACGCCTTGACGCCCAATTTACACCCGCTGTCTAACCAAAACGCGGACATCGATCTGTTCTTGTATGGTTTGTCCGACGCGCAAGCGCGAGAGAAGATCAAGCGTCTCTTTGAAATCGCTAAGAATCAAAAAGGGTGCAAATCGCCCTCGACGAAACCGTGCGTCTTGAGAACGCAACACACGGTGACATTTGTTTTTGCGTTTCCTCATCGAAACGTCTCTGTCATTTTGCGTCTCCACGACGACGCGCCGCAAGTGGTGCAGTGTTTTGATGTAGACTGTTGTGGATTTTACTACAACGGGAAAACCGTGAAGTGTACGGTTCGTGCCGCATTGGCGTTGCGAACCCGATGCAACGTAATGGTGGAAGAGAAGCGAACGCCGGCTTACGTGCAACGTCTCTTAAAATATGTTAGAAGAGGCTACTCGATCGCTGTTCCAGGCCTGAAATGGGACGATAACGCAGAAACGCGTCGCATGTGGACGAAAAAGAGAAAACCAGTTGAAACGCAGCCCATTCCCTACTACTACCCAGGTGGTAATGAGTGTGATAAAAAAAAAAAGTACGATTATTTTGAGGCCACACAGATGGAGAAGCTATTGCTCGCGTGTAAAGCTGGGCGCAAAGTTTTCACTTCCGAAATTGATCGAGGCACAGATACGTATCCTATGCTTAAGCGTCTCTATCCAAACATCAACCCAGGTCATGCAATCCAGACTCGTCGCTCAAAGTTTCCGCCGCGCCTTCAGAACACGAAAGTATTCGCTTTGTTATATTTTTCCGAGCTTCTAGTGGAGAACGAAGATGAGTACGATGTCGACATGAGGTTGCCCCTGGGACACTTCAACGACCTCGTCGCTTGGAAAGTTGACGGCTTCCTTTCTGCGAAGAAGAAAGGTAAAGGACGCGTCGAATTCCAAATCGGCGGCATACCCACCGGCAGAGCCGAGCTTTTGAACGAAACACAAGGCCCGCTGTTTAATATTCCAAAAGAGGAGCACAACGAGTATCAAGAACCACCGAAATTGGAGGTGGTCAATCGAGGCGTGCGCATCATGCTCGCCAAGTTCGCCCCCGGGAGCGCGTCCCCTGGTTCATCCGCGAAGGTTCCAATCGTGTTGTGAAGAGCAAACGAGAAGATAAAGTTACAGACACAAGCCTCAAAAAAGAGGAATTAAATACGTTTTAAAAGCAAATCTCGGGATCACCGAGGAAGAAGTAACAGATCTCTCCCCTCCTCGCACGTACGCATTCGTTCAGAAGCGACGAACTCAAAGCGCGCCGGCACAGACAACTTCCAGACAACTTTAAGACAATTTGAAAGAGATATATATACTAGTTTCAAAAGTAGGAAGTGTAATTATGTATATATTTCTAAATCATGTCGCCATTAGGTCTACTGGTTCCTGTTGATGACTGCCGAGTTCTTCGAAAGGCGGGTTTGCGGTCATCATCGCGGTTTCAGCTTCAGTTTGAGCGTCCTGATCATCGTTCATTTCAGCCGACGTGTTATCATTTTCTGTATCCTCCGTTTCTCCTGACTCTGCCGGTTTCGCAGCTCTACCGCAAATATACGCTGAATGTTTCTCTAACTCCTGCATGACCTCTTCCTTTGGCCGCGTAATGAGATCGGAGATTCTCCAAAATTGACACGTCGACGCGACGTCCCCGCCTGAACCTGAACTCATCAAAGTCCAAGGATCGTGCGGGTTCCATTGAAAATCTGTAATAGGGTTCCTATGCCCCGAGTGTGTGAACATAAGCTCATCTGGAGGAGTTTGACCGTACCTAGATTTTTTCACCTTTACGTCTTCACTTTCGCCGTCCTCCTTATTATTATTATTATTAATGTTCTCGTCGTTGCTATTTTCTTCTTCGCTAATCGTAGTAGGGTTTGTGTGGGTTTTCTTTCGAGTCAAATCCCAAACGTTCAAACACCCATCATCCGAAGCTGATGCTAAAATGTTTGCATCGTGCGGCGACCAACTCGCGCGAAGAATTTCACCTTCGTGGGCGTGGCTCATGATAGTCATTTCATCGCTAAAAGAAGAAGATGTATTATTATTATAAGTATTATTCGTTGTTGTGTTTGTTCCCTTTGATCTGTCGTCGATTTTACGCCAATCCCAAACTTTGACAATTTTATCCTTCCCTCCAGTTACGATGAAGTTCGTATTCAGAGGATTCCAATCTACGACGTGAACGTCCATATCGCTCGCTTTAACACCGCTCACTGGTCGACTATGATCGCATCTAGAGTCCCAAAACAAAAGCATCGTATCGTCAGAAACTGAACAAATGATGTTTGAATCTTCCGGGTGAAACGCAACGTCTTCTACGGTATCCGTGTGACCTCTAAAAGTACAATGTGCGCTAAGTCGCGTGCCTTCAATCTTCCCATCATAGTCAATACTCGACGACGACGTATTATTATTATTATTATTATTAATAGCTGCATTACTTTTAAAATCCGGTAAATGCCAAACCAAAACTTGCTTATCTCTCCCTCCGCTCGCGACTTTATACTCCTTCGAATGACAATCCAAAGCGAACTCGGCGAAATCAGTGTGCCCACTTAAAATCAAATCAGGCTTACTCGGTCTATAATTCTGATCATCGTTCTTCACCTTACACTCCTTAAACGTCCTATTCGGTTGCCTCAAAACGTCCCACACTAATAACTCCTCGGAATCCGTATGCGTCACTAATACGTCCTGATCTCGCTCCCCGAAATTCCGCATATTATTAACCTCCCCTGGATGTATAATCGCGTGCACTTTCTTACAAAATCCTAGATTTATGTTCGACACCCTTTGCTGTTGCTGTTGTTGCTGAAAGCTACCGTAGTTCTGCGTCATCGCGCCTTGGAAATCTTTCCCGTCGTCGAATAACATATGTTCAGCCGCAGCCACTCTAGGTTTCGCAATATCCACTTGATACGTTAGAATCGTATTCGCATCGGCGCCATCGAATACGCCGGTTTGTTCGGTCATATACACTCTCTGCGTGAATTTATATTGCTTATCCTCTACAACCTTCCCCCATCTCACTGCTAACGACGGCCATTGCACGTTGAAGTTTTGGAACCAATCGTAAATAAACGGCACTAACGTCTTCCATCTGTTATAGGAGTCCTCCGTCGCGTTGAACATTCTCGGTCCTAGTTCTTGTTATTCAATTTATCTCTTATTTATTCAAACAGAAGACTCTTTCCTTCGCTATGCATATATATATTCTTCTTCTTCTTCTTCGTGAACGTTGTCGTTAATGTTGTTTTGATTACAATTGCGCTTATTAGTGGTAGTAGGTAGTAGTAGAAGTAGTATTTTTAAAATCAGAAACCCTAAACCCCAAACCTGGAAACCCTAAACCCTGAAAATAGCAAGTCAAAAGTGTAGAATAATTTGTGGGGAGTTTTGTAGTCTCATCAGAAAAAGACGCTCTGTACTGAGCAGTCAAAAAAGGGAGAACAATACGCACGTTTAGCACGCGCGAGCAAAAGTATTCATAACACGCGTGAAACGTCTGACTCGACCTGCGATTCGTGCTCGTTTGGCGGTCTCGTCAGAAAAAGGTTCTCATTAAACGAGCGTCGCGTAAAACGTCGGATATAAGCGAGAACGTTCAAGAAACAGATTCGAAATCATAATCATAATAATAATAAAATGAGATCGTTCTCGAGTAGAGCGCATGAGAAGAAGAAGAGCGCAGGAAAGGAAGCATGGCGAGCGAGCGCTTTAAAGTTCGATAGAAAGAGCGCTTCGAAGACCGAGCGGCAAAGGAGTACGAGCAGAAAGTTTATTGGAAAAATTTGCCA
>Ga0114998_10003642_pt1 | contig 11383 bp, 7 predicted proteins | sample ArcticOcean_MG_C_5_FD_87044 | JGI IMG/M metagenome (GOLD analysis project Ga0114998, IMG submission 87044) | Marine microbial communities from western Arctic Ocean - ArcticOcean_MG_CB4_138 | ecosystem: Environmental > Aquatic > Marine > Oceanic | place: Arctic Ocean: Canada Basin | collected...
ATAATAATAATAATAATAATAATAATAATAATAATAATAATAATAATAATAATAATAATAATAATAATAATAATAATAATAATAATAATAATAATAATGTAGAAGATAGAAATATAGAGAACGAGCAGGAAAAGGACGAGAAAAAAGTATTAGACATGCCGTTCGCAGTGCACGCCACGTATACGTTTGATGGTAGTACTGGCGACGCAAAAAAATGGCGATTCATGGAAGCCGGACTTTGGCGCGTTCCCGAAACGTCGCCGTCTTCGAGCGCGAAAAATAATAACGAGGAAGAGAAGTTCGTCACATTTGATGCTTCTGCGCATTTATGGGATGATGACGCGATTGACGATCATGGTGGTATTACGTCGCACGATACGCCTTCAATTACTGACCATCTCGTCGCCGGATCGGGACATATCAAAGCGTTGAGTAATGCGATTGCAATCGCCGCGTCGCTGAAACGCACTCTTTTGATTCCACCAATGCCCTGTTGGTGTGATAAAGTCTGGGGCGGTCACGATAATATTTTCACTTTTCATTGTCATTATCCAGGCAGTCGCGATAGTAATCACATTCCTGGGTTTTGTCCATTAGACCATTTCATTTCGCCATCGACGTTGGTTAAACAGGCGAAAGCGCTCGGTGTTAAAATTATCCCTCTCGGCGCGGCTCCAGCGACAATCAAATCAATGAAGAACGACTTTCCAATCTTGACAGTTGGAGCCGAAGAACAATTACGAAAGAGCGAGTTCAACATCCCAACGCATGCGACTGAAGCGGAAATCGCAAAGTTATCAAACGTTCTGCCATCGATCGTGAAACTCGAAACCACTCGAGACGCTTTTGGCGGTTTCGTTGACGATTCTAAAACGAGAGAGTTCGAGAAGAAAGTCATGAAAGATGGTTTAAAACCCGAACAATGGTGTTCTGAGTGTCACCCTCAAGGCTGCAAAAACTTGATTCCATCTGGAACGATCGCTAAAGGGTTCTTAAGACCAGTGCGGCAAGTCCACGACCAATTCTGCGCCACTTTCGACGAAGCCGGGCGCTTTCACGATGTACTTTCGCACGATAACAAATAAACAATAACGAAGAAATGAAGAAAGAGAGTAGAAGAAAGTACTAGTTTGTTTGCATAGATGATTGTAATTACTCATGTGTAAGATTACAATCAAATCTTCGGTGAAATCTCTCTCTTCCCTCTCTTTCTTTGTCAAGCGTGGTGAGATTCTCACGTCATGTTTTTTCTGTGTTTTGGACACAAATCTTCAATCTATTACTACATTTACTTCGCCGGCGCAGCTTTCGATGACGAACCGAACAAAGACCCAAACACCGATCCTTTCTCGCATTTGCATCGGTCCTCAATTTTCACACCAGCTAACGCGGTTTCGATGTGCATGCCGCAACCGGCCCTGTTTTTCACAATCGAGAGAGGGAGAATTTTAGTATATATTATTTAATGAAATTGGAAAAAGAATTCGTACGATTTGATTTTATCGAAGAAGAAGAAGAAGAAGAAGAAGAATATGATGATTAAGAGAGAGTAAGAGAGAGAAATTGAAACGTACCAAGTAGGTTTATCGCATTTATCGCATTGAACTCGTCGACACATTTTTTATTACAGTAATAATATAATGAACTTTTTTTGATATGCAATAAAAAATGAAGCGAAGACCGTCTGACCGTCAAAGACCCCCGCCGGTTCTTAACTGTATTTTGTACGTATAGCTACGAGTATAATATAGAATTATAGATAGTCTGCGAGTCTGCGAGAGCGCGCGCGTGCGAATGAATAGATTACAAATACTACTAAATATACCAGAACGTTCTGGTATTGGTGGCCTCGCTCACAGGATCAAATGAAACCGAACATCTTCTTCTTTTCCTTCGGCGGTAAGCGCTTCCCGTCGCTCGCTAAGAATCGTTCGACCATGCCGTGTAAGATATACTCAATAGCTTCTTCCTCTTGCTTCTCGTTCAGTAAAGGAATATCTATTTTCTCGTTCATTTTCTTCGCCGTGCTCTTTATCCAAAGATCTAGTTGCGTTTCGCCCATATCACTCACACCTTCGAAGAATATCGAATGTCCAACCTTCTCGAATTGACGCTCGATGGCGTCCGCGATTACGTCGACTATTTTCATGAACAAAACTTGCTCGGCGGCTTCGTTCAGTATCGGTATATCTAAAACTGCGTTCAGGAAAGAAGCGAAAACGATTCTTTGCGGTTTACTGATTACATGAAACGGAAGTTTCAACTCGTTCGTTTCCGAGCATAAGCGCACGATGTCTTTCTTATGCATTCTCAATAACTCCTTCTTCGATTTCCCTAGTTTCTTCGCTCGCTCGATCGCTTCGTGGCCATCTTTAGACCTTAAATAGTTCTCGACTATCTCTTCTTCTTTCGTTTTGAATACTCCGGCTCGAACAAATACGGTTCTTCTTCTTCTTCTGAGCATCATCAGGTGTTTCGTTCTCGTCATCGCAGTCGTTGAAGATATCCTCGAACAGCAGAGCTCCATCGCTCTCATCGGGCAAAACGAACAAACGAGGTCTTTGTCGAAGTCTCGTCAGTTATTTCTCTCTCGCAAAGTCTCGTCAGTCAGTCAATAATTCGTGGTGTTTTTGATACGTATCTTTTATGCGACGTAGTGTGTGCTGATGACTAGATATTCTCGAACAGCATCAGAGCTCCCTCGATTGTTCTGCAGGAAAAGTACGAACAAAAGACGACGACGACGACGAAGAAGACATCAGGAAGAAGAAGCAGAAGAAGACGGAAGAAGCAGAAGATGCAAAAGGTAACGCATGGCTTAAAAGCGTGCGAATATGTTTGAGTAGTCCGCGTGCACAAGCTCGATTTTCGTTTCGAGATCAGGTTGAAACCTTGGACAATAGAAGATTTTAAATGGCCGCCAAAGTCCAACAGAATTTAAATATCCAAACTTCTTTTTGCACAATAAACAATAGTAGTAAAATACATATATATTCAATACGAATAAAAATAATAATGAACAGTGATGACGTCGTCGCTTTAGATGATCACGACTGCGATCAGGATGGCGATCGCGATGAAGAGAAGATCGAGAACGAGCGATCGTCGATTCGATCGAACGCGTCGATGATGGGTTCCATGAATAAAGAAGTAGAACGAAAAGTTTGTTTAGGTGATCAACGGAAACAAAAACAACGAGGGAACGCGAACGAGTGCGAACGAGGCATCGTCTTGCAAAGGAAATTTACTGCGGATAGTTTAGATTTAGAGAACAGTAACAGTCGTTCGTCGTCAGAGGTTGACGCGGTCGACTGCGAGAACAGTAATCGCGGTACTAGTACTGACAGAGACGAAGAAGGTGAAGGAGAGGGAGGAGAAGAAGAAGAGAAAATTTATTACAGAGCCGTGACGAAAATCGAGAAGAAGAATTTAAGGAAGGAAAGGAGCGCTATGAACGATTTGAAGTCCATCGCGAATTACAACAACAACAACAACAACAACATCATTAGTAACAACGTTCGTGATAATTTGCTGAACGCGGTTATATTGTTAGACATGGATGTTCGCCAAAGCTCTCCTCCTTTTTCTTTTTCTTTTTCTTCTTCTTCGGAAAAAACTAAGGGTCAGCTAAGTCCTCGTACGACGACACCTATTAAAAGTTTACGAGATTTAGTCGAATCGGCAATTGAAAGATCGAGAGATTACTTTGTTCATTGCGAGACAGATGAGGAATGGTCGCGTGTTTGTAAAGCGCTGAGTTCTTCGATCTTTTTAGAAGATTCAAACGACTGCGTCGTCACGTCTTCGGTTCAAGCCAATAATAATGTTCTTATTATACCAATTAACGCGAAAGATTGCGTATTAAAGTCAGCGAGATTGGTCATCATTGCGAGAGCGAAGACGTTTGTATTATCGTCTTTTTCGCCGAAACAATCGTTTTCTAAAGAAGAGAGCTGTATGCATAAGTTCGTTGTCTTGTGTATTTCCGATGCTTTTAGATTGCACAAACAGACAAAGAACTCACATGCGACTGCGGGAACCATCGCAACGCTCTTCATCTCTACGAAATTCTATATTCAAGCGCTCGCATCGAAATCAGTCGACGAATTTCAGCAAGCTATGCGTAGTTTTATTCAGAGGAATGAAGAAGGCAACGGTAAAGGTGGTAATATCAGAAGAAAGTTTTCATATCTCGAAGAAACGACCGATATCGAAGATAACGACGCAAGACTACGATGTTGCCGGTCTTCACTTTTCTTCGCGGGTATTTTGCATGATTTTAATCGCGTAGTAAAAAAACGCTATTTGAGCGACTTCACGGACGCTTTTGTCGATCGAAAAACATTCGTTAGAGCTTGTCACACGATAATTTGGCTCTTTTTTAATACGACAGTTCCATGCCTAGCCGTTGGATTGGTGTTTACGATCGATTCAGAGGAAAGGGTTGGAGTAGAAAAGTTCTTGACTTCGGAAGCGCTGGCGAACCTAGCGTTTTCGCTCGTTGGAGGTCAAAGCGCTCTCGTGTTCAGAGTAACGGGACCAACGCTCGCTTTCATGCAGGTGATCCGAATAACGGCTTTTCGTTTAAACGCACCGTTAGAAACGTTCTATTCCATCGTTGCACTCGTGTCGGGATTGGTATCGATGCTTTTCGCTTCATTTGGAGGGGCTTCTACGATCAAATACGTCGGCTTATTTTTTGCCGAGATTATGCGTATGTTTGTTGCGATCATTTTTGTTTTCTCTTCCATTTCTGCAATACGTAATAAAGGAGTTAAAACTGCAGATACGGTCGCAGAGTTCTTAAAATATTTCATCTTGCACATCGGAACATTTGCTCTCAGCAGAAAAATCAAATCACTCAAAGATAGTCCTTTTCTTAAATCAAGGATACGCAGAATTATTGGCGACTTAGCTCCAGCGATTGGTTTGATTGTGTTTACGGGCGTGAGCTATATAGCCAAAGACGTTCCCGTCGATCGAGTGCATGACGAACAGTATAAAATGTCGGGCACAATGTGGCCTGATTACAACCCGTTAAAATACGCGGACGAAATTATGAGCGGAAAAAGTATTGCTATCGCAATATTTTGCGGCGTATCGTTGAGCATACAAATATTTCTTGAAGGGCAAATTTCAGCCGTGTTATCAGCGCGTCCGGAGAACAAATTGAAAAAGGGCAAATCGTATCACTACGACTACTTCGTCGTCGGGTTTATCAACGCGCTTCAAGGTTTGTTTGGACTTCCAATCGCGCTTCCTTCGCTTCCTCACTCGCCCATGCACGCACGGATATCTTCCGAGGTCGTCGAATACGAAGAGGACTACGTTTCAAAGACGCACGTTGTTCGTGCGACTGAGATTGGACGGTTCACGAACATATGTGCGAGTATTTTGCGTTTATTCTCACTAGGTCTGTTTCGGAACGCGTTATACGGCGATATTCCAGTGCCCGTTGTCAGCGGTTTTTTGCTCTTTATGGGCTATACGGCTTTGGAAGAGAACGATATTTGGAAGCGTTTTCTTCTTATGTTTACGCAACGCGAGCAAATAAATCACAGGCAAGAAGAACGTTTCCGATTCGTGCGTTTGGGTGTCATCAACGCGTATACGATTACGCAAATTTTCTGCTTTGCACTCGTTTTCACGATCAGTCGAAGCTATGACTTTGATAAAAACAGAACTTTACCAGTTGCGACGTTCTATCCGTTCGTATTTCTATTCGTAATAGGTTTTGCTACTTTTATATTACCGATGGTTTTTGCAGAGAGTGATTTGCGAATATTGACCAAAGTTAGTAGTAAAAGATTATACTCTCAATTGTTTTGCTAATTTATTTAGTAATACTGTTTTTAATTCCTATTATCTAGCTGATCCGATGTATGATTTTGCCTTTTTCTTTCGAATCCGTCGTTGTTTGCATAACAGGACTGAAAAAAACTCCCGTGCACTTCTTACCGTCGATTACCAGCTCGGCAAAATATCCCGAATCGAAATTGCCCGTGATTGTGCTTTTGGAAGCATCAATGCGCCCACCGACGAGTGCAACGGCACGAGGAACTTTCGTCGCAGAAGAAGTTTTCAACTTTTTAATTGCCATCGTCGTCGTCTGCTTATTCGCCGCTTGCCGATCATCCAAGATCTTTTGGATCTTCTCGTGATCTCCTAAATCCATAAATTTTGCCACGCTATCAAACATATCTGATTTTTCTTTGTCCCATACTGCTCTATCTTGCTTCAATTCTTTTAACGCGTCTTCTGACAATTTAAGACAACTTGCAAACGTCTTCAATGCGTTTTCTTCCGTCAAAGGTTCAGTCAATTTCAATCCCGCGGTGATCTGCGCCTCTCTTTTCTTACCCGCCATGTCCAGAATTTTCTTAAATGCTTCTTCGTCTTCATCTTCATCTTTGTCGTTGTCACTGGACCTTTGCGGCGAATCTTTTGCCAGCTCAGCAGTTGGTTTTCCATCTTCGATAATTTTCCTCTTCTTGGGCGGCATATTCTTTTCGTAATCACTAGCGGGAGCGGGTAAAATTTCTTTTCCTCCAGCAGTTGCGCCGGCACCGCCGCTGCCTCCTATTTCGCCACCACTTCCAGCTGAAGCGACTTTCATTTGAGATGAACTCGATCGGCCAAGTTTTGATGGTTGCTTTTTCAACTTTTTCTTTCGATCATTCACTGCATTGAGCACTTCTTTATCTTCTTCTTCATCATCGGAAGGTGCCATGCGCACGCCTGGAACCAGAACTTCTTCTCTATTCGCGCGCGGACTCAAAGTTGGAAGATCGCCACCACCGTGGGAATGACTCTGTTGAAGCTTCAACGCTGGAAGTGTTTTCTTTGGCAGTACAGCTGCTTTTGCTGTCAACACCTGCTCAACACCACTCAACACCTGCTGACCTGCTTTCTTAGCGAACGGCGCAGAAAACTTCTCAATGACATCATCCGTGAGTTTGATATTCCTTGGATTTTTTGAGCACTTCTCTACGTGCTTAGCGCAAGTTTGATTTCTCGTCTTTCCTTGAAACGTTTCGTTACAGTATTCGCACGTTGCCGCTGGCGCTGCCGGTACAGGAGCAGACCGACCGTCGATTTTGAATCCATGACTGCCTTTGACTGGTTCGAAAGCAGATCTAATGCCAGCTCGCGGTGTATCTTGAGTCGTAGTGTTGGAGGTTGCTTTTGTCTTGTTTGTTGAAGCCTTTTTTTGTGTTTCAGTATCCTCATTATTATTCGTTTTTGTCGCAGGCGCTATCTCTTTTTGACCGATTTTAATCTCTTTCTTTGCGCTCGTCGTCGTTTTGATCTTATTCTTAACCTCGTCTTCTCTCCTTCCCCAATACGCAAATCCTTTCAAAGGAAGTATATCGCTAAAACAATCCTCTTGCCTATCTTCGTCGTCGGAGTGTCCAGGGATCTCCCATAGCACTGGATTCGTGAGAGGGTTATCGTATCGTCTACCAGCGGCGGTGAGAAACGCCGCACCGGTGTTTGACGTTGTTAATGAGTGTACGTAGACTTTTTCCTTCTTCGTTCGCGATTTCTTCTTAGACAACGAATTGTTTGTTTCTTCGACCCAAATTTCCTTGGCCGTTTCCTTTTCATCCTCGAATACTCCTCCTATGCGAAAGACGCCAGATCTCGCGCAGACAAGTGTGGCGCCATAAAAACCTACGTTTGGCGACATACTAGGTATTAATCTCGCCCAAATTTTTAACTCGAACGAAAATACCCACACTTCCTTGAGATATGTACCTTGCTCGTCTCTTCCACCGGCAACGAGCATACCGTCGCCGTCTGGTAGGGCAGTCGCACTATGGAATGCCCTTGGCGAAGGCCACTCTCCTTCTGTTTCCGTGGGTAAGATTTCTTTCCATCGCGGGGTTTCATCTCTTGCATCGTACATCCAGATATCGCCGAGATATTGATCGCTCGAATTAATGCCACCAAAAAGAACAGCGACGTCGTCGATGGCCGAAACCAAACTTGCAAAGGCTCGAGCAGGAGGTAACTTTTTCGTTGATTTTTGCGTCGTATTCGCGGTCCAAGTTTTCGCTTCAAAATCGAAAACGTTTGTTTCGTTTGTAAACGCGGCGAGCTTTTTATTATCCAATTCATCTTTTTCGGCATTTTTTCCAACACTCTTTGGCTTTTTTAACGTTGGATCCAAATATTTCTTCACACCACCAAACTGAAGAACCTTCGTATCGCTTATGAATGTAGACGACGCTCCAAACCTATCTTCTGGCACATATGCATTAGCACCATTACTTTTATTTTGGACGTCCAAAATGTTCCATTTCTTCAAAGCGTAATCGTACGTCCTCGTAACCATAAGTCTTTCCTCGACTGTTTTCGCTTCTCCCTCCTCTGCGCCTCCAGAAAGAAACGTCAACACGTCGTCGTAGTTACTATACTTATTCTTCTTCGCCGGCGTGTTATTAGTCCGATGATTAGACGTAGCAGTATCGTCGCCAATATTTAAACTCCTATTCTTCTGTCTCGCGCAGAACGACGGAAACGTATCAGGGTTCGGCGCATTCATAACCTCAAACTTAACACGTTCGAACATCCCTGCGGTTAAATCTACCGCGACCATTACTCTTCTCTGTTCGTCGTCTTCGCCGCATCCGCCCCACGTATATAAACACCCGTCGTTCTCTGAATACCAAGCTATTGGCATTTCTGTGCCTATTTTCTCTGGTAAAGCACAGTCGAACCATCTGACGGTTTCCTCGGTTTCTTCCTCGCGTTCTCCTTCATGTTCTGTTATTTGCGACGTCTCCATCATCACCGATTGTATTAATTGTATTACTACTATTATTCCCTCTCTCTCTCTTTCGGCACAAAAAAGTCGATTCGATTCGATTCGATTCAATCTTCTTCTTCGGTTTTGAATATAATTCGGTGGTTTCTTTAGTATGGGAAACCTTAAGATTTATATCGCGCGCACTAAAAAGATCCGACGGATGCTACGGCAAAGATATCTATCAACAGCTACAGCAAACGCGTGCGTATTACTGCACAATGCTCTCTCTTTACCTTTAATCGAAGTAATATGTGTGTATATATATATTCTAGATATTAAGAAAAAGTGACGCGCATATATATCCGATCGGCATTGGATTATAAAAAGTTTTGGCGAAAAAGTTTTGGAAAAACGGACCATTTCTTGATTGGCCACACACTTTTGCGCGCGCAGAGGCTTACAGTAAACATCAAAGAGGAAAAAAGCGCTTTGCTTCGAAGTACCCATTCCGTATAGTTTAATAGTAAGCTTGTGTTACGACTTGATGCTATCAATCGTAACGGTCGATGAATTAAATAAGTCATATCATCAAAATTTCCAGGCTTGAGCCGTGCAGTGTATGCATCGCGAGAGAACTCGCGTCTCGCTTTTTCTGGTCATCGATTTAGCTTTAAGGTTCGTTGAGGAATAAACGCGCGCGAGGATGATGTTGAGTAGGAGCAGTAGTGCCGGCCGAAAGTTTACGTGTTCTTCCCGTCGTCGTCGTCGCGCTTCTTCTTCTTCTTCTTCCCTGCGTCGCGCTTCTTCGTCTGTCAGTGAGAATAAGGACGAGGATAGGGATAAGAAAAAGAAAAAGAACGAGATTAAGATGAACTGGTTTAAGAAAGAGGCAGAGTTGCCAAACGGCGCGAAGATTAAATACGTATCACGCGTTGATGTGAAGTTCTTATATGATGAGATCTATGTAGAAGATGCGTACGAGATTGGAAAACGACGAGACGGAGGAAATAACGCTCGCGTCGTCGACGGTGATGATATTGTCGGTGAAAATGAAGAAGTGTATACGATTGTCGATGTAGGAGCGAATATAGGTTTATTCGCGCTTAAAGTATTGAATAAGCATAGAAAGAAGAGGTGCGCGTTGTATGCGTTTGAGCCGTCTCGTGCGGCGTTTGAAGCGCTTACTTACAATTTGAAAGAGTACGACGATAGCAATAGTACTAATAGTAATAGTAATAATACATTGAAAGTGAAATTGATTAATAAAGCGGTTGGTAACCCTTTGAATAATAATAATAATGGAGAAGATTCAATAGAGTTTACGAGTTATCCGAACGCAGCTGGATGGTCGACTTGTTTAGAAGACGAAGAAGAAACGTATAAGAACGTGATGAGTTATGCTGAAACGTTGATTATATCGATTTTCACGAGCAAGCGATATTTACGATTCGCGAAGCAATTTGTTGAAAATGTACTATTTAATGATGTTCTCAAAGCGCGCACTGTTTTCTTATCATCGATCGTTAGCATCGTCCTGAAATGGTTAACGTTCGCAAAAACGGTCTCGCGCGTTAAAGTAGTTTCCATATCGAAAGAAATCTTCCAAAACATGAACGTTTCGAAAATCAACCTACTCAAAATCGACGTCGAACGATTCGAACTCGACGTATTACAAGGTATCAACGAAGAAGACTGGTTGAAAATTGAAAGCGTTTGCGTCGAAGTTCACGACGGAGACGATCGTTTAGGCGTTCAAAAAGTACGCGCGCTTTTGTTAGAAAAAGGTCGATTCAAAGACGTTACGGTCGAACAACCGGAGAGTTTGAAAGATAGTTATCTCTTCAACGTCTTTGCCGAACGCGTGTGAGAGAGAGTAGTACGTGTATCAACACTGTGTAAGCATAAACTTAAAAATTGTGAGCATTGCCCTGTTTGCGCTTCGTTTTGAAAATGTTAAATAATATAGGCATTTAGGTAAACAGAAATAACTGTGATACCGATGCTTCACGATGGTAATCAAACGCATCAATCGTCCATAAAATAAATAAATTAAACCGATCGCGATGCGTTCGAGATTACGAACGACACAGACGACTACGACTGGCAGGCGAACAAAATCTTTACGAACTCGCTCTCGCGCTCCCGCTGCTCAAGAACAGGAACGGGGACGAGAACGACTTGGACTAAGATTGCGTGAACAGGGGAACACGACGGCTTCGGCGAACGAGGACGTGAACGATAAAGGGCGCACGAATACGCCCATAAAATTAGCCAGGAAAGCTTTGAAGGACGTGCGCAGGAAAGTTCTGATATATTCACCGCGAATACCAATATTTTCGTCAGCGTTCGTGCTCGCGATAGTGTTCTTCGTGGCACCTTTCGTGGATAAGACGTATCATAAAATGCGCAGCGAAGGTCGAGTAGCGAGTGATATTGGGGATTTGATCATGGATTTAGGGAGGTTTCAAGTGCAGGTAAAAGAAAAGTCGCGGCATGAATCGTTGTTTGTTCTCCTGTTATCGCGCGCGGCATGTTTTTCTCTCTCTCTCTCTCTCTTCTCTCTCTCTCTATCGCGAGTAGTACCTTCTTTGCTTTTAAAACATTTGATTCCAAATTGAACTGACTTCGTAT
>Ga0114998_10003647_pt1 | contig 11373 bp, 8 predicted proteins | sample ArcticOcean_MG_C_5_FD_87044 | JGI IMG/M metagenome (GOLD analysis project Ga0114998, IMG submission 87044) | Marine microbial communities from western Arctic Ocean - ArcticOcean_MG_CB4_138 | ecosystem: Environmental > Aquatic > Marine > Oceanic | place: Arctic Ocean: Canada Basin | collected...
ATCATCTGCGACTGTGACTGCTAAACCTGTTTGTTCCCGTAAAGCCAAGTCTAACTCTCCAAGAAGTGCACCACCACCTGTGAGCATAATTCCCCGGTCAACAATATCAGCTGAAAGGTCTGGCGGAGTAGCCTCTAGTGCAAGCATAACAGCATCACAGATCTGTTGAACTGGCTCTGCTAATGCTTCAGCAACCTGGGCTTGGTTTATTTCTATTTCTTTAGGTACACCCGTTAGTAAATCTCTACCACGAACCTGCATAGCAGCCCCTCTATTGTCGTCAGGCTTTCGTGCTGAGCCTATAGCTTCTTTAATTTTTTCAGCTGTAGCTACCCCAATAAGCATATTTTTATAGCGCCTGAGATAAGACATTAAAGCCTCATCCATTCTGTCCCCTCCAACCCTAACCGAGTTAGCGTATACGATGTCACCCAATGAAAGAACTGCAACTTCAGTTGTACCTCCACCAATATCGACAACCATCGACCCTGTCGGATCGATAATGGGCATACCAGCACCAATAGCAGCTGCTATTGGTTCGGAAATAAGCCCCGCTTTTCGAGCTCCTGCACCCAAAACAGACTGCCTAATAGCCCTCTTTTCAACTGGGGTTGCCCCTTGAGGTACACAAACAATTATCTTTGGTTTAGTAAAGGTTGAGTGCTTATGAACTTTACGAATAAAATGCTTTATCATTGCTTCCGCAGAGTCAAAGTCAGCAATAACCCCATCTTTAAGAGGTCTAATAGCCTCAATGCTACCCGGTGTTCGCCCTAGCATCAACTTTGCTGCATCTCCAACAGCTAGGATTTCTTTTGTACCGTTTCTTATGTGATATGCTACGACAGAAGGCTCGTCCAACACGATACCCTTGCCTTTAACGTACACAAGTGTATTTGCTGTACCAAGGTCAATAGCCATATCTACCGAAAAAATATTAAAAAAGGAACCGATTGCCATCTATTAAGCTTTCAAATGAAATTAAAGAGTATTAAAGAAAAATTAAGTAAAAAAATAAATCAAATCTTATTAAAGATATAATCTAATTTAGTGTTAATTTAAAAAATAGTCAATTTAGGAAACATCTTTGTACGATATATCAGCTATATCTAACCCAACCTTTTGTCGTCTAATTATAAGTCTATTGAGGGCATTTACATAGGCTTTTGTTGATGCGACCACTGTATCTGTATCTGCAGATTCTCCTGTTGAAATTTTCCCATTTTCTTCCATTCTAACAGAAACAATCGCCTGTGCATCTGTACCTTCTGTTACTGCATGCACTTGATAAAGCTGGAGCCGAGCAGTGTGTGAAATAATAGAGTTTACAGCATTAAAAGCCGCATCTACGGGCCCATCTCCAATTGCTGTTACTTCCTTTTCTTTGCCATCCACGATTAATATCAACTCTGATGTACTGGGCCCTTCTGTTCCACAAACAACTTTCAAGCTTTTAACCTGAATTCTATCAGACCCTCCTGATGAAGACTGGTCAATCATCAAAGCGATTAAATCATCATCAAAAATTTCCTTCTTACGATCAGCTAACGCCTTGAAGCGAACAAATATATCTTTAAGTTTATTGTCTCCAATTTCATATCCAAGGTCAGTTAGTTTAGATCTAAGTGCTGCTCTTCCTGAGTGCTTTCCCAAAACCAAGTTAGTATCAGAAAGGCCAACATCAGAGGGCCTCATTATCTCAAACGTCTTAGAGTTTTTTAGCATGCCATCTTGATGTATTCCACTTTCATGTGCAAAAGCATTTTTTCCAACGATTGCTTTATTAAACTGAACAGGAAAACCAGATATCGTCGCAACTCGTCTAGAAATGTTCATCAGTTTTGTGGAGTCTATCCTGGTCCGGTACGGAAGAATATCACTTCGCACTTTAGTTGCCATTACTACTTCTTCTAAGGCAGTATTTCCTGCCCGTTCTCCTAATCCATTTATAGTGCATTCAATTTGTCGTGCTCCCGCTTCAACTGCAGCCAGCGAGTTTGCAGTTGCCATGCCTAGGTCATTATGACAGTGCGTTGCAAATATAATACTGTCAGCTCCTGGCACTTTATCTATAAGCATAGCAATTAAATTCGAACTTTCTTTAGGAGCTGTATAACCCACTGTATCTGGGATATTTATCGTAGTAGCACCGGCCTTTATAGCAATTTCGATCACACGACACAAGTAATCCTGCTCAGTACGGGTGGCATCCATAGGAGACCACTGAACGTCGTCACATAGATTTCTAGCATATGTCACAGTTTGGTATATCTTTTCAGCCATTTCATCCATTGTAAGATTTGGAATAGCTCTGTGAAGTGGCGATGTACCAATAAATGTATGGATACGGGGCCGACGCGCAAGGCGAACAGCCTCCCAACATCTATCAATATCACTGAAACTTGCGCGAGCAAGGCCACAGATAGACGCTACTTTCGTTTTACAAGCAATCGCTTTTACCGCTTCAAAATCCCCTTCAGAAGCAATTGGAAACCCTGCTTCTATTATATCAACCCCCATCTCATCCAATAAATCTGCTATCTCTAGTTTTTCGATATGGCTCATAGTTGCCCCAGGAGACTGTTCTCCATCGCGCAATGTTGTGTCAAATATTAAAATGTCTGTTTGTTTACTCATATACTTTCTCCCGCAAGTCTTATTCTTATTTTGACGCTATACACCTCTGAGCGGTCGCGCCCACAGGCACGCTCAGAGGGTACTCAGCAGGAGCTCTGTTTCGTAGCATTTAAAAATTGAGTAATTGAAAAACCATAACATAAGAAAATTATAAAGCTTATAATAAAAAAGAAAAGTGTATATTTTAGATATTCTAAGTATTTCATCAAATTATAAGATTAATTGCTAGCTGGTATAAGCCTTTTACTCGCACTAACGAGTTTTCCGTTAGCCCAAGATCCAATTGCAACCTCATTATTAGGATACCTCATGGATCCAGTCCCAGATCGTTTTCCATCCTTAAACTTTCCTATGTATACAGCGCCCGAAACGTACTCCTCAACGCCTTGGCCATTTGGCTGACCATTCAACCAATCACCCCTATAAGAATAACCAGAATTTTCATTTAAAATACCGAATCCATTACGTTGCCCAGATTGGAACATCCCTTGGTAAGTTGATTTATTAGAGTAACTAGAGAGTCCATGGCCGTGTCTCTTTCCTGAAAGCCATTCCCCTTTATAGCCTGTACCATCAGTTAAAATTAAGGACCCTTCGCCATTAGGCGATCCATCTTTCCATTCACCTTCATATGTTTTTTTATCTACAAAAACCATTTTGCCAATTCCTGTAATAACTCCATCATTCCAATCACCATTATAGATTGTTCCGTCTGCGTAAGTCATTTTTCCTTTGCCATTAAGACGATCTCCATCTAGCAGACCTTCATATAATGAACCATCTGGATAAGCCATTCTACCATAGCCACTCATCACATCATCCGCCCAGTTTCCTTCATAAACAAAACCATCTACCTTACTAAGAGAACCTTGCCCATTCTTTCTATCATTTTCAAAAAAACCAATATAGACATCACCCGTACTATAGGTTAGCTGACCTTTTCCGTGTCTCTGTCCACCTTTAAACTCCCCATAATATTTACTTCCACTTGAGAGTAGAAGTGTCCCTAAACCATTCCACTCACCTTTTTTCCAAGCTCCTTTATAAGTCAAAATTGTTGAATTTTTTGGAAATGTTAATGTTCCTTCTCCATGACAGTAGCCATCTACCATGTTTCCCTCATATTTGATGTTTCCCTCATATTTTGAGTCATCAGCGTAGGTTATAAATCCCTTTCCATTTTCTTTACCATTTAACCAGCTACCAAGGTAAATATATCCGTTTTTTGTGGTTAATTTACCATATCCGTGGTATTTTGAGTCTTTGAAATTACCCTTATAAGCTGTGCCATCAGTTAAAATTAAGGATCCCTCTCCATTAGGCGATCCATCTTTCCATTCACCTTCATATATTTTTTTATCTAGAAAAACCATTTTGCCAATTCCTGAAGGTTTTCCCAAAGAAAATTCACCCTTATATATGGAGCCATCAGGTAAGTTAACTATTCCTTTTCCTTGAATTTTACCTTCCACCCACTCACCATTGTACTCATACCCATTAGGTAAGGAGTAAACTCCTACACCGTGATGTAATCCTTTTTTTAATGGGCCTGTGTAAATAGAGCCATCTGGATATTTTTTGATGATAGTGTCTTCAGCATTTGCTAAGTTTACTGTAGTTACGAAAATGATTAAGGAAAGTTTTAAAAGTTGATACAATGTGTTTCCGATTATATAGTAATTCTTGATTGTAACTTACGTTACCTGTCCACAACTGACAAGAGATTGCTCATAGTATTAACATCAAAAAAAATATAGGAATAAAAGAGTTTAATGGTAAAGATATTTTATGACAGATAGGTTTAGATTAACAATTTCACAGTTAAATCCTACTCTTGGTAATTTTAAAGAGAATTTTTCTAAAGCTGTAAGCTCGTGGCAACGCGGCAAAGCTGAAAAAGCGAATCTTGTGGCTTTACCTGAAATGTTCATTACCGGGTATCAGACTCAGGATCTAGTCTTAAAGGCAGCCTTTGTAAGAGAAGCAGAACAAACAATACTTAAACTAGCTCAACATTGTTCTGATGGACCTCCCATAGCTATAGGACATCCTGTGTTAAGCGGCACAAATCTTTATAATGCATATTCTATTTTAGAAAACGGGCAGATAAAGATATCAATCTTTAAACAAATTCTTCCAAATAATAGTGTATTTGATGAGAAGCGGTTATTCAGTCCAGGAAAAGAAACTCGTCCTTATTCAATAGGCAATATAAGAATAGGTTCACCAATATGCGAAGATGCCTGGCATCCAGAAATTTCTGAAACACTAGTCGAAACAGGTGCAGAACTACTTTTGGTTCCAAACGGTTCACCATACTCTAGGACCAAACATGATCTAAGAGTTAACACTATGGTGTCGCGGGTAATCGAAACTGGCCTGCCACTTATTTATCTAAACACTGTTGGTGGACAAGATGATCAGGTCTTTGACGGGGGTTCTTTTGTTTTAAATCCCGGGGGAGAACTTGCTGTTCAGTTACCATTTTTTGAGGAATGCCATCAGACAGTAGAGTTCACCTTTCAACAGAATAAGTGGGTAGCTAGGAAAAGTCTACTGGCATCTCAACCATCAGAGTTAGAAAAAGATTACCATGCGATGGTGGAAGGTCTGCGAGATTACACAAAAAAAAGTGGCTTTGAGAAAGTAGTCCTGGGAATGTCCGGTGGAATTGATTCAGCATTGGTTGCAACAATTGCAGCAGATGCTTTAGGGTCTGAAAATGTTAGATGTGTAATGTTGCCATCAGAGTTTACGTCAAATACTTCATTAAAAGACGCAAAAGTAGTGGCTGAAAACCTTGGCACTAAGTTAGATGAGGTATCGATCTCTGGGGCGTACAAAAAAATATTAAACGATTTAAAACCACTTTTTAAGGGTACTCAGCAAGATACGTCAGAAGAAAACATTCAATCAAGGCTCCGAGGTGTTTTTCTGATGGCGTTAAGTAATAAGTTTGGGGAGCTTTTACTTACAACCGGCAACAAATCAGAAGTTGCTGTTGGTTATTCAACTATCTACGGCGACATGGCAGGGGGATTCAATCCAATAAAAGACCTTTATAAAACCAGAGTTTTTGAGACATGTAAATGGCGCAATGCTAATCACAGATTGTGGATGCAAGCTCCAGGGAAAGTGCTAATTCCTAAGAATATTATAGAAAAAGCTCCAACTGCTGAACTTCGTGAAAACCAGAAAGACGAAGACAGTCTTCCCCCATATGAAATCTTGGACGCCATACTTGAAAATCTCATAGATCGCGACCTTTCTATACAAAGTTGTGTGGAGCAGGGTTTTGATAAAAAGTTAGTAGAAAAAATTGAAAACCTTATCTATCTAAGTGAGTATAAACGTTTTCAAGCGGCACCCGGAATAACTCTAACCGGAAGATCTTTCTGGTTAGACAGACGGTACCCAATTGTTAACCAGTGGCGAGATAGAAACTAATAAAAAATAACTATTATAAATGATAAATTACCTCAGTTTTAAAGATTATATAGACAAATATTATATGATGTGTTTTTGGAAACTAAAATATAGGACTATAAAATGACTGTTACTCGTTTTGCACCATCACCTACTGGCTTCTTACATGTAGGCAACTTAAGAACAGCACTGATTAACTTCTTAGTCGCTAAAAAGAACAAAGGGGAATTCATTTTAAGGTTAGACGATACTGATCCAGTGAGATCAAAACCAATGTATGTAGATCAAATTAAAAGGGACCTAGAATGGTTGGGATTGGAATGGGACAGAGTGGAGACCCAATCGTCTCGAATAGATAGATATCATGAAGCCGCGTCAGATCTTAAAAAACAAGATAAGCTATATCAAGCCTTTGAAACATCCGTGGAGTTAGATCTAAAAAGGAAAAAGCAGTTAAGCATGGGTCTTCCACCAGTTTACGATCGATCTGCATTGAACCTTACGGCTGAGGAGATACAAACTAGGGCAGATACACAAACTGGTTACTGGCGCTTTCTTTTAAACCTTTCTCGAACGGAATGGCAGGATGGGATTTTAAGTTTAATTTCTATCGATACAAAAAGTGTCTCTGATCCAGTCCTAATTCGAAAAGATGGGCAATTTCTTTATACACTAGCTTCTGTAGTAGATGATATTGACATGAAAATAACTCACGTCGTTCGGGGAGCGGATCACGTTACGAACACAGCAACCCAAATCCAAATAATGGAGGCGCTAGGAAAAGTGACTCCAATTTTTTCGCATCACTCCCTACTTACAGGCCCAAATGGAGAAGCTCTTTCGAAAAGATTAGGAACACTGGCTCTTAAGGATTTAAAGTTGGCGGGTATTGAACCAATGGCAATCCTTAGCCATCTATCAAAAATAGGGACATCAAATATAATTGACCTGCACACCTCAATTTCAGAATTAATTCATGATTTTGATTTAACAAAATTTGGTTCTTCCCCTACAAAATTTGATATAAAAGATTTAACCCCATTAACGGCAAAATATTTAAAAACCCTGCCTTTTGAAGATATAAAAAAAGATCTTGACTTTTTTGGAGTGGAAAAGGAGATCCAAAAAGCCTTCTGGTTAATTGTGCGAGAAAATATAAACTGTAGATCAGATATAGAAAATTGGTGGAAAATTTGTTCTAAAGGCCCAATCCCAATAATTTCTGAGGATGATAAAGAATTTGTAACTCTAGCAATTAAAATGTTACCGGTACAACCATTTGATGAAAACACGTGGTCAAGTTGGACAAAAGAAGTAAAAAATAAAACTGGTCGTTCAGGGAAAGGTCTGTATCTACCTCTTCGAAAAGCTTTGACGGGAAGAGAGTATGGACCAGATATGTCAACATTAATGCCACTTTTAAAAAGTATAAAGTAAACTTTAACGTATCTTAATCCATTCCCTAAATAACTTTTGTGCTTCTAAACTATCCCAAGCTATAGTTCCCTCGACCCTACCAACTTCTCTACCTTGAGAATCAATCATTAATGTTGTTGGCAAAACTTTTATATTAAACTGCCTTGAGAATAAGCTTTTAGGGTCAAAAAATTGATTCAAAAATGTTAAATTGTTTGTTTTAAAAAAATTATTAACTTTGTCTTTATCATTTCGTCCAGTGGCAACCGCAATTACATCAAAACTCTCATCCTGTAAAAATGCCTTCAGGTTATCGAGGGCCGGCATTTCTTCAACACAAGGCGCGCACCAAAGTGCCCAGAAATTTAATAGAATAAATTTCCCTTTGAAATCAGAAATTGTTATTTCCTTATTTGTAATATTCTCAAAAGTAGCAAAATTGAGAGGCTTTGGCTCACTATGGAATTTAATTTTACCTAGATCGTTATTTGCAAACACTAACAAATTACTAACATTTGCACTAACGGCATTTGCACTGAACACAATGCAAGTATATAATAAAATTAATATAACTTTGTTCATTTTAATTACCTCTAGAAAGAGCTTATGGCGAAATCAGAATCAAACACAATGTGGGGTGGACGTTTTGCCTCAGGCCAGGACACTTTAATGGAGTCAATAAATGCTTCTATCGGATTTGACCAAAGACTATCGATTCAAGATATTCGGGGCTCAATTTCACACGCATCCATGTTGGGAGAGACAGGTATAATCACTAAAAGTGATGCAGAAACGATAATAGCGGGCCTTAAAAAAATTCAACTTGAAATTGAAACAGGAGAATTTAAATTCACTGTTAAGCTAGAAGATATTCATATGAATATAGAAGCTCGCTTAAAAGAGTTGATCGGTGATACCGCCGGCAGATTGCATACGGCTAGATCAAGAAATGATCAGGTGATCACAGATACTAAATTATGGGTTCGCGAACAAATAGATGAACTGATGAAAACGATTAGATTACTACAACAACAACTAATTATTAGCGCAGAAAGTAGAGTTGACTGGGTAATGCCAGGCTTTACTCACCTTCAGACGGCTCAACCAGTCACTTGGGGTCATCACATGATGGCATATGTCGAAATGTTTGAAAGAGACTATCTAAGATTTTCTGGTGCAAGAGCTCGCTTAAATGAAAGCCCACTTGGTGCAGCGGCTCTTGCTGGAACCTCTTTTCCAATTGACCGACAGCATACATCTGACAGCCTTGGATTTGATCGACCGACAGCAAACTCATTAGATTCTGTATCAGATAGGGATTTCGCGTTGGAGTTTTTAAGTGTTGCGTCAATCTGTGCTATGCATCTATCCAGGTTTTGTGAGGAGATCATCATATGGTCCTCTTCACAGTTTGGCTTCGTATCCCTGTCAGATGAATTTTCAACCGGATCTTCTATTATGCCTCAAAAGAAAAACCCTGACTCGGCAGAACTTATCAGAGCAAAAGTTGGAAGGATCTTTGGTTCCAATGTTGCATTAATGATGGTCATGAAAGGTTTACCTTTAGCGTTCAATAAAGATATGCAAGAAGATAAAGAGCAACTTTTCGATGCATCAGACAGTTTATCAATTTCATTAAATGTTATGATAAAAATAATTGAAACCATGGAAGTAAATAGGAAAGCTCTTGAAGAAGCAGCCTCAAGTGGTTTTTCAACAGCCACAGACTTAGCAGATTGGCTGGTTAGAGAATTAAACTTACCGTTTCGGGAGGCTCATCATATCACCGGAGCAATAGTAAAAATTTGTGAACTCAAGGGGTGTAACTTGTCTGCTTTAACGTTAGAAGACATGCAAAATATTGAACCTCGAATTACAAAAGGGGTATTCAATGTACTAAGTATTCAAAATTCAGTCTCTAGTAGGTCCAGTTTAGGTGGTACAGCTCCTGAACAGGTGATAAAACAAATTTTACGATGGAAAAAAATCTTACATGAAGAAACTATTTAATTTACTAATCTTATTAAGTGTAGTGTGCTGTGGCGTGGAAGGTGACCCGATTCCGCCAAAGCTTCCGAGTAATACAAGCGACATAACGCAATAAACGCTAAAATAATCTAAAGTAGCACTATAAAAAGAAAAACAGTTATTAAGAAAATAATCAAAAACTAGTAAAGCGGTTTAAACCATGGAAAAAATCCCAATGACACCCAAAGGTCACAAAGCTTTGGATACAGAACTAAGGTTATTAAAAAGTGTGGAGCGACCTGCTATAATAAAAGCAATTGCAGAGGCCAGAGAGCATGGTGACTTATCTGAGAACGCTGAATACCACTCTGCTAGAGAGAAACAAAGTTTTATTGAAGGCCGTATTAAAGAGCTCGAATCTTCCCTTGGCCTGGCAGAAGTAATTGATCCATCAACGTTATCTGGTTCTATTAAATTTGGTGCCACAGTGATCCTACTGGACGAAGAGACTGAAAAGGAAACAACCTTTCAAATTGTTGGCAAAACTGAAGCCAATATAGAAAATGGTTTACTTAATATTCAGTCCCCTTTGGCGCGAGCGCTAATCGGTAAAGAAATTGGTGACAGTGTTGAAGTCAAAACACCTGGTGGAACGCGAGGTTATGAAATCCTTGATGTGACGTATAGTTAGGGCATAAAAAATGACCGAACAGCCTCCATTTAAGGGTAAAATATTTTCAAATGAAAAACCCATATCAGAGACTGTGAAAGTACGAATACCATATGCAAAGTTGTTTGTTATAATATGGGTTGTTATTCTTATTCCATTAATTTTCTACGGTTTCTTATCTAAATCTGATCAAAATCTAAATTTTTATTTGATTGTCATTCATTTTATTTTCTCTATCTCATTCTTTATCTTGATAAAATTTTCTTTTGAAAAAGAGATTTCTAAACTATATGAGGCTCAGGTTTATATACAAAAAAAGTTGACAAGTTTAGAAAATTTAAGCTCTCTCGGAAAGCCTTCAATCGATACAAGTGCCACACATCAGATAAAAAATATTATTAACAGTCAGTCCGAATTTCATTCTAGACTCTCTGATTTAGAAAATAAAATTTACCCACACCTGGCTTTAAGTTCTAAAATCGATGGAAGTCATGATGTTAATGGGAAGTCGAACAGTAAAGACCAAATACCTATCTCTGTTCAAGACCTCATCGGAGCATTAAATTTTCCAAAAGACGAGACAGATAGCGAAGGGTTTAGAAAGCTTCGAATAGCCTTGGCTGATTCTGAAAATGGAGACCTACTAAGAGCAAGTCAAGATGTTCAGACCCTCTTGAGTCAGGATGGTATTTATATGGATGACCTAATTGTCGAATGCTCACAACCTATGGTTTGGAGGAACTTTTCCAAAGGCCACCGAGGACCAACTGTCCAATCACTTTGGGTAATTGAAGACAATGAAATTGTATTCTTGATATCTAAAAAACTAAATGATGACGAAATATTTAGAGATACAGTCAATCATTTTTTACGGCACTTTGATAGCTCTTTGAGCGAACTTTGCAAAAAAGCAAATGATAGTGAACTACTACGGTTTTCAGATACACGTACAGCTAGAGCATTTAAACTCTTAGGAACGGCAACAGGGCGCTTTAATTAAAACTCTTCCAGCTATATTGGGAGACCAGTCTCTTTAAATACGTTTTTTAGAGAAAAGCTGGATTGAATTTGGGCAACTCCAGGTAAGCTGGCAAGAAATTTTCTATGAAGTCGTGCAAAATCGTCAGTATCCGTTGCTATAACCTTCAGAAGGTAATCTGCTGATCCAGCCATAAGATTACATTCTAACACATTAGGAATTTTTTTTACTTCCTGCTCAAATTTATCTAACACCTCATCTGCCTGAGCATTAAGGG
>Ga0114998_10003653_pt1 | contig 11366 bp, 10 predicted proteins | sample ArcticOcean_MG_C_5_FD_87044 | JGI IMG/M metagenome (GOLD analysis project Ga0114998, IMG submission 87044) | Marine microbial communities from western Arctic Ocean - ArcticOcean_MG_CB4_138 | ecosystem: Environmental > Aquatic > Marine > Oceanic | place: Arctic Ocean: Canada Basin | collected...
ACTCGTCGCCATCCAGACCGGGACCTTTCTCGTCATCCTCCGCCCCGACTTCGGTTCCCGGGGCACTCACCCGTAGCTCCAGAAAGTCGCACCGGAACACGTCAACACTTCGGGGACACAAATCAAGCGCGGTGACGTTGTAACACCCTCGGGTTTCGAAAACCCGGAAGTAGTCCCAACACGAACCGACGTCCAACACAACCGGAAGGGGACGAGAGTTGGAAGGTTCTTTTTCGTTTGTTTCGGCTTCGGTGGCTTCTTTTTCTTCCGCAGAGAAACACCGCGTTAGACCGTCACCAAGAGACACATCGTCAGCACGCATCGGCACCAGCCCCGGGTCACCGCGTGCGCCCAAATACCCAGCCGCGAGTGATTGCCGCAACGCCTGCAGTTCACGTTCGGTCATCCTCCGCGCGTTGCGTTTAAAAAACGCCCTCCGCTCGTGTTTCACCGCGAACTCCACGGCGCCGCCGTTTTTCGTGAAGTTTATAATAACGTCGTGGCACCACCGCAGCGCCTCGGTGACCCAAGCCTTCCGCCCGGTTTCCTCCGCGGCTTCCGCGTAGTCATGCAGTTGCGTTCTGTCTTTTCGATCGCACACCGGTAAATTCGCCGCGAAGTGCCAGGTCTGGTAGTCGTCAACTTTTTCGTCGCCGTCGGTACTTTCCCTTTCCTTTCCCTTTTCCTTTTTTGCAACGCGACTCCGCAAATCTTTGTGTCGCGCCGTGATCGTCTCCGTGCGCCACTTTTGCCTTTGCTGCTGGTGTTGTGAATCCGCGACTACTTGGTGCATTGTCAATGTTTTGGTGACTAACAGCCCATACGCGCTTTGCCAATCACATCGCACGCGTCTAGTGGTGGCGGTTGCGAGCGCGGCAAAAACGGAGGCTACGTTTTTGCTTTTTTGTGTCTTTTTTTTGTCGTCAGTCCTCGCGCGCTTCGCCGGCGGCGGGGCGGAGGGTGACACTAAATGCGCACTGCCGATGCTATCACTGCCGATGCTAAGCGTATTCGATAGTTTTTCACGCGCATCCAGCGCCTGATCCACTGAAAAAGCAGCACCCCCTATCTCGCTTTCCTTTTCCAAAGAAACCTCAACCTCCTTGGTCGCCGCTTGTTTCAAGTCTTGAATCGTCTTTTCGATGCCGACCTTTGGGTCGCCCGGGTTCGCCGCCCAACCATCCGCGTCGTGAACCGGCCGCCCGGGGTGAAGCTCCAACTCCCGGACACGCGCCTTCGCGGCGTGGAAATACGCCTCGCGGAGTTTCTGTTCCGTGTGCTTTACCAAACTAGGAGGGACCGCGGCATCGCAGACACCGGGGGTGGGGTCGGCGAGGGGCATCGCCGAGATTCGCGAAGGCTTCTTTTTGTGCCGGAGTTCGCGAAAGGAAAACACCCACCTCGCTCATGAAGTGGCGACCGAGGTTGGCCGGCGCGGTGCTTGTCCTTGAACCCGACCGCGTGCGACTTCCGTGGACGCGGCAGCCTCGGCACACCGCGTGCCACAGGGCGCGCTCGCTCTCCGCGCCGAGCGTTGTGACCTCGAAGGCTTCTGATGATACCTCGAGAGACGGCACTTTTACCACAAAAACAGCACGCGACTCAAGTTTCTTCGACCAAACCGCCGCCGCCGCCAAACTTTTCCCAACCTTTTCCATTCGCCCCATCGCCATTCGCGACCGCGGCGGCGCGCGGCTACGGAACGCGTTGCTTGTGGCTTACAGGCGTACGCGTGCCTTCGAGACAGACTCACAGGTTCATTCGTGTGGTCCCAACCCAACGCCAAGCATGGGTAAGAAGGACCGACGCGCCCCTGCCAAGCCTGGGGAGAAAAAACGCGAACTTCCCCAGGCGGCGCCTACCGACGATGCCGAGCTGGAACCTGATGAGGACGACGTCGCGTTCGTCAACGCGCACCGCGCGTACGGGGCGTTTTTCGGAACTCGGCTGAGCGTGGATGGCATCGCTGGTGGCGACAGCACGAGCCGGAAACGACGGAAAGAGGTCAAAGAGGAGGACCGGACCGCGGAGTGTGAACGCGGCGGGCCGAGGGTCGTGGATGGCGACGACGACGAAAACGACGACGGCGAAAAAAAAACGCTGGCCCTGCCTGTCAAGCGCCTGGACGGAACCGTGGTGCACCAACCAACCGGCCCGGCCTCGATTGAATTGGACGAGTTGGAGTTGGGTAACCTTTCAGCCGCGGCGAGGGCGGCGGTGGAAAAAGCACGGGAAAGCTGGGACGACGGCGACCAGGGCGTGGACGACGACGGGAAGAAAGTGAAGGGGAAGAAAAGCCGGCGCGCGCTTGAGTTAGCGGAGGAGATGCAAAGGACCGAGTACGGACAGAAGAAAAGCGAGAAGTGGTGGGACGGAAATGACAAAGATGGAAATGATGGAGCTGGGGATGAAGATGACACTGGCAAACAGTCTGACGATGAAGACAAAGAAGATGACCAAGACGTGGACCCCGCGACGGCGGCGCGGCGCTCGCGCGCCGCCGCCGCCGCCGCGTCGGAAGCCGAGATGAGCTTTGAAGAGAAGCTGGTTTCCATTCGCGAACGCATCGGTGTGGCGTGTCAGGGTGTGCTGGAGGACCCGGAATCCAGGTGGCACGAGCTAGAGGAGGTCCTGACCTTAGCGGAGGACCGGGACCCCACGATCGCCCGGCTAGGGGCGTTGTCGGCGGTGCTCGTGTTCGCCGACGTCGTGCCCGGGTACCGGATCCGCCCGCTGACCGAGAAAGAGTTAACGATGAAAGTCACCAAGGAAACGCAAAAGCTGCGGGATTTCGAAGCTGGGCTTTTGAAGATGTACAAGGGTTTTGTACGGCTCGTCGTCAGAAGAGGAGGCGGCGAGAAGAAAACTCGAGCGCTGCGAGGCGGCGGGTTCGGGTTAGCGCCCGGAGTAGGGTTGACGTGTTTGTGCCAGCTTTTACAGGTACGTATTGGCCTGACACTGTTTGATGCCCTGTATGGAGTGCAGTGACGCAAGTCTTACCACGCCCCAATAATTGCACCAGAGTCCGCCGACTGTTTGCCCACTGTACGAAAATCGCCCATCACAAGACTCGCTCCGACTGACCTTTTTCTTTGTTTCACGCCAGGCGCTGCCGCACTTCAACTTCAGGACTGACGTTTTGTCCGCGCTGGTGCCGCACCTGGGGCGGGTTGATTCGCGAAGCGCGCCCACCGTGGCGCTCTCCATACAAAACGCGATCAAAGCGGACCGGAGTGGAGATTTAACGTTGGAGGCGCTTCAAATGACCGCGCAACTCGTGAAGCAAGGCAAGTGCACCACTTCGCCGTACGCGTTGGCGCCGTTTCTGGAAATTCGCTTCGACGAAGGCGCGCTCGCGCTTGAGCAGAAAAAGAAACAGGACATTTTATCGCGCAAGCAAACCAAAAAAGCGAAAGCGGAGGAACGGGAGATGATCCGGAAAGGCCGGGCGGCGAAGGAAAAGAAAAAGGCGGAAAAGGAACGTTTAAAGAGCTTCGGGCACGTGGACGACGCCTCGGACGCGAGCGAAGACGAAGGTACGGTATTGGGAATTTACCAAATTCAACGACTGCTCGGCCCGATTACTCTTCCCTGTTTACTCATACACATTACGAAAGACTGACACTTTCTTATATTACCTCAGCGAACGAGGAGAATTTGTTGGACCGGGATATGGAGGAAGGCGCCACGTCAAACAACAACGCGAAGAAACGAAAGCTGCAGTCGAAAATGCTAGAGGCGACGTTCGAGATGTACTTTCGAGTGCTGAAAAACGCGGCGAGTGAAATGCCGGCGGTTGGTATTCCCTTGATGACCCCCGCGCTGGTCGGGCTGGGGAAGTTCACGCACCTCATTTCCGTCACCTTCATGGCGGATCTGATGGAGGTTTTTCGCAGACTGCTAAAAGGCGACAGTTTGAGCGCGGACCAGAAAGCCCGGTGCCTGCTCACCGCTTGCGAAATCACCTCAGGACACGGCGAGGCGTTACAGGTGGACGCGGGGGAGTTCCACCGGCAGCTTTACGTGATGCTCGGGGAGCCGAGCGTGGGGACGGTGGGGTGGGGTTCGTCGCTCGGGAGCGCGTCTTCTCACGAGACCCAAGCCGACGACGGCGACGACGACCACCTTTTGTTGTCCAACCCGGTCGCCGCGGCGAGTGACGACTCGTTGGACCGAGGGACGCTGCGCGTCCGGGCGTTGCAAAAGTTCCTCGGCGCGCAGAAACAAGTGGACCAAGCCCGCGTCGCCGCGTTCGCCAAGAGGCTCGCGTCCGCCGCGCTGTCCGCTGAGGCGGGCGAATGCGTCGGGGTGCTGGGGGTTTCGCGGATGCTCCTCGCGCAGTACCCGAGGTCGCGGTGCCTTCTGGAAAACGAGCGCATCGGCACGGGGGTGTTTAACCTGAAAAGCGATGACCCGGAAACCAGTGGGGGGTTGTCCGCGGTGCTGTGGGATTTGTCAATCCTGGCCAACCACTACCACCCCGCCGTAAGAGCGGCGGCGAGCGAAGTGGCGAACATGCCTCTTTCCGGGTCCGTCGCGCCCGCGCTCGGGAGCCACGCGCCTTCAGAGCTCGCTAGGTTGCACAGCACCACCAGGGGGAATTTTCGACCTTCAATCACACCTCCCCCGGCTCGAAAGAAAGCCAAGCTGAGCCCTCTGGACCGAGCCGCGGCGCGCGGGGAAAAGTCCCGCAACGCGTTTTTGAAACTCGGCACGGACCTGGGCCTTTTCGTGCGCGGCGTGGAGAGCGAGTTTGCGGGGTCGGTTTCTGTTTCCGCGATGGAAAAAAACAAAAAGAAGAAAACGCAACAGTTTGACCCCTCCCACGCGTTGAGGAAGCATTTCGTGTACACGAAACTGTTCGCGGAACAAATCGCGCTGAGGCGGGAGGCGACGCGCTTTGGGCGGATGGCGAAACGCGCGCGCGTGTTACTGGACGAAAAAGCGAAAGCGAAAAAGGGAAAGGCGGAGGGGAAGAAAAGTACAAAGGAAAACGGGAAGGACGGAAAATCGAAACAGGCGAAAAGTCTCGCGCCTGGGAGAACGCTCAAGAAGGCGAAGCAGTGACTTTTGGGTGTCTACCTACTGTAGTCTCATAACATCTTTTAACAAATGCTCGTCGCACATTTTCCAGCCTTACACTCCGCGCACCAGTATTTCACCTTCCGTGGGAGCAGGGGTTGCACTCTGCGCAGCTGCGTTTCACCTTGCCGTGGGGCACTCTGCGCAGTTGTTTTTCACTTTGCCGTGAGGGCACCGCTTATTGCACTCCTTGTGGCAACCAAGTGAGTCTCAGGTTTGATTAAGCCCTGCATTTTCTCGGTCGCCACGGTCGCCACATCGTGTCGCGCGTGAGGTGGGCGCCACGCGCGACCCGGGTAGACGTCGTCCAAAATCACACGTCGCGCCCCATCGTCACACTCCTCGCCTCCCATGAGGTAAAGGTACCCTCGCCCCCCGGTGATGGTCACCGGGATGTGAGGTAAGCCCCCCCTTCTTTTCTTTGGCAAATCGGTGTCGTCCCCGAGTCTCCCCGAGCAAATCGGTGTCGTCCCCGAGCTTCCCCGAATGCAACACCCGGAAGGGGCATCATGAAACCAGGTGGGTGGTCCCCACACCCACCCGGCGATACACCGCCCCGAAAACAGCCAAGGCGTTACGCTGGGTAACAGAGCGCGGCGGCTGAGCGATGCCCCCGCGCCTAAACCACAGCGCACATCCTCGCGTCGTAGTTTTGGTTTTTGGTTTTGGCATTTGGTGATTCGATTGAGAGCGTACTGACTCGCCTCCCTTTATCCCTCGATGCGAAGGTTCATTAGTAGCTGGCGTGTTTAGTCGGGACAGTAGATTTGATGTCACATCGTGGAAATTAGTGTAAATGGATGCAACCTATAGGACCCCTCAAGTACCTTAATCCCTCACACCACTCTCCCCAGAGCCCAGTGCACCGGGAACTGCGACGCGGCGAGGGCCAGCAGCACGTAGTTGTGCGACGCCCCAAGACCTGCGAACCCGTTTTGGTGCAGGCGGGTTTCCGAATATATGACTCGCTTCACGGTTTTCACGATGAAAACGCCTGAGCACACGGCGCCCCAAACGGTTTGTCCTATCAACATGCCGGAACTCATCGGTGATGTCAAAACGAGCTTCACCAGCAACTGCACCGTGACTAACACGAACGCGTACCCCGTGTACGCCGCAATGTCCAGCCAAGGCGCGGATACCTTGACTCGGGAGGAGGATAAGCTTACGATGGGTAAAAGAAATTGGAGGAGGTAAAAAAAAAGAAAGTGTCAGTCCTGCATGGGCAAACAGTCGGCGGGATTTGGGAAACGCGCAACACGAACCTTCGCAGCGCCACCCAGACCAGCAGCGATTCGAAAAACCAAACCGCGCCTCCCCACGAAAAGTGCGTCGCTACGCTTTCCGGGGTGAACGTTTCGTTCTTCGCTTGCAGCGCGGAAGCGGCTAGGACATAACTCCAAAAACCCATTAAAGGCAGGTACAAGTCGGGCGCGTTGATGTCGTCTTTCGGCGGTTTGAAGAGCCGCGGGGACGAACCGTTCAGCCCCGGATTCATCGAATCTCCGTACGGGTTATTTTGTGACTGTCCTCCATACGAATTCCCCCCCGCGCCACCGTACCCGACCCCCGGCCCGCCCGCCCCCGCCGGTACCCGCGCCCAGCTCCCCCGGTGCAGAAACGGACACAGAATGAGTTTCATCTTTGCAAACGCGTACGCCTCGGTCACGTCAAAGTAGGCTTGGGTTTTTTTTGACGAGAAGTACTTGGCGTAGTTGTTCGACACGAACGCGGTCCCGGCGCCTAGGAACTTGTCCCCGTACGCGCCTAGACCCACTCTTGCCAAAGACTTTGGTGACAGGGGAATGGTGGGCATCTCGAACCCGCCGCTGTTACCAGGCGGGCCAGCCCCTGCTCCGCCTCGGTGGTGCATCTCACCGCCAAGGCCTGGCATCGGGTTGTACCCTGGGACTTGCTGGCCGTACCCCGGGGGGGAGGACCCTGAAGGGGGGAAGCCCGGCTGGTTTGTGGAAAACGAGTGGTGGTGAGTGGGGCGTGCACGCGTCAGTGGTGAGGTCATACGAGGTGCGTGTGCGGGACGTTCCGCGTGATGAACGTTGATGAGACTCCGCAGCTGTCCCGAATCTGAAACCGAAAACAACGGGCGAAACACGCGCCGCAACCTTCGGAAACGCACCTGCGGAGGGTTCCCCCAGCCTTGGCTCATGACGAGGGACTGGTGGACCACGCGCGCGCGACGGAAACCAGGGTTCCACCGCGAACGTGCGTGTCTAGAAGTGGGGTCTCGAGAACAGGGTGACTTGGCGAGAGTCCGGAACCGAACGGCACACATCTCTGGTCGACCCGAAATCCAGAATCGCTATCTCAGCTTGTTGTGACTGTTTGCTCATACGAGTTCATTTTTTTCCCATTTTTTTGTATCGATCTACCTTCCCGTCGCGGGCTCGCGGCGCCGCTGCCACACCGGCACGCGCGGCTCGGCGTCGGCTTCGAGTTGTGTGTCCACACACTCCCGACAAGCGTAAGCGTCGGTTTGTGAAACGTTTGTCACGTTTGGCGATCCGGCACTCGTCTCCGTTGCGCTTACTTAATCAGTGCCCGATGGCGCTGCGAGTATCCGTGTCTCGGCTCGCGACGAGCCAAGGCCTGAGCGCCCCCGCGGGCGCCCCCGTGTTCAGCGCCACTCTGCCCGAAGCCAAGGCGCGGTCGCGGCAGTTCTTCCGCGATGTGAGTCACATTTTTGCGCGAGCGATAGCTCGTGTTACGCCCATCCTGTCCGCCCCGAGTCCACCCAACCAGACATGGCTAGGGATGTTCCATCCATTTTCAGACTGCTTTTTCACACGGGTTGCCGAATGCTCGCGTTTTAAATGCTGGCGCGGCGCTTGTGAAGACCCGTGTCTTCCGTCTTCTGATACCCTAAACCGTATTAGTAGATAAACCCTACCCTAAACCCAAACCCTAAACCCAAACCCTAACCTCCCACCTTCCCCTTCCCAAAACCCGGTAGGTGTGCCGCGAGGTCCCGTGGATCATGCGCACGTACTGGCTGGAGGAGGTGACGACGACGGCGAGGCTAAGGAGCCGGCTCGCGAACGAATTCAGGCGCGCCACCACGGACAACCCCGCTGTCATCGACATCATGCTCTTCAAAGCCACGCAGGAGATGGTGACCGTGATGGCGCACCACTTCCAAAGGCACCACATGATCTCGAAGTTCATCGAACCGGAGAGCAACGCCATCGTTAAAAACACGGAGAAGCCGCAATCGACTTTTTTGACATCCTTTCTGTCGGGCAAACCCACCGTGGGGCACCACAATTACATCTCGGAAAAGGCGTAGACTTTTGTAGGCGGTATATGAGTGATCAAGGCGTTCCGAAGTGTATACTAACTACTAGGGTACACTGGTGAGAGTTCAGAGGCTGTGTAAAAAATATCCAGAAAAAGAAATCATGATTTTGCCAAAAAAAAAAGCTCAAAGTTTTCGGTTTTTTGAAATGTAGGCACTTTCTTGGGCACGCCGAAGCTCTCGGCAGGCATCCCGCGATGTCCGAGGCACCCGTCACATCGCTTCAATTCGCCAAGACCCACTTGGCATCCATCAACGCGGTTCGAAAATCCGCCGCACCGGGAGCGACTGGGTGTTTGCAACCGCTCGTGGACGTACTGACGGAGGCTTTGCACGAAGCAAGTAATGGCGTCGGGAGTAATGAGGTCGGTGCGATGCCCTTCACCGTCGACGTGGCTCGTTTGATGGAACAAGTCACCGAAAACCTGGTTCCAGTCGCCCAAGCGCTCGCGAATCAGGGAGGTACACAGTAACGCGACGGCATCGCCCTCACCGCACCTTCCCAACAGACACCACTACCCCGCGGGTTCACGGACGACGAGATCCTGTGTTCCACCGCAACGCCGGTTTCGTTTGTGTCGCCGCGGGGAAAGTTCACGGTGCACGCGTTGCGTGACAAATTCGCGTTAGAAAGCGCCACCCCTAAAGGCACGACCACGTATTTGATAAACCACAAAGACGTGCGCAAGGTTTTGGCGTTACAACGCGGCGATAGCAACGACACGTCAGACGTGATGATCGCGCTTGACGGCAAGGCAGCTTTGACCGTCGGAAAGCAGCGCGTAAAAACGCTCCTCGCGCAGGTCCGGGGAAAGGACAAACCGCTAGAGGTTGTGAAACGCAAAGACATGGGCTTATTAGATGCGAGGTTGGAACGCGGTTGCACTGACCAGGACGGAGGGACTACTCGAAATCCAGGCCAAGCTTTGGTGGCTTTTCTGGAGATGGCAACCGGGGCGCAAAAAGCGAGCCGACCGAAACTCACCGGAAACGGCGGCTTCGCGGGCGTCGCGAACAAAGGGTGCGTCAAGGCGAATCTCAAGTTCAACCAGGGATTTCTGTTTTTGGTACCGGACGGGTTCGCGTTCGTGGACCGGCCTTCGTTGTGGTTACCGTTTTCACAAATTGCGGACCTGCGACTTGGCCGGGCGGAAGGCGTGGGGAGCACGTTCGATTTGAGCGTTACTCTTGACGAAGGCGAAGGCGAAACTTTGGGCGGCGACGATAACAACGAAAAAAACGAAACCCGCGAGTTCGCCAACATCTCACGTGAAGAACTAGAGGGGGTGCGGCGGTACCTGGCAAAGAACTGCGTGGAGAAGGGCGAGGAGGACGACGGTGACGAGAAGGAAACGACGGGAACCGCGGAGATGATGGAAGACTCGGAAAACGACAACAGCGACGAGGATTTCGGGGTTGACGAAAATTCGGAAACCGACGATGACGACGGCGATGAAGAGGAAGGCAACAGCGACGGAGGTAACTCAGAAGGTAACTCGGATGAGGAAGACGAAGAGGAAGCGAGTGATGCTGGGGAGGATGTCAGCGATGGCAGCGCTGGTGTTACTTTAAAGTTGGGGTCGAAACGAGCGAGGGATGAAACTAAAGACGCCGACGCCATTCCGGGAACGGGAACGGGCGACGCGGAGGAAGACGAGACGGAGGACGAGGAAAGCGACGAGGACGGCGCTTTCGAAGTCGTGGCGAGGTAAAATGAAGACGGCGCTTGCCGATACGGCCGTGACCTGCGGACTTGTCACCGCGCTTCTTGCGGTTTTTGTGCGTATTAATACTGCGTGCGTGCGACGTTCAGATTTTTGCACCCGAAAGCGTCGCGTCTTTTTCTTTTCAATCCAAGCCTATCTCTCTTACAAAGCGCACTCGAACTACTTCCCGAGCATATCCTCCGCGGGACCGTGTCCCAGGTCCGCCAACTTGCGCATCAGCCGAAGGGATTCGGGTCGGTTGGCTATCGATGCATCCGTCATAGAAACTGCGTGCTGGAATAGCGCTTGCATCGCCGGCGCGCGAGTTTGCAAGGCATGCTCATCACCACCCTCCGCAGCCTTGAGAATGAAATCTAACGAAGTCTCAATGTTTATTTCCACGCCGAGCCCGTTAGCGTAGCATAGCCCAAGGCCGAGTTGAGCGGTGGTTTTGCCTTGCTCGGCGGCTTTCTCCCAGTGCGACACGCTCTTCTCGTACTTCTCGGTTTGGAGGTAGTGCAGGCCGAGAACGTTCTGCGCTTCGGCTTCACCTTGCTCTGCGGCTTTTTCCAACCACTTCAGACCCATCTCAACGTCTTGTACCACACCTTCCCTTCCGTCTTTGTACATCATCCCGAGCTGGTTCTGGGCCACGGGGTGACCTAGATCCGCTGCCTTTTCTAAGTACTCGACGCCGAGCGTCACGTCTTTGTCGACCCCATCCCCTTTGATGAACATCTGCCCCAGGACGAACAGGGCGTTCGGGTGATCGCCCCCTGCGACAGCCCGTTGAAGCCACATAACCGCCATCGCTTTGTCTTTCGCCACGCCTTGCAAGCCTGCAAAGTATGAGAATCCGAGTAACATCATCGCGTGCGTGCTACCAGCCTCCGCGGCGCGTTTGCACCACTTCATGGCTTTGTCCAGATTTTTCTCGACGCCTTTCCCTTTTTGCAAACAGGCGGCGAGTCTCAACATAGAGTCGCAGTTGTTGAACGTAGACTGGCCTTGGTCTTGCTCGCTGGCTTTCTTGATCCACTCGTACGCGTGCTTGTGTTTCCCCGCCTTATGGCAAATCTCGCCGAACCTGTGCGTCGTTTCTACGTCCACAGGCGTCGAAGCGTCTTGCCTCTCCGCGTGTAAAAAGGCGGTGCTCACCGCCCTCAGGTTGAGGCGCGTTTTGAAGTCCGTGACGTTGGAGAGGAGCACGGACGCGAGCTGCTCGTTGGGGTCGAACGTGGAGAGATCGGGGTGGATGGGGGTGC
>Ga0114998_10003658_pt1 | contig 11354 bp, 9 predicted proteins | sample ArcticOcean_MG_C_5_FD_87044 | JGI IMG/M metagenome (GOLD analysis project Ga0114998, IMG submission 87044) | Marine microbial communities from western Arctic Ocean - ArcticOcean_MG_CB4_138 | ecosystem: Environmental > Aquatic > Marine > Oceanic | place: Arctic Ocean: Canada Basin | collected...
AAACTTGTCCACCATTAGAACTTACTCTAAAACCGTCGTTGCCGTAAAATCTTTGATAGACATCATCAGGTCCACCTCTATGTTCTTGTATGAGAAAGTCTGGGTCACCCATTAATTTAATCTTTGCTGTTGCATATGAATCAGGTGAATATAAACTTGTAACATATTGATTCTGTGATGCTTTTCCGCCACCTAAACTATTTAATCTAGGAGCTCCTGATGGGTTTTGATTTGGTGCTACAGGTGTCTGTTGACTACCACCAGTGCCTACGCCATCTTCATTTAAGTTGGTATTACCTAATACTTCATTATAGAATAAGTTATCTAACTGTTGTTGATAGGATAAGATTTCTCTGTTTTCACCAGTCCACCAGTATTCATATCTTTTGTGAGGTCCGTAGTAATCCACGCCAGCGTTTGTAGCAATAGAAGTAATTACAGGAGTTTCATATTTTTCTATTCTAAACGTTGTCACATATGCCCAATCTGCAAGAATTGAATCCCATTTAGCACCAGAGATAACAGGGGTTACTTTATACCATGAAACTCTTGTATCACTGTTTGGGTCAACACTTTCTTGTTCTTTAGTTTCTAAATTAGGTTTTGCTTTGCTTTTATAGATAACTTGCATCGCATCATATATGTATGAACTGCCTTTAAGAATTTCATCAAAAATTTCTATGTATGTCGTATCTGCAGGGAAAGATATCTTACGTTTTGCATCATCTGGAACTGCTTTTGCACTTTCTGCATCAGTTGCTTCTAATGTACTGTTTATGTCATCAACATACCATTTACTTTTATCAGTATCAGTAGGTAAAACAAGATTTGCTTTTTCAATTGCTTCAACACCGTCACCTATATATTCTACCTTAAACTCATTTGCAAATTCTCTTACGCCATTTTCAACGCACCACTGTTCAAATGTGTTTAACTGTGTAAACAGACCATTTTCACCTTGTATTGCTTCATCAAACGTTCCTCCTCCTACTGTTTTAGTAGTGAAGATTCTTCCTCTTTTTGTTCCAAATGCTTTGCCAGGAGATAGAGCAACTCCTTGTAGTTTATATGTTGTGGCTCCACCATCAATTGTAAATTTGACTCCTGTAATACTAATATCATAGTACACTTGAAACAATGAATTACCTGATGCATTAGGATCAATTGGTCCACCTTCGAATTCTATATTACCGTCTGCTAGTTCACCTTGGCCGTCATAGCCTAAAAATTTCACACCCAATACAAAAAATTGTCTACTTGGGTTATTAATGCTTCCTTCACCTGAATAACCAGAGTCTTGTGAATATTGTTGTAAATCATCACTGGCTTGTTTTAACTTTGTATTAAATGAAAAACCATAAGGTTCTATAATGTCAAACTTTACTGAGTATACATTTGTAGATGACTGAGTTGCTTCTCCGGATACTGCTTGTTCTAATTTAAGATTGTCTATATAAAAATCCCAATCAAAGCCCGGTGCTCTTTGTGATGTATTGTTATTGATTCCACCTGATTGGGCAATAAGATATGCTCCGGCACCACCTGTTTCCCCTGTTGCGGATGAAAGTGTGTTGATATCTCTTCTACCGCCCGCATTAAATGCATCATATGCATCTGGGGTAATCATATACAAACTAAGTTGATATGTATAAGATGACAATGCACCTAATGGATTTTTTAAACGTCTGCCTGGAGCATCTGTATTTGCAGTGTTTGCATTTGATTGTGCGTTGCCATCTCCGGCATTATTAGCACTGTTTTTTGATTCAGTCCCTTGAGTCTTTTTTAACTGAGATTCTTGTGCCGCATTAGGAGGAGATCCAAGATTACTTCCTGCTCCAGTGGTTTGGTCGTCTTTTACTTGATTTTCATCGATTGGCATTAGATACCTAGCACACGTTTAAGAGTATCCATTCTAGGAACAAATATATTAACACCTGTTTTAAAATTAAAGTATGGATCTGATCCTAATGCATTAGGATTACGAGACGCAAACACCCACCATAAACGAGAGTCATTGTATAATTCTTGTGCTAACAGATCAGGTCTAAATTCGTATTGTGCAGTGATTGTAAAAGATGCATCAGATGCATCTCTAGGTATCGCAGTATACGGTTCCATTACATCTAAGAACTTGCCGTTTATTATTCCTGTTTTATTATAAGGACTAGTCTGTGGATATATATTATTTTGTGCCATTACCAAACTCCCGGATTATTCTGTTGAGACCCACGTAGTAATTTGCCAGTTGCATAATCTTTGAGACTGAAGTTATTACTAATTTGATTTCTACTAATAACAGGAACACATGTAATTGTCATAGTAATTTTAGTTGGTACATAGGTGATTGCTTGATCACCTGTGTCTGTGAATGTCGCCGGAGGTCTAACTCCGCCAGGACTTATTTGTCCACCGATTAAATTAGATACAGCAAACTTTGAAGTTGAAGCATCTGATGTACTAGTTGCTCTTATATAGTCAACATTGTTAGGTAGGTTATATCCGAAGTTAGTTATTGCAACAGGATGATTGTCTAATTGAAATGCTCCTAGTCCGTAAAAATAACCTAATGGAGGAGGAGTTCCGTTTTGTGGGTTCTCATCTTGTCCATAAAACATTTTAGTCATTGATTTAAAAAAGTGAATACATGCTAATAAGTAATTTGCTTCAAAAGTATCCTGTGCTGTAAAATCAGCCGTAACTGTAATTGATTCAACAGAACTATTCATGTATTGTTGAACTTTATAATTAGAGTGAGTTGGGAGTACGCCGTCATAGTTTGCCATGTAACTAATATTAATTGTAGGTGTGTAAGGAAACACTACGCCGTTGGTAGCTATCAAGGGTGCTAATATGCCCGGCGCATCTGCACTTTTGTAAAGATATTTTGCGCCTGATGCTAGTGCTAGTCGTACTCGCCAATCTTGACCAATCTTCTGATCTTCTTCACCGGCATTATCTTTTGCATCTTGTAGTGGATCTGTCATTAAATATATCTCCAGATATTTCCCGAGACTTACCTATTTGTATAAATAGTAATCTCACATGATATATTTATCTATACTAAAAACCATCAAATTTTACCCGTTACACTTGCATTCGGACAACGAGTGCTATACAATAGATATATCGACTCCACACTTGTCGAACTAACTAATAGAGGAATTTTAATGCCAGGACCGCGAAAAACAACTAACTACCTAAATAATAAAGACATTCTTAAGGAAATTCACAAAAGCAAAACATCTTACTGTTACTTTACTAAAAAAGACTATCATTTCTTTGATCTAATCACTGACCTTGATCTTGCTACTGAAGGCAAGAGCGGTATAGAAAAAAGTCTTGCATGGGCAGTGAAGCCGGAACAGATTCAACAAGCAAAAGAAAACAAAGCCGCACGTTTATCAGCAGAGCAAGGGTTGACTGGAAAGAATAAAATTGATCCGGAAACTATTGAGACTGACGGACTTATGTTTAGAGTTATGACTTGGGATCATATTCCTGTCTCACAAAAACAACCTAGAAAAGTTGTTAAGAAGAAGAAAGCAGTTGATATTATTGATTTTGAAGATGATCTAAGTGCAAACAAAGATTTATTTGAAGATATCGAAGATAAAAAAACCAAAAAAGAAGTTGAAGACTTGGTCCATGTAAAAGTTAACTTTCCCCCTTTTCAGCACTATCGTTTAGATGCTGAAACAATGTCTACTCCTTTAGTTGGTAAGTCACATTGGAAGGGCGGATTAAAAACTGGCAAGTTTACTGCAACAGACGGCGCAATTACAGATAAATTAGCACGTATGTACATTATGTTGTGCGAGAAGTATGCTATGAAGTTTAACTGGCGTGGATACACTTACAATGATGAGATGAGACAGAGTGCAATACTTCAATTAACTTATGTAGGTTTAAGATTCAACGAAGCCAAGTCAGCAAATCCTTTCGCATACTATACTGCGGCAATCACAAACAGTTTCTGTAGAGTTCTCAACTCTGAAAAACGTAACCAAAATATCAGAGACGATATTTTAGAAATGAATGGGTTAAATCCTTCATTCACTCGTCAAATGAAAGACTACAATGGTCTGGGTTACGAGAAAAAAGCAGAAGCATACACTGAGTAACACTTTCGGGCAAGCAAGGCATCCAAATGTCTTGCTTTTCCTGCCTCTGTCATGTATAATAGATGTTGAATACTGGGAAAACTAATTATGAGTAATCTTTTTAAGAAAGCGGCCGTATTCACAGACATACATTTTGGTTTAAGAGTAATAGTATACAACATAACCGAGACTGTAGTGACTTTGTGGATTGGTTTATTGAGAAATCAATAGAGGAAGGCTGTGAAACGTGTTTGTTCTTGGGTGATTGGAATCATCACAGAGCAAGTATTAACATGCATACCATGCAATTCGGACTTAATGCATTAGAGAAACTAAACGATGCATTTGAGAAAGTTTACTTCATTACAGGCAACCATGATCTTTATTATAGAGACAAACGTGATATTCATTCGTTTGAATGGGCTAGACACCTTGATAATGTAGTAGTTGTCGATCATTTCATTGAAGAGGGTAACTGTGTTATCGCTCCGTGGCTATGTGGTGATGACTATAAACTACTTAAAAAGAAGAAAGGCAAGTATTTGTTTGCTCATTTAGAGTTACCATACTTCTACATGAATGCTATGATAGAAATGCCCGATCACGGCGAAACAAATGCAGATCATTTAGGACATTTTGACAAAGTATTCACAGGACACTTTCACAAACGTCAAGCAAAGAAAAACGTTTGGTATATGGGCAATGCATTCCCACATAACTATGCAGATGCAGGTGATGATGCTAGAGGCATGATGGTATTAGAGTGGGACAAAGAACCAGAGTTTCATTCATGGCCCGATCAACCTGTATACAGAGTTTATAAACTAAGTGAAGTATTAGAAAACCCAGAAGGATTACTAATTAAGAATGCTCATGTTAGAGTACACTTAGACATTGATATCTCATATGAAGAATCTAACTTTATAAGAGAACAATTAATACCTAAACATGAATTAAGAGAAATGTCTTTGATTCCTGTTAAGAATGATGAACATGCACAAGACTTAGCACCCGGAGAGATATCGTTTGAGAGTGTTGATTCAATTATCATCGAACAAATTAAGAACATAGAATCTGATTTCTATGATAAAGGTGTACTACTGGAGATTTATCAGTCTATATGATCAATTTAAAACATGTAACTCTCAGAAACTTTTTAAGTGTAGGTTCTGTTACTCAAGCAGTTGATTTAAATAACCAAGAACTTACTCTTATCTTAGGTGACAACTTAGATTTAGGCGGAGACGGTGCTAGAAATGGTACTGGTAAGACTACACTCATTCAAGCAGTTAGTTATGCGTTGTATGGTGTTCCACTTAACAACATCAAAGCAAACAATTTAATCAATCGAACAAACGGCAAAAGCATGATGGTCACACTAGACTTTGAAGCCAATGGTGTTGATTATCGAATTGAACGTGGACGTAAGCCACATGGCATGAAGTTCTTTATTAACGGAACAGAAGAAGAAGATAACGAAGCACAAGGCGAGAATAAAGAGACACAGAAACTCATAGAAGACATCATGGGTATGTCTTCAATTATGTTTAGAAATATCGTTGCACTTAATACATACAGTCAGCCGTTCTTAAGCATGACACAAGGGCAACAACGTGATATCATTGAGCAATTACTCGGCATCACACTGCTATCAGAAAAAGCAGAGAAGATAAAAGTAAAGATTAAAGCCAACAAAGAAGAAATACAACAAGAAGAATTTAAAGTACAAGCAGTTGAAGAGGCAAACAAACGAATCGAAGAACAAATCGATAGTCTTAGAAAACGAGCAAGACTATGGGATAACAAGACAGCAGAAGACATTAGTACATTAAAAGATCAGATTAGAAGACTAGAAGAATTGGATATTGATGCCGAATTACTTGGTCATACGCAACTATCTGCATATAATGCCTTACTTAAGGATCATGCAGATATCGACAAATTGATTACTAGAACCAACAATGATGTTGTTAGAGAAGCAAAGGCTGTTAGTAAGTTTGAAAAAGAATTAGAGATACTAGAAACGAACAAATGTCACACTTGCGGACAAGACTTCCATGATGATGCACACAGTCAAGTGCTAAAAGACAAAGAAGAAAGTCTACTAGAGCATACTAAACACTTAACCGAACTAGCAGAAGTACAAGTAGAGTTAGAAGGGGAAAAGAATTCGTTGTTTGAAGTAGGAGAACGTCCTAACTTATTTTATAACTCAGAATCTGAGGCTATTGAACACAAAAACAAGATCAAAGACCTTAAGGGGCAAGTATCTCGTAAAGAGGTAGACGAAAATCCTTATATAGATCAGATATCTGAGATGGAAACGAATGCGATACAAGAGGCAGACTTTGACAAAATCAACGAGTTGTCACGTGTAGGAGATCATCAGAAGTTTTTGTTAGACCTTTTAACAAGTAAAGATTCGTTTGTACGTAAGAAGATCATTGATCAAAACTTATCGTATTTAAATTCTCGTTTGACTTCATATTTAGATAAAATGGGTCTACCACATCAAGTTGTGTTCCAAAACGATTTAAGTGTAGAAATTACAGAATTGGGCAGAGAACTAGACTTTGATAACTTATCGAGAGGGGAACGTAACAGATTGATCTTAGGATTATCATTTGCATTCAGAGATGTGTGGGAAAACTTATACTTCCCAATCAACACTTTGTTCATTGACGAGTTAATTGACTCAGGACTAGATACAATAGGTGTTGAGAGTGCTATGGCTATTCTTAAAGATATGACACGTAATCGTAACAAGTCTGTTTGGTTAGTCTCGCACAGAGAAGAACTAGCAGGAAGAGTTGCTAGTGTCTTACAAGTAATTAAAGAGAACGGCTTTACTACATACAATTCAACAAGGGACATGGAAAATCTGTGAGTCTAGCACTATGGCACTGGCACATTGAGATCAGCAGTAAGTGTACACTCAAGTGTCCTCGTTGTCCTAGACAAGAGGTTCCTGACACATTAGTCAGTACAGAACTTAAGTTAGACTTCTTTAAACAAAACTTTCCCGCATTCTTTATATTAGAACATGTAGAAAAACTAACGTTCTGCGGTGATGATGGTGATCCTATCTATGCACATGACTTCTTAGAGGTTATTCAATACTTTAAATCAATAAAGCCTAGCATTGCAATCATCATAGTTACTAACGGATCATATAAAAATGAGGTCTGGTGGACAAGACTAGCAGAACTGTTAGACGAACAAGATCAAATACACTTCAGTATAGACGGTTGGGACCATGAGAGTAATAATATCTATAGAATCAATTCTAATTGGTCTAGCATCGTTACAGGCGTCTCTATCATCAATGATAAGTCTAAGTGTTACAGTGTCTGGGACGCAATAGGCTTCAAGTTTAACGAGGATAAGATCGGAGACATGCAGAACTATGCAAGAGAGTTAGGCTTTGATGCATTTCAGTTAACAAGAAGCACTAAGTTCGGTAAGATATACGAAGATTCGTATGGCGCCCAAGATGCTTTACAACCACGTGATGATTTGTTATCATCTAGTCATAGATTTGAAAGAGAAGTATTTAAATTCACAGATAAGTCTATTAAAGAACCCTGGATGAAGACGAACATTAAGTTGTACGATGAATCTAAGTTGGTAGGTAATGAACGTCCTTTGTGTCATATAGGCAACAAAGGTAGTTACATTAATGCTAGGGGAGAGTTTTATCCATGCTGTTGGGTCGCAACAAGATACGGACACAACAACAAATGGAACGAAATCGGCAAGAAATATAATCTACATGAATTGAGATTACCCAAAATAGTAAAAGATAAATTCTGGGAAGCCGACTTTATACATGACTCTTACGAGTGCCAGACAAAATGTGCCCATCATAGGGTAGATAAAAATTATGCCACCGAGTGGTAGGGAGATAACTAGTATTAATGCCATCACCATCTAAGAACAAAGGATCAGGATTTGAAAGAGAAGTCGCAAGATATCTTTCAGAAACCTATGAAGAAAGTTTTATACGTGCTCCTGGATCAGGTGCTTATGTAGGTGGCAAGAATCAATCCCGTACAGAAATTTTACACGAAGGACAGATCAGAAGTTTTAAAGGGGACATTGTTCCTGGACAAAGCTTCCACAAACTTAACATAGAATGTAAGTTCTATGCAGACTTTCCTTTTCATCAACTTCTATCTGGCTCATGCAGAGTACTAGAAGACTGGCTCGACCAAGTAATGGACGTCCATGATGAAGGAGACTTTGACGTACTCTTTATGAAATTCAATCGTAAGGGACGTTTTGTTTGTGTACCGAGTAAATACACATTCGTAAGTGATCAATTCATTTATTACACATCAGACAAACATGCTGATTGGGTTATATTTGATTGGGACCACTTTTTTGAATTCAACAAAGATATATTTAAAGCATACGCAGGCGACACAGAGACCAACTCAAAACCCACCATTGACACCAAGTCAGACTTAAAAATAAACACAACAACAAGTAGAATAGATATTTAAATAAGCATAGCCGTGACTTAATGCTCGGCTCTCCTCGAGGAACCTATTGTAGTGATGGGCAACAGATTTGGAGTAGTGTCTTACAGACACAATATACCGACAAGGCAATCGTTATGGTAGCGAACCTTGAATGAGTTCATATATATTTTGATTTGATGATATGAAACATGCGTTGCTGAGAGGTCACATTTATTAGTGTGATTGGCTCAACTACAACCCAGCAAACTTTACAGGGCAACCGGTAGCAATTGATTATAGTAACGTAATCGATTGGGGATAATCAACATGGATGACAGGCGTGTAATGAGACCTGAAACTATGGTAGTGTTTGATAGCACTACCATGGCTTCAAAACGGTAATAAGACTTAATTAATATTAGTAATATAATAGATTAACCGTTTATTAAACTTAAAAAGAAATTACGAATGAACGTAGTGAATGAGTAATTAAGTTCTCGTAAGAGAACTTTTGAATAAGACCGAAAAGAATAAAGTTTAGAAGAATGGCAATTGAGTTTTCTTAGTAGTTTCTAAATGTTCTTCTACTAATTTGTTTATGGATTTCCTTTCTACTTGTGACATGTTAAGGATATCTTCATAGGATGCTCCGCCACGCATATACCAGGCTAAAGTCAGTGCGTTAGACTTTATTCCCTGAGTGTATTCTTCATATTTTGATATCAACTCTCTTATCCCGTCAGGATCGAGTATAAGGAGTCTTAGACGAAAAAATCCGATGCATTCAGTGTAAATGGTTGTTTATATTGATGCCCACATTCTTCTTTTGATGGGTCCTCTGCACCTGCAGTACAGACAATATCTAGTGGCTTGATAGTTGACTTTTCTCTAAGTTCTGTGTTATAATCTCGTATAACTTCATATGTTTTAGTATCTGCATTCTTTAGAAAATCATGTATATGATCAGTATCAGTTACTTCTCCTTCTGGAGTTACAATTTTGGTAATTGCTTTAGATAAAATATGCATTGTTAAAACTGTTATATCTACTAATGCCGCTTGACTCATTGCAACACGTTCTTGTTGATCTGTTATATTAGGTAAATCTTTGTACTTTGCTTGAATTTCAAACTGCTCTAATGCGGCTTCATTCATCATCTTATAATTTATAGGAGAAAGATAAATCTCTAACTCATTCATTTTTAAAGGGAGATGATAATCACCTGCTTTTAGTGAACGTAGAAGAAGTTGTAAATTAATACCATATGTGCCTTCTTCTCCACATTTTTCACATTTAGACTCTACATCAATTGTTTCTTGCCCTGCCGCGGCCTTAATCGATATCAAAACAGTGTCTAAATCAGTACTTAACAATGACCAAGGGTTTTTGATTGCAGGGACACAACTCTTAATGATTTCTACCATTGCTGTGCCATTGAACAATGCATCAGGTGTCTTAGTGGTTATCTCATCGATTGCTGTCATTGGATAGACAGGCAACTCTTTCATATCATCAGGCCATACGATGTCTTCAGGTGAGTAATGTTCTCCTCCTGACGGCAGACTGATACTTACTGCTGGTCTACGAAAAAACTGTCGTAGTGGATTATTTTCATTAATTGTCATATATGTTCCCCATAATAAAATACGGTATTTTTAAATACTAAATACTAGTATAATATATTTAGTGTCCGAAAAAGACCCTAAATTAAAACTTTAGGATAAAAAGTGTATGGACGATTTTGATCCGGAAATATTGCGAGAATTCCAAGAGAATTTAAATTCTATGTCCTCATCCATGAGAGGAATGTCAACTGCCTTCACCGATCTAGCACAAACTATTTCCGCAGTAGCATCTGCACAGTCAAACCTATCAAAGTCTATTGACACCAATTCGGCCGCACAGATAGCCAATGCACAGGCTTTAGGAGCTACTACTGAGGCTGCCAAAGCTCATGGAAGTTCTGTTAATAAAGTCGATGAAAGCATGAAAAGTTTTGATAAGGCTATAGGTCTAAGTTTAGTTGCTGTTGCAAGTTTTTCTCAGGCACTTACTGGTGGTGTAGAAGGCTTTTCTAAATACGGATCAAGTCTTAAAGGGTTAGGAGATGCTACCTCAGAATTAACCTCTTCGATGGGTCCACTTGGTCGAGCCGCTGGTATGGCATTTGATGCACTAACGAAAATCGGCGCATTAATGCTAGAGCAGACCGATGCTCAAAATAGATTCGTAAAAGATATGAATCTAATGGGTGGTATTACAGAGCAAACTAGTAACCAAATGACTGATCTTGCAAGAGATGCAGGATTTGCCGCAAGAGACTTAGATAAGTTATCTCCTATCATCCTTTCAACTGCGAATGGTTTAGCATCATTTGGAGCTGGTACATCAGACGGTTTAAAGAAATTCCTTGAAGTTCTAGCACTTAATAATAATGATGAAGTAGAAGCAGAAATGCGTAGGTATGGTTATACGCTAGAAGAAGCCAACGAGCAACAAGCATATTACATTCAGTTACAACGAACATCTGGTATTAATTTAAATGCACAGAATATGTCTGCTAAAGAGATACAAAAAAGATCATTAGACTATGCAAAGACATTAGTTGAACTGTCTGAACTGACTGGCTTATCTGCAACACAGTTAAAAGAAGAACAAAATCAAATTGCATCAGACTTACGAAATAAAATTCGTAACATAAGAGATCAGAACGAAATTGCCCGAATAGAAAAAGAACTACAAGGTGAAATGTCTGATAGTAGAAGACAAGAATTAAATGATAGGAAAG
>Ga0114998_10003667_pt1 | contig 11342 bp, 9 predicted proteins | sample ArcticOcean_MG_C_5_FD_87044 | JGI IMG/M metagenome (GOLD analysis project Ga0114998, IMG submission 87044) | Marine microbial communities from western Arctic Ocean - ArcticOcean_MG_CB4_138 | ecosystem: Environmental > Aquatic > Marine > Oceanic | place: Arctic Ocean: Canada Basin | collected...
ACTTGCGCGCTGCAACAAAGGCGACAATCGTATAGGATCAAATTTGGCCATAAAAAGAGTGCAACTTCGGCATGCGGACACAGTGGATGGCTCATAAAACAGATGTGTTGTGAGCCATTACTCTTGCCCATCAGTAATGAAGGTCTGGAACAGGATTTTAATCTGATCACCGCGCATCAGCAACATCTGCTAATGATCAATGACAGGGGTGAGTATCTGTGGTGATATTATTTCGGGCCACTGGCATTTTTGTAAAAAATCGAGCCGTGCAATAGGCTTTCCCACAGGCCGAACCCAACCCTAAGAGCAGCGCTAATTTTGCCAAAGCAGCCTTGGGTAATCTCATCTACCCGCTGGATTATTGAAAAAAACTGCACATAACACAAGCCTCACCTGATTGAAAAGCCTGCCACACACGCGAAAAAACTCCCTGACAGTCAGCGAGTTTGCCACACAGAGCCGGCTGGCCAATCGAAAGTAACGCCCGATATGAATTAATCGATAAAACCGTCATATTGCAGATTGCATTCACAAGGCGCCTCGCACGGGCAGTCAAATTGTAAGCCCCTCAAAAGCAGGGACATCACAGCTTTTTCAATGCTCTGATTTGCAGGGTTCACGCACATTGCGTGATCGATGTGGGAGGCGAAGGCGATGCGTTAATATCAGAAATTTTCAAGGTAGTGGCACATGCGCGGGGAACATTGTTTGATCGCGCACATATGATTGCTGCAGCTCGAACGTATATGCAAAAGAACAGTGAGCCTCAGAGAGTTGAAATAATAGCTGGAGACCCGTTCAAGCCTCTTTTCCAGAGAGGAAATGTATATTTATTTCCTCACGTACTGGCAAAATTAAGTGCCAATAGGGTCTGAAACTGTTGCAGAACTGCCAAATTGCTATGAATAACACATCATCGCACTTGTTAATTTTTGATCGGCTGGTGAAAAGAACTTAATCATAGCAGCCCCGAAAAACAGACGCTTTTCTGAACAGAGCGTTGACTGCCTTCCCGTTACACCCTAATTTCTTCACTTATTTTAAATGTGATAATAGCTCAAATTTGGTTTTTTATTGATATGGACCGCTACTCACCGATAGGTAACTCTAAGAGCAAGAATAAGAATACTGTATTGTTCTGTGAGGCAAAACCACCAAGGCATCTTACATCAGTGGTTCATAGGTACGTCAAAATTTGGACCGATAAGCTGCTAGATAGGGATTACCGGTTCCACGCTCTACCCGACGCCTGTACATACTTAATCTTCGATCAACTCAGACCGGAAGTTGTCGGACCCACTACGCTTCGTGGTTCGTCTATGGAATTTAATTTAGGTAAGCGGTTTCACTATCTGAATATTCGGTTTTTTCCGGGAACTTGGCAAACCGATTATGGTCAACCTTTTGTTGGTCAAATTAATCAGCCCTATAGTGGCAATTTACCCTTACTCGCAATTAACCAAGAACTGCATGGGCGCCCATTCAAGCAACAACAAGACATTCTTACCCAGTGTGTGGAGGATCTGATAAATCAGAAAATTCTTGTAACAAGCGTTTTAGTAATGCGCATTCTAAAGAAGCTTGATTCAATAAATTCGGTTGCAGAAATGGCAAAATCTACCCGCATTTCTTCAAGGCATCTTCAGCGATGTTTGAAGCAGGAAACTGGGTTTACGCCCCATGATTTTCTTAAAATAATGCGGCTCCAAAGATCGCTTTCTGGCTCTGATTTAGATCAATATTTTGATCAAGCGCATTTTATCCACTCTTTTCGAAGCGCTACAGGTCGGACGCCATCAAAATTTTACGACGAATTTGATGTCTGATATCTACAATACACAGGCACATGTTCCGCTAGTTTATTCATCAATAAATAACTTTAGTGAAGGAGATGAACGACATGAATGCTGTAGGTTGGTTTGATGTTTATGTAGACGATATGGATCGCGCTGTCGGTTTTTATGAAAATGTACTCGGAGCGACGCTCGAGGCACTGAATGATCCAACCAGTGAAGCGCGGATGATGAGTTTTCCAGGCGATATGCATGCATATGGAGCGGCTGGGGCACTTGTGAAAACAGAGCATGCAAAGCCCGGCCCAGGTGGAACACAGCTCTATTTTTTGGTCGAAGATTGCGCTACGCAGCAAGCGCGTGCAGCGGGCGCAGGCGGTGTCGTCATTCGTCCAAAATTTTCGATAGGACAGTTTGGATTTGTCGTGCTGTGTAAAGATACAGAAGGTAATATGATCGGTTTCAATTCCTTGAAATAAATGAAATGGCATGAATTCTTTGGCGATTAGGCTTTCAGGGCTTCTAGCAACCACAAAACGGTTAGATTGCCCCGAAAGTCTTTTTCTTCGTGAAAAAAGGGTCTCATTTAGTTTTGTTTGATCCGGGCGCCTGTTTTCACCGGTCAATCAAATATCAAAACCAGTATTATAGTGTTCAAGCTAAAATGCGATTTCCAGCTGTCATTTGTACATGTCTTTTGACGTCAAAAGACCTGATTGTGGTTTGCACGCCTCGCCTTTACTCAACTTTTACGTGTTAATCATTGCTAAATAATCCGCAAAAGTATATATCTGTACCATGAAATTTGGATATGTTATTATTTATGTGTCTGACGTGCCCGAAACTGTCGCATTTTATGAAACAGCCTTTGATCTCAAACGCCGGTTTATACACCAAAGTCACCTTTATGCTGAGATGGAAACCGGCAGCACGGCGCTCGCTTTTGCTGGCTATAAAGCCGCCGAAATGGCGGGGCTACGCCTTCTGCCAAATGATCCCAAAGCGGTTACCGCAGGCTGGGAAATTTGTCTGATCACCGATGACGTGGCCAAAGCCTATGACCATGCAATTTCCAAAGGATGCAAACCCGTTGCGCCTCCGACGGAAAAACCCTGGGGTCAGACGGTGTCTTATTTGCGCGATTTGAACGGCTGCCTTGTTGAGTTAGCCTCGCCTATTACAGCTGGGATCTGATATGGACGAGACCGCCAAAGCAGAGATCAGGGAACGCATTTTAAAAATAGTTGCGGATTTATCCCCAAAAGCCACGTTTAGACCGATGTACGGAGGAACGGTCATTGAAATGTGCACAGCCGACCCCGAAACCCGTATCACTGGGGTGTTTGCCTATACCAAATATGCCTCTCTTGAGTCCACAAATGGTATCATCTTGGATGACCCGCACAAGGTGCTTGAAGGTTCGGATAAGGTGAGACGGCATATCAAACTGCACAGTTTGCGCGACATCGTCACAAAAGATTGCCTAACTTTGTTAAAACAAGTTTTCAAAATCCCCGCCTAAACTCAGATAACCCAGAGCCAAAATATTATTAATCCGATCTGGCACAGCCAAACTCGACGGATTATTCATCACAATCAACAACAGACCCCAGCAATAAAATTACGGTATGCGACGGATGGTGCCGAATAAGAGACACTGACGCGAAACATCCACGCATATTCCAGTAAACCAACAGTTCAAAAGCCCTAAAAAAATTCCAGACCAGTTGTCCGATAGCCAAGCAACAAACCCACAGCCGCATTTGGACAAAAATTCTGTTAGAAATCTTGGTTCTATAGGCCTAGATACAAGAGTATGACAAAGCTTCCTGCCCAGTTCTCAGACTGGTTCGCCACCCGCGGTTGGTCGATCCACGACCATCAACAGCAGATGCTGGACAAAGCTGACGCTGCCGCCTTGTTGCTGATCGCACCAACAGGCGGCGGCAAAACACTCGCAGGGTTTTTACCCAGCCTGATCGACCTGGCGGCAGCCCCACGCCAAGGTCTTCATACGATCTATATCTCGCCGCTCAAAGCGCTGGCCGCCGACATCAAACGCAACCTCAGCACACCGGTGACCGAGATGGGCCTGCCAGTGCGGATCGAAGACCGCACCGGTGATACATCCTCAAGCCGCAAACGTCGCCAACGTGCCGACCCGCCACATATTCTGCTCACCACCCCCGAAAGCCTTGCCCTGTTGATCAGCTATGAAGACGCCCCACGTATTTTTGCCGGTTTGCAACGCATCGTGATCGACGAAATCCATGCTTTGGCCGATAGCAAGCGTGGCGATCAGTTAATGTTGGCCGTGGCGCGTCTGAACGCGCTGTGCCCGACCGCGCGCCGCATCGGCCTGTCAGCCACGGTTGACGACCCCAAGGCGATTGCGCAATTTCTGACCCGTAGCAGCGATTCCTGTCATATTTTGAACGCTGATCCCGGCCCAAAACCCGACATCGCCATGCTTGATATTGCTGCCCCGCCCCCTTGGGCCGGCGGTGGCGCCGCCTATGCGATCCAAGCAGTGCTTGAACAGATTGCGCAGCATAAAACCACTTTGATTTTTCACAACACCCGCGCACAGGCCGAGATCTTTTTTCACAAATTATGGCTCGCCAATGCCCAAAGCCTACCCATCGGCATCCATCACGGCAGCCTTGACCGGGTGCAGCGCGACCGCGTTGAGGCGGCAATGGTGCGCGGCGAATTACGGGCGATTGTCTGCACCGGAAGCCTTGATTTGGGGATTGATTGGGGCAATGTTGATCTGGTCGTCCAGATCGGAGCGCCCAAAAATGTCAAACGGCTGGTGCAGCGGATCGGGCGGGCCAATCACAGCTATAATACCCCGTCCAAAGCGCTGTTGGTGCCTGCCAACCGATTTGAAGTGGTTGAATGCCTAATTGCGCTGCGCGCAGTGGAAAGCCACAGCCTCGACGGCGAAGCACGCGGGCGCGGCCCGCTCGACGTCTTGTGCCAGCACATATTGATCATCGCCTGTGCTGGTCCGTTTGACCCCGATACCTTGTTTGAGCAAACTCGACAAACTGGCGCCTATCACGATCTTACCCGCGATGAATTTGACGCCTGTCTCGATTTTTGTGCCACTGGCGGCTATGCCCTGCGCGCCTATGACCGGTGGCAACGTCTCATGATCGATCCCGACGGGCGCTACCGGTTGCGCGATCCACGCAGTGCAGCCCGAATCCGTATGAATATCGGCACCATTCAAGATACCGACACCTTAAAGGTACGCCTGCAGCGCAACCGAGGTGGCAAGCCTTTGGGCGAGATCGAAGAAGGGTTTGCCGCCACCCTAAGCAAGGGCGATACATTTTTGATCGGCGGTCAGGTTGTACGCTATGAAGGTCTGCGCGAAATGACGGTCGAAGTCTCAAGACAGGCAAATAAAACTCCGAAAATCGCCACTTTCATGGGGACGAAATTTGCCACATCCACCCAGCTGAGCGCAGGCATACTCAGGTATTTCGAACGCAATGACTGGACTGACCTGCCCCGCCATACCGCCGAATGGTTATCCTTGCAGCAGCGGGTATCACGTCTGCCACAAGCCGACAAATTGTTGATCGAAACCTTTGCCCATGAGGGGCGTGAATATCTGTGCGCCTATGGGTTTGCCGGACGCAATGCGCAGCAAACGCTGGGCTTGCTGCTGACCAAACGCATGGAAGAACTGGGGCAGAATCCGCTGGGATTTGTCGCCACCGATTATGCGACACTGGTCTGGGGGTTAACCACGGTCACGGACCCTGCCGCACTTTTTGAAAGGCAGGCACTGGAACATGGTTTTGAGGACTGGCTGTCGGGAAATGCCGTGATGAAACGCACCTTTCGCGCCTCTGCCACCATCGCGGGTCTGATTGAACGCAACCTGCCGGGACAACGCACGTCTGGGCGTCAGGCGACTTTTTCGTCAGATATCTTGTATGATACCTTGTTGAAATACGATCCGGACCACCTGTTGCTGGCGATCACCCGTACCGAGGCGATGCGTGGGCTGATTGATTTTGAACGGTTGCGTGAGATGACCCAGCGCATTGCAGGCCACATTGATCATATCCGGCTGCCGCGGATCAGCCCATTGGCCGCACCGCTTTTACTTGAGGCCGGTCGGGTACCCATTGCCGGCGCCGCACAAGAACGTCTTGTGGCCGAAGCCGCCGCCCGCTTGATGGAAGCTGCGGGGCTGACGACATGAAGGCGCGAAACGCGCAGGGCAAACTGCAAAAGACCCTGACGGGGGGGGTGCCGATTGCACTTGCGGGGGCATCTTTGATCGCTTTGGGATCGGGTGCGCTTTGGTGGCCGGCAAAAAGTATGTTGTGCGTCTCGGACCTGCATCTTGGTAAATCGGAACGCTATGCGCGCGCCGGCGGGGCAACCTTGCCACCCTATCAGACGCAAGGCACGCTTTTAAAGCTTGAGTCAGATCTTGACGCCTACCCCGCCAGCACCGTCATCTGCTTGGGCGATAGTTTTGACCACCCGCAAGCACCAAGTGAGTTGGCCAAAGACGACCGTTTGTGGATCAACCGATTGCAGGCCGGCCGCGACTGGATCTGGATTGAGGGCAACCACGACCCTGGCCCTCTGGATATAGGTGGCAGCCACCGCACCACCCTGAGCGTTCATCCGTTGTTTTTTCAACATATCGCTGCGCCAGACCACAACGGTGACATCATGGGCGGCGAAGTGAGCGGGCATTATCACCCCAAAGCTCGGCTGAAAACAGCCGCCCGCACGGTGTCACGCGCCTGCTTTTTATTGGACAGGCAACGACTGATACTGCCTGCCTATGGCACCTACACAGGCGGTTTGCACAGCAATCACAGTCAGTTACAGGCGCTGATGGGCGCCGGGGCTGTGGCCGTTTTAACCGGCAAAACCCCCCAGATCATTCCCATGCCCCGATCAGGCACTGACAGATAGTCACACAGTTAGGCTGTCGGGTTCCGGCAGGCCATTTGCCCGCAGACAAGCCGTCAGGGTATTGGCCAGCAAACACGCGATCGTCATCGGGCCTACGCCACCAGGAACCGGGGTAATTGCGCCCGCGACCGCGGCCGCACTGGCGTAATCCACATCCCCCACAAGACGGGTGCCACCCTCGGGTTTTTCGATCCGGTTGATCCCCACATCAATTACCGTAGCGCCGGGTTTGATCCAGTCGCCCGGCACCATCTCGGCCCGCCCGACCGCAGCAACCACGATATCGGCGCGACCAACCACCTCTGGCAGATTTTTGGTTCTGGAATGGGCAATCGTCACCGAACAACTGTCACCCAACAATAACTGCGCCATCGGTTTGCCAACAATATTTGAACGTCCGATCACCACCGCATCCAGTCCCGATAACGATCCGTGGTGATCTCGGAGCATCATAAGACAGCCCAACGGCGTGCAGGGCACCATCGATTTTTGCCCCGTTCCTAACAGCCCAACGTTTGAGATATGAAACCCGTCAACATCCTTGGCGGGATCAATACTGTTGATCACCAGATCTTCGTCCAGATGTTTGGGCAGCGGCAATTGCACTAAAATACCGTGTACCGCAGGATCAGAATTAAGGGTGGCAATCAAATCCAGCAGATCGGCCTCAGAGGTATCAATCTCAAGCTTGTGCTCGAACGAATTCATGCCCACCTCGACGGTCTGTTTGCCTTTCGAGCGCACATAGACCTGACTGGCAGGATCTTCACCAACCAAGACAACCGCCAAACCCGGAGTAATCGCGTGGTTCGCCGTCAAAGCCGCAACCTGTGTGGCCACCTTGCCGCGCAACGTTACAGCAAAGGCCTTGCCGTCGATAACCTGTGCAGTCATGTTTTCACCTCTTTTAAAATCTTATTGATGCAACACCATAGCGGCGCAACTTCTTCACCCATTTTCATCACGCTGTGCAGGTAATTTTATACCTGTTCCCAGCGACCTTGGCCCAGCGAATGCTATCAAAATACCGGGTGCGGCCTAGCACAAGCCGCACCCGGAAAATCAACTGTACCTCACCTCAGAACAAGCCTTCAATGTCACCGCTTTCATTGAGCATGATCTGTTCTGAAGCCGGCACCCTCGGCAACCCTGGCATGGTCATGATTTCACCGCAGATGACCACGACAAAGCCAGCGCCAGCGCTCAGGCGCACTTCTCGAACCGGCACGGAATGTCCGGTTGGCGCGCCGCGACGATTGGGGTCTGTGGTAAAGCTGTATTGGGTTTTGGCCATACAGACCGGCAAGTGACCATAGCCCGCCTCTTCCCATTCTTTGAGCTGGTTGCGGATTTTGCCATCTGCCAGTACTTCGTCCGCGCGATAAATACGTTTGGCGACCGTTTCAATTTTTTCAAATAAGCTAAGCTCATCACCATAAAGTGGTGCGAAATTAGCCATATCCGCGTCGGCGATTTCCGCCACGCGCGTCGCCAATTCAACCGCACCTTCGGACCCCTTTTCCCAGTGTTGGCACAAGATTGCTTCCGCCCCCTGCCCGGCCACATAGTCTTTGACGGCTTGCACCTCGGCGTCGGTGTCGGTGACAAAATGATTGATCGCCACCACTACCGGCACGCCAAAGGATTTCACGTTTTCAATATGCCGCCCCAGATTTGGGCAGCCTGCCACGACCGCGTCTACATTCTCCGGCCCCAGATCAGCCTTTGCCACGCCACCGTTCATTTTCATCGCCCGCACCGTGGCGACAACCACAACAACTGCAGGCGCCAATCCCGCTTTGCGGCATTTAATATTCATGAATTTCTCTGCGCCAAGATCGGCACCAAACCCAGCCTCAGTGACAACATAGTCGGATATCTTCAACGCCGTTGACGTCGCAATCACTGAATTACACCCATGCGCGATATTGGCAAACGGGCCGCCATGAACGAAGGCAGGATTGTTCTCAAGCGTCTGCACCAAATTGGGTTGCATTGCATCTTTCAACAGGACCGTCATTGCACCATCTGCCTTGATGTCACGGCAATAAATCGGCGTTTTATCACGGCGAGAGGCGACAATAATATCGCCCAGACGCTTTTGCAGATCTTTTAGACTAACGGACAGGCACAATATCGCCATAACCTCGGATGCCACCGTAATGTCAAAGCCAGTCTGACGTGGGAAACCGTTGGCGACCCCGCCAAGGCTGGTCACCGTATCGCGCAGGGCGCGGTCGTTCATATCCATCACCCGACGCCACACAACGCGCCGCTCGTCGATTTCCAACGAATTGCCCCAATAGATATGGTTGTCGATCATCGCCGAAAGAAGATTATGCGCCGAGGTGATGGCGTGAAAATCACCAGTGAAATGCAGGTTCATTTCCTCCATTGGCACCACTTGCGCATAGCCGCCACCCGCAGCGCCGCCCTTCATGCCAAAGCAAGGCCCCAAAGACGCCTCACGAATGCATACGGATGTTTTTTTACCGATTCGGTTTAGACCGTCACCCAATCCTACTGTGGTTGTCGTCTTGCCCTCGCCCGCCGGGGTTGGGTTGATCGCCGTCACCAAAATTAGTTTACCATCAGCGTTTCCCTGCACCGAGTCGATGAACCCTTGGCTCACTTTGGCCTTGTCATGACCATAGGGCAAAAGATGCTCGCTGTTTATGCCCAGCTTGGCGCCAATCTCTTGGATAGGCCGTTTCACAGCCTCGCGCGCAATCTCAATATCACTCTTATAGCCCATTATTTCTTTCCCCGTCCTAAAGACTCAACGACACCGTTGTCATGGGGCGGTATACGCCCGCTTTTAAGGTTTGGAACTTGCAATTCCGACATATGCCCATCGTGTTGCGGCGAGATCTCATTCTCCGTGTCGGATCGGAAACTTATCTTGCTACGTTTTTGCGCTGGCAAGACCGGCCCAAACTGGTTGATCGGGAATGTGTAAGCGCAGCTGATCCCCAAGTACAAGCACCCCCTCGCGCTCCACCCAAGCTGTTACACCGCGACGGCCTTTTGCAGATTTCATAAAAGCTTTGCCGTGGCCGGGCTGCGCATTTTCAATCACCCGCGCCGGCAGGTTGCACGGGCGGTTTTCCATATCGACCACCAAGGTTGTTCCATTTGTCGCCTGCAATCGCGACCCAGGCGGCACATGGGAAAAGTCAAAGATGCCAGACAATACCAATGTGGCCCCCAACCAAGCAGGATCCAGCGCCTCAAGGCCGATATTTGCGGCAATTTCCTGCAGATCCTCAGCTGCGACAATAGACAGTTGCCGCACATTCCGAATCTCTGTCCCGCGCAGGTGCAGGGACGTCACCCGAGAGCAAGACGGTCGGGTCAAACCGGAATGGCTGTCGCCTTCAGGGCCCGAGAACCACATCATCAGCTCAGTTTGCGGCACCGCGCAAAGATCGGATTGACGATCTGGCACCAAGCCCAGCCATGTCACTTCGGCAGAGAATTCCGTTGGTATCAGCGCTGGCATGGTAATCCTCCGTCAAATGCTTGGCGAAACCTACTATAGCCGACCACAAACGCAAAGCCCTGCGCAAAAACAAAACCCCAGACGCTGGTCCAGGGTTTTGCTTAAGACATATACAGCTAATATTTAGGCTGTGGGTTCAGGCTCAAGGCCGCTGTCATCCGCAGGCTTGATACGCGGCTTGGTTTTAGGGATGGCCGTGACACTTGCAGCGGTTCCAGAGGTATCGGAGTTGTCATCATCCGGGCCGGCCTGTGGTGGATCGCCCTTCATGACGCGCTTAATCTCATCGCCCGTCAGCGTTTCATATTCAAGCAATCCCTGCGCCAAACGGTCCCATTCTTCGGTTTTGTCGGTCAAGATTTCAAAGGCCTTGTCGTAAGCCTCAGCGATAAACCGCTTCACCTCATCTTCGATCAGCACTTTGGTATTGGCAGAAACGGAAAGGCCCGCAGTGCTGCCAGAATATCCGTCATGAGCCTCCGAGTAATCTATATTTCCAACCTTATCCGACATGCCCCAGCGCAGAACCATCGCCCGCGCCAGACCCGAGGCTTGCTGTATATCCCCCGCCGGACCGTTCGAGACGTTTTCAGGTCCATATTTAATAATTTCGGCGGCTTTACCCGCCATTGTCATGGCCATCTTCTCTTCGCACTCAGATTTTTGCCAGTTCAAACGGTCAATCTCGGGCAGTGAGACCACCATACCAAGTGCGCCACCGCGCGGAATGATTGTCGCCTTATAAACCGGATCACATTGCGGCAGTTCAATGCCAACGATTGCGTGACCCGCCTCGTGATAGGCGGTCTTTTCCTTTTGCGAGGCCGTCAGAACCATCGAGCGGCGCTCAGCCCCCATCATCACCTTGTCTTTGGCGTACTCAAATTCATCCATAGTAACAAAGCGACGCCCAACGCGGGCCGCATGCAGCGCCGCCTCATTGACAAGGTTGGCCAGATCGGCGCCTGAGAACCCCGGGGTGCCGCGCGCGATGATACGCAGATCCACATCAGGACCCAACGGCGTCTTACGCGCATGTACGTTGAGAATTTTCTCGCGACCTTTGATGTCGGGGTTTGGCACTGTGACCT
>Ga0114998_10003680_pt1 | contig 11330 bp, 21 predicted proteins | sample ArcticOcean_MG_C_5_FD_87044 | JGI IMG/M metagenome (GOLD analysis project Ga0114998, IMG submission 87044) | Marine microbial communities from western Arctic Ocean - ArcticOcean_MG_CB4_138 | ecosystem: Environmental > Aquatic > Marine > Oceanic | place: Arctic Ocean: Canada Basin | collected...
AGCAGTACTGAAAGCAAACGGTAGAGGACTTGTTAGGCATTAGATAACTGCCTCTGTTCGCCTGTCAATCTTTTTTTTTTCAATACCTTAAATGGCTATAAATATAAACATGACTACAGATATACACAACTTATTGGAGGGAAACAATGACGAAGAACCCTTTAGTATTAACTATAAGCAAATGGATGTTTAGAGCATACATCATATGGTCTATATGTGCTGACATTACAATCATATCAGGTTTAGTGTATTATTTCTTTCTACTCTAAACTCATTGTGTTTTCGTACTTTTTCTTTGTAAAATTTTCTCGTGGGAATTTTTATATATATTAGAGTATTACAATTATATAAAGGAGACGATATATATGGGTATTGACAACAGAGCATCATCACTTCACAGACATCTTGATAAGCAGATATCAAGGCTTGAAACAAAGACTTCACATAATGCAGAACTAATAAGAGACCTCAAAAAACAAAAACTTAAAATAAAGGATAGACTTGACACCATCTCTATAAAGGAGAGTAAAAAGTCAAAGAAAGAGATTCAATCAAGATATAAGAATATACAGCTTGATTTGTTTCTTTCTAAAGGACAAAAAAAATATGCTACACAAAATAAGTGATTTCGTTCATAAGATTAAAGTCATGAATGAAGAAGCCCATAAGTTATATACAATGAAGTATTCAATACCTAAGGCGACACAATCCTCTATTCTTAATCAAATAGAACAGATACAAGCAATGGCATTGAGTATTGCAAATGATAAGGGTGATTACAGTCGTTTAGATGATACCGTACCAAAACGCAGCGTTAGAGATAAGATGATCGAAGATGATGGTGGTTGGTAAAACAATCGTACACACAAGAGAGGTGACTTGCCGTGATGGTGACCACCCTCTTGTGTATTATGTTATTGGTAGAACAAATGAGGTCGTTTGTGGGTATTGTAATAAGACCTTTGTTTATGTAAAAAAACCCTTGGAAAATCTCTTATAAATATGAGTATGATAAAAAGTTTTAAAGAAGTAGAAAATATTGATTTGGTATGTGAAGGTATGTACCAAGACTTAGAGATAACAGAAGCAGAGTATCAAGGTAAGACGGTGAAACTCAACGACCCCATAAGAGGTGGTAGTAAGAAGTTCTATGTTTATGTTAAAGATGGTGATCGAATAAAGAAAGTATCCTTTGGTGATACAACTGGTTTAAGCATCAAAAGAGACGACCCAGCGAGAAGAAAGTCTTTTCGTGCAAGACATAGATGCGATACGGCAAAAGACAAAACAAGTGCAAGATATTGGAGTTGCTATCAATGGCGAGCCAATGCACCAGTGAACAACTAAAATAATATCACGACTTGTATTCCCCAATAAAAAATATATAAATACTATGAATATTATGATTACTCGGTGAGCGAGATATCAAAAATCCTTAAGGAGAAAAGTACAATGATTAAATATACAACTGCTTTATTAGCAGTATTATTCACGACAGCTGTTTCTGCAGCTGAGATAACACCGTATGGTACCTTTAATTATAAATGGTCCCATGATGAAAACACTTCTGGTGTTGCAAACGACAAACTAGGAGATAATGGTTCTAAGATAGGTATTAGTATTACCGAAGAATCATTAGAAGGTTCTTCTATTGGTGCCTTTGCTAAATTAGAAGTTGGTGTAGATACTGATGACGATGCTTCGAATACATTTGATTCAAGACTAGCATATGTAGGAGTTTCTACCGATCTTGGAAGTATTTCTGCTGGTCGTCAATCCCACCCCTATACAGATAATGTTGCTTCTACAGCAAGTGTCTTTGAAGTATATGGTGGAAGTGCCTCTCATTCTTATGCATCTAGAAGTTCAAACTCATTAGCATATTCAAACACAATAGGTTCTATATCGATTGATGCTTTGACTGTTGTTGATGGTTCTTCTGGACAGAATAATGGTTGGGATGCATACGAGTGGTCTGCTTCTACTGACATTGCAGGAAGTACAGTATCAGCAGGTTTTGCTGATGATGTTGTAAATGACATTTCTTACTATGGTGTTAGTGCAATAACTGAAGTGGGTCCTTTAAGTGTAGCATCTAGTTATACAATCAAGGATACTACTACTGATTTATCAGCATACGAAGTCGCTGCAACTTACAAACTTCTAACAGTAGGTTATGGTGATTTAGAAGGAACAGGAAATTATAAAACTGTTGGTGTTTCAAAATCACTAACAAAGGGATTGACTGTTTTTGCTGAAACTCAAATGGCAGATTTAGATACTGGTACAGACACAACTTCATGGTCTATCGGTTCTAAATTTAGTTTCTAATATATTTGAAGTTAATAGTATCCCCTATTTTATAGGGGGTGCTTTCTATTTAATTTTTCCATTAATAAAATTCAATTCTTCAATACTATAAGGCCACATTAGGAATAAAATCGTTTATATAAACTAGAGTAACGATTACCATTAATTGATAAGCTATCTAAATGTTTCATTCTAAATTCTAAATCGGCATGATCTTCACTCTTAGCGAGATAATCTTCATGTGCTTCTTGGTTAGTTTTTGCCCAAGTAAAAATAAGTTTAATAAGTTTTTTCATTTTTTCATTCCTTTCTGAACTGCGAAAGATTCAATCGCCGACCTCCAGTCGGAGCCATATTCATTTTGAAAGTACCGAATAAGCTCAGGGGAGATGCCGCTATAAGAATCATCCATAAAATTATAGTTAATAGAAAATAGTTTGGTAAAGTTTTTAAAAAGTTTTGACATTGTAGTCCTTTCATTCACAAAATATTTAGAGAAGAAAGTATTGAGTTCTCTTTGTTATTTTGATACGACACCTATGCGTTTTTGATATAGTGTCTCCACCACATCTTACATACTACATATATAATTCTTGGTTATTATAAGTACTCATGTGCGTCCTTCAGAGACCCCTCCAAGCTAGCTTGGAACCAGAGTTAAGAGTTCTTAGTAATGGTCTTGCGATAGTTGTATGATAGCATAATGTATGACTTTAAATAGGTCGTTCTTATTGCGGCCATCTTTCTTACCATATCTTTGAGCATACTTTAGAATGTTACCCATACAGAAACCTGTACCATGACCTTGGTCAATGATAGTCTCGGTTGCCTGTCTAGTCACATCTTTGGCATAGTGTGAACCATAAGTATTATTAATATAGTTTATGATATCGTCTAGTATTTGATCTTCTCTAAATTTATATTCTGGCATTGTTTCCTTTCATTTGTTTTTGTTGTTTTGTGTATTGCATATTGACATTTTTAATTATTTTACTTCTAATGCCAGTAGGAGATAAACCTAACATTTTACAGTAATCAACGAATTGTGGGTCGTTTCCTACAATCCAGTCAATTGCTGATTTTTTGTGTTTAAGGTATTTCTTGTTTCTACCTTGATAACCAGCATCTTCTACAGCTTGCATGATTATTTTCATTATAAAATTTCCTTCATTTTCCATTATTATTAGTCTCCTATTATTTGTGAAAAGTACGCCCAACATTGGTCGCCATTTTCAGATTGATATCCGATTGATCCTAAATAGTCGAGGTCAGTATCATATTCTGAAATATGAGCACCTAGTTCTCCTGCAGGATCTTCTAGTTTAGTTGCAATTGATATGTCAGTAATTTTGCCATATCTCATGTTCGATCCGCAAGGTCTTGGACTTACGGCCACTTCGTCACCTATTTTAATTAACATGATTCTCCTCATCTTTTAGTCTTGCATATAATTCAACCGCCATGTTCAACTGACTAGCAAGTTCTGGCCATTTTGAAACGAGACTGTAAATAAACAAGTCTCTTTGGTTTACATCCATTCTTGCTATTTGCTCAACAGCTTCGTTAGCAATAACTTCATTCATAACTTCGATAGTATCCATAATATAATCCTTTCTATTGATTTATTAATTCTTTGTAGGCTAATTCACTTGCTTCTTCATATGAATAACCTAGTTCTTCGTATTTTTCTACGAGTGCGTCATATTGGGCATTTATCATTATAGGTAAATCCTCTGTGGCATATCTTCATCAGTAATGTCAAATGCCCACTGGTCCCAATTTTCTTTTTCTGTGCCTCTCAGGCAAGAATCCTTAATCACATACGGTCCAACTACAGACTGTATTGCTTCTTTGACCAAGTCTACTTCATAACTGTGGTCGATTCCGTTCACATATAAAGCACCTCCAGTCCACTCTAACTCAACGATCTTGTAATCAAGTGCTGATCTGACTGATTTTTCAATTTCTTTATTCATGATTATGCTATCTCCTGTTCTAGAATCTCTTTTAGTTCAGATTCGTTATTGATGCCTATTAAATCCCAATCAATACTTTTCTCTCTTGCTTCATCACAAGCTTGAGCAACTGTTAAATTTTTATTTTTAACGTCATTGATTAGTTCTTCGAGATATTGTTCTGCTGTATCCCACAGCCAGTCTTTCACTTTTCCCATTATTTGTTCTCCTTATAATGTGTAATGTTAATAATTCTTCTTTCTGCTTTTTCTTTTTTGTATTGTTTGATTAGTAGGTGGCACAGAAGTGCCACTCCTAAAATTAAAAATAAATCGGCGCCGTTCATTATGCAGCCTCCATCATACTAAAAGGAACTCTGTACTCACGACCATTAAATTCAACAATCGCTTTTTTGATGTTAATCTCTTTAATAATACCATTGAAGATTTCTCTTTTAGAATTGATTAACACTTTATCGCCAACTTTAAAAGTTCTACGAAGCATCTTAGAAAGATTTTCTCTTCTAAATTTAACGGCATAAACAACTTCGTTTAGTTCTTTAGGCGACATCATCCCAATTTTACTGATTATTTGATTGATTTTCATAATATAGTTTTCCTTTCGACTAGTTTAAGTATAAGGGACCTGTCCATTGCATAAAGTAGTTACCCTCTAGAACATTTCCTCTTGGTTGATTAAGTGCAGGTGCAGCCCAACTTGCAGCCTTTAAAACATCACCTACTTTGAAATGTTTAAATGCTTTCTTTACAATAAAGGAGTGAACCATATTTTTACTAATTACTTTAATATACTTCTGTCCTTCTTTTATATCCCACTTGTTAGCAAATTCATTTTGCATATTTTTATTATCACAAAAATTATTGTAATCTTCATTAGAAGCGTTGATTAAATTATTGATACCTTCATCAATAGTTTTTGCAGGGTTTTTTATTTTTATCATATTGTAGTCCTTTCGTTTGGTTGATTATGTATCCATTATACACGAAAAAGAGCATATTGCAAGAAAAAAATGGATTATTATGTAAAATAAAACCCTTATTTTTCAACAAATTGGGGGTGCAGAATGTCGCACACTCAAAACCCTTTATTTTCTGCGATTTTTCTTGTTTTTTTGTCATTTTTTCGATTATGTATCCAGTATACACTAATCAAAGCGTAAGTCAAGAAAAAAATGGTCTAAAAAACCCTTATTTTCTGCGATTTTGTGGAATAAATCCATTTTTATTCAAAAAAGTCTGTAAAATCACTATATTTTAGGGGGTTTGCAAATTTCTTATAAATAGTTTATATAAAATTAAAGGGAAAAACCAATGTACGAGTATAAATGCAAAATTATTAAAATCATTGACGGAGATACCGTTGATGTAGACCTTGATTTGGGATTTGGTGTCTGGCTCAGAGACGAAAGAGTAAGAATTATGGGCATTGATACTCCAGAATCAAGAACAAGCGATCCAATAGAAAAGATTTTTGGTCTTGCTGCTAAAGAAAGAGTAAGCCACTTACTAGGAGATGATGCAACTCTATTATCACAAGTAAAAGGTAACGGAGAAAACATGAAAGGTAAGTTTGGTCGTATTCTTGGTGATTTCAGAACACCACAAGGTGACTTATTAACTTCTAAGTTAATGGAAGAAGGTCATGCTGTAGCATATACAGGTGGTAATAAAGAAAAGATTCAAATGAAACATTTAGAGAACAGACAAAGACTAGTTAATGAAGGCAAAGTTAATGTTGATGGTATGGAAATAACCAAACCTGCATTAGTACAAAAGCCTATCGTTGAAGAAGTTGTTGAAGAGGTTTCAGAACCTGTTAAAAAAACAACTAAGAAAAAAACTACTAAAAAGAAATAGGAGATTATTATGAAATTTTTATCAAAGTTGTGGAAAAAATTGGGCAAAGGAACTGAAGTAGAACCAGAAGCAAAACCAGTAAAGAAAACACCAACAGTTAAAAAGGTAACAAAGAAGAAAACTAAAAAGAAAACTGCAAAGAAAAAATAATGAGAGGCGTTTTTGTTATTAAAGACAAAGGTGAACTTTTAGAGTTTAGTGATTATGACGACATACCTAAAAGTTTTGACAATGTTATAAGATTTGAACCTACTTCTCCTGAACCTCCTCATACAGAGGAAGAACATGAGGAGATGGAAAATTATAACGACAAGTTAAAAGAGTTAATGAAAAGAGAAAAAAATTAATGCCTGCTGTAACAAGAATTGGTGATGCTGATGTAGCACATTGTAGTGGTATGACAAGAGCACAAGGTTCTTCAAATGTATTTGCTAATGGCATAGGTGTGTCAAGACAAGGTGATGTGAATACTACTCATTTACTACCTGGTGATCCTTGTCCAGCACATACAGCAGGAATTACCTCTGGATCAGGAACTGTGTTTGTTAATGGTAAAGGTTGTGGTCGTGTTGGTGACGGCATAAGTGCTTGTACATCTGTGGCTGCAGGATCATCAAATGTATTTGCAGGTTAACGGTATAAATATACCAAGGAGAGATTACTAAATGTCAAGGTATGACGCTACACAAACAAACGAAAGTTCAAGAAGTTCTAGAACATATAAAGATTTAGATTTAGATTTTCAAAAAAATATTGCAACTAGTGATATACAAAAACTTACGGATGTTGAGGCAGTAAAAAGAAGTGTAAGAAACTTGATTAATACAAATCATTATGAAAGACCTTTTCATCCTGAAATTGGGTCTAACCTAAGAGCGATGTTATTTGAAAATATATCTCCACAAATGACCCATGTTATTGGTAAACAAATAGATTTATTAATTAAAAATTATGAACCAAGATGTAGACTAGTTCAAGTTAATGTAAAACCAATGATAGACAGAAATTCATATGCTGCTACAATATCTTTTTATGTAGTTAATTATCCAGAACCAGTACAAGTAGAAACATTTTTAGAAAGATTAAGATAAAATGGCAACCAAATTAGAAATATCAGAATTAGATTTTGATGGTATAAAAGATAATTTAAAAAACTTCTTATCTCAACAAGACGAATTTAGAGATTACGACTTTGAAGGATCTGGTATGTCTGTTCTTTTAGATGTACTTGCCTATAACACACACTATTTAGGATACAATGCTAATATGTTAGCAAATGAAATGTTTTTAGATAGTGCTGATTTAAGATCAAGTGTTGTATCATTAGCAAAACAAGTGGGATATACTCCAACTAGTGCAGCAGCATCAACCGCTGTTATTAATATTACAGTCAATAATGCTTCTGGTCCTTCTCTTACTATGGTAAGAGGAACAAAATTTTCAACTACTGTGAATGGAACAAGTTATTCTTTTGTAACAAACGCCGATATTAGTATTACACCAGCTTCTGGTGTTTATGTTTTCAATAATGTTACAATTTATGAAGGCACATATTTAAATTACAAATATACTGTTAATACATCTGATACAGATCAAAGATTTATTATACCAAATGATAATGTGGACACAAGAACACTATCTATCAAAATTCAAGAATCTTCATCTGATTCTACAATAAACACATATAGACTTGCAACTGGTATTACAGAAATAGATTCAACATCTAAAGTTTATTTTTTACAAGAAGTTGAGGGTGGGAGATATGAAGTTTATTTTGGTGATGGTGTTTTAGGACAAGTTGTGGCTGATGGTAATATTATTATTATGGATTACATTAATACAAATAGAGCAGAGGCAAATGGTGCCACAACATTTACATTAGGTGGAACTATTGGTGGGTTTTCAAGTGCAACAATAACAACTATAAGTAATGCTTCTGAAGGATCAGATCCAGAATCAATTTCATCAATTAAATATAATGCACCAAGAGATTATACAGCACAGGATCGTGCGGTCACAGCAAACGATTACAAAGTTTTAGTTAAAAGTTTATATGCAAATGCCCAATCTGTACAGGTATATGGTGGTGAAGATGCCGCTGTGCCTGATTATGGTAAAGTTTATATTTCGATTAAAGCAAAATCAGGATCTACTTTAACTCAAGCAACAAAGGCAAGTGTCGTAACAAGTCTTAAACAATATGCTGTTGCTTCTGTAACACCTATAATTATTGATCCAGAAACAACTTACTTAACTCTTACAACTAACTTTAAATATAATTCTGGCGCCACATCAAAAGATGTAAGCACACTTCAAACAAATGTGCTTTCTACTATATCAACATATGGTAACAATACATTGGAAAATTTCACTGGTATTTTTAGACACTCAAAATTAACAGAAAATATTAATAATGCTGATACTTCTATTTTAAGTAATATCACAACAGTTAAACTGTATAAGTATATTATACCAACTTTAAGTTCAGCACTCAAATACACACTTTCATTTAATAATGCATTTTACAACCCACACTCTGGACATAATTCAGATGCAGGTGGAGTAATTTCATCAACTGGTTTTAAAATTAGTGGCGATACAGTTAATGAGCATTTTTTAGATGATGATGGTGCTGGAAATATAAGACTTTACTATTTAAATGGCACAACTAGAATATATACAACTTCAACTTATGGAACAGTTAGTTATACTACAGGAGAAGTTATCTTAACATCAGCAAATATAACAAGCATCTCAAATGTTGATGGTGTCGCTAGTACACAGATTAGAGTATTTGCTATTCCAAACTCTAATGATATTGTTCCAGTTCGTAATCAGGTTTTATCAATAGATACAACTAACTCAACTATTACTGGAGATGTAGATACTGTAGAAAGTGGTAGTTCACAGGCAGGGACATCATACACCACAACAAGCAGTTATTCATCATATTAATGGATAGCAATGACAACATTTAAAAAAACAAATAAGAGAAAATTATCTAATCTTGTAAAGCAACAATTACCTGAATTTGTTTTAACAGATCATCCTAAATTTGCTGAATTTATTGCTTCTTATTTTCTTTTTTTAGAATCTGCTGAATTATCATTAACATCTTTTACCGAAATTGATAATATACTTTTAGAGACTGAAGGTACTATAGACAGCTATCTTTTACTAGATAGAACAAATGGGTTCAATTTAGACGCTGGCGATAAACTTGTTGATGAACAACTTTCTTTTTCAGGAACATTTCAAAAAGGCGAAACAATCACTGGATCGACTTCTGGTGCTACCTCAAATATTTTAGCTGAAGATTTTACTAACTCTAGATATATGGTTACTGCCAACAATGGTTGGATTACTGGTGAGTTGGTTACTGGCTCAACATCAGGTGCTACTGCATATGTTGGTAGATATCGTGCTAACCCAATTGAAAATATCCAACAACTTTTAAACTACTCTGATCCTGACCATACAATAAGCGATTTCTTATCACAAATGAAAGAGGAATTTCTTAATACAATTCCTGTAAATACGGCTGACGCTTTAAGCACAAGAAAATTAATTAAAAATATTAAATCACTATATCGTGCAAAAGGAACTGATAAAGCTCATAAAGCATTTTTTAGATTGTTATTTAATGACACTTCAAGTGTTTACAAACCTACTGTGGATATGTTACGAGTATCAGATGGTAAGTTTTCTAAAAATACATTTATTCGTTGTACTCAAACAACAACACAAGCCTTTAATAATCCTATATTTTTAATTGGTCAAGAACTTACACAAGCAAATAATCCTGCTGATGATACCATAAATGATGCTTCAGCAATTGTTGAAAATGTTACAATATTCCAAGAAGGGTCAATTGTTGTTTCCGAGATTGAAATTAATCCAGAAACAGTAGTTGGAACTTTTATTAATGGAGAAGTCCTTCAAGGACAAAGTTCACAAGATGAAAATATAATTATTAAGGTCACATTAAGTCAAGCACTATCAACTACAACAATAACAAATGACGGTTCAACACTAACAGTTGGTGATGAAGCTGCGGTGTCTGGTGGAGCTGGCAGTGGTGCTCGTGTACAAGTTTTAGATATTTCAGGTGCAGGTGTTGATGAGGTTATAGTTGATGTTGGTGGTAGTGCATATGAGATTGGAGATACAGTTACATTTAGTTCAGGAACTGCTGAAGCAAAAGTTTCTATTGTTAATGGCGGATTTGCACCAGAGACAGGTAGTGTTGATGTTCATGTTGAGTTAGAATCAGGAACAATTACAGGCGGAGGTTCTGGTGATTTATTATTAGAAGATTATGGTGATGGTACTATAGGTAAGTTTTTAGATTCTGCTTCTCAAATGATTGAAAGAGAAGTTAGAATTGAATTAGAAAATGAAGTTGGTGAAATATTATTAGAAGAACATGATTCACAAACATCTGAAACCTCTTTTCTTCTTGGTCAAGAATCTGAATTGGATATTCCATATAATATAGAAGATGATGACCATATTGTTTTAGAGGATAATGTAGCAAATGAAGGATATGTGGGTGATAAAATTGTACAAGAAAATGCTACAGGCACTGGTGATATAACTGACATACGAATGGTTGCAAGCGGTGGTGGTTACACAACTTTACCAACTGCAACGATTACTACTGGGAAGAGATTTATAGGATTAGAAACTGATACCTTTAGACAGCGTTTAGGAATAATTGAATTAGAAGGTTCACCTCCAGAGACCTTTCAGTTTGCATTAGAGAATGAAGATGGTTCGCTTGTAGCAGAAAAAAACTTGGGAACTTCTGGTAGTGATTACTTCATTAATGAGTCCTTTGATTTAGGAACTATAGCAACTAATTTATATAATTCGCTGCCCGGTTTTATAGAATTTGAACAAGGCTCTGGAAATATATTAGATGAGCAAGAATCAACGGTGACTATTGTATCAACTAGTACTGCTGGTCTAGGTCGAATTGAGTTAGAAAGTGGTGGCAATTTATTAGATGAAACATTTGATGGCGCAAGTGTAACCGCTATACCTTTTGGTGCTGAGATTGGTCGAGCTACATCGCTTAATATTATTGAACATGGAATAGATTACACTTCTGCTCCAACATTTTTATTTCCTCATTATGTTGTACTCAAAACAGTTTCAGGAACAATAACAGAAGGTGAAACATTTA
>Ga0114998_10003692_pt1 | contig 11316 bp, 9 predicted proteins | sample ArcticOcean_MG_C_5_FD_87044 | JGI IMG/M metagenome (GOLD analysis project Ga0114998, IMG submission 87044) | Marine microbial communities from western Arctic Ocean - ArcticOcean_MG_CB4_138 | ecosystem: Environmental > Aquatic > Marine > Oceanic | place: Arctic Ocean: Canada Basin | collected...
CTTAATACGGCTTATAGATTATATAAAAGACAAAATTCAAGGTAAATAATTAAATAATAAGGAAAAATAAACTAATTATAATTTTTAAGATTAAAAACTTTTACTTGGTGTAATAACCTAAACTAAATATTCTTATTAAATATTAGCAGAACATTTATTATTATGTTTTTTAACATAAGACTATTGATATTTTCTAAATATTAATCTTATTTATTTTCTTTGATATATTATAGAATTTTTTTTAACTAATTTTAGCACTAAAAGAGATACAATTTTATTTAAATCATAATTTTTTTTAATTAAAATACTACCATTTTTAATATCTGAATTAAATGAAACAATAACTCCATTTCTTTCCAAAATTTTGCGTTCTTCAATAGAAAGTAAAAAATTGTTTTTTTTTATAGTCCAATTATCAAAAAAATTTTTACTTTTTAATAAATTTAAAGTTTTATAAATATTTTTTTTTTGTTTTTTATCAGTTAAATAAAAATTTATTATTGAACCTGGGGGTTTTAAAATAAAAAAATTTGTAAGAGTGGCTATTCTCGAAAAAAAATAACAAATGAAACTTACTGGATTAAAAATAATATATTTAAATAAATATAAATATCGAGAAGCATTAATATAAAATTTAAAATTTTGAATCTGATTAGCTCGTAAAGACTCGATGGCTTCATTTTCAAAAAAAAGATTATTTTTTGTAATAATATTTTTATATTTATCATTGTTTGAAAAGTTAATAATTTTTTTTTTATATAAGTCTATTTTTCTTTTTACATATTTTTCGTGAAATATATGCTTATTAGAAAAGTGTGATTTGAGTTGCAATAACTTAATAGTATTTTCTGTCTTTTTATCTATGGTAAAAAATTTTTTTTTGTTTTTTATCATTTTTATATTTGAGGATTTAATAAAAGGTAATCCATATATAAGACTGCTTCTAAAAAAATCTAAATGTAAAACTTCATATTTACCAAATTTATACTTGTAAAAATGAAAGATATCTATGCTACTCACTCTACTAAGAAATCCATTAAAATGAATATCATGAGTTAAAAAATCCCAACCATTTTTTTTTGCTACAACTACGAGTACCTTTTTTAATTTCCGTACATCTTCAGAGCTATAAAAATCAATGTCATGACCAAAATTAGGGTACTGTTCATAATTTCTACCTAGTCCATAATTAATTTTTTTCTTATTAAATTCCTTGATTATTGAGATTGCGGTATTTCTAAGTCTTGCAGATTTGATGATCATAAAATTTAAAGATATTATTAAACTAAATATTATTTTTTAGAAGTCTTTAAATTATATTATGTGATAGATAATTTTTACTGTAGTTATAATTATAAAGCAATACATTATTTACAATCATGTTTCTTATAAAATTTTTAAATTCCATAAGTTGTAAATCAAGTTTTAATTTTGTATTTGCTGATCAGGTCATCGTTAGTATGGGAAACTTTTTGCTGACTATATTAATTGTAAAATTTTTAGGAATTAAAACTTTTGGCTTATTTAGTTATTTTTGGATATTTTTATTATTGATAAATTCTATACAACTATCTTATATTATTTCTCCAATGTTAACAAATGCACCAAAGCAAAGGGACTCGATAGTCAGTCACTTCTATGGAGGAGTTTTTTACCAACAATTACTTTTCAGTATTATAATAAGCTTTAGTATTTTTTTTGTTTTTAAATTATTTGGGAACTTTATTATATCATCTTCTATTTCTAATTATTGTTTATCTTTTTCGCTGATGATTATTTTGACACAACTCCAGCAATTCTTACGCAGATTACTATTTAGTAAAAGATTATTTCTTAGACCTATAATTTCAGATTTATGTACTTACCTTTTTTTAATCAGCTTTATTAGCTATCTCAATTATTTAAATAAATTAGACCTAGGAATGATTTTTTGGGCTTTTGTTTTTTCTTTTGCAATAGGTACAATGATTAGTTTTCCAGTTATTTTCTCATTAAATTATAAATTTAAAAATATGCACACTTCAATTAAAAAAAATTGGATTATTGGCAAATGGATGTTGTTAACATCTTTAGTTCAATGGTTTGCTGGAAATTTATGGATTGTTAATGCTGGTTTGATTTTAGGTGCATATACATTGGGAGTTATTCGTGCCTGCCAATCAATAGTCAATGTTGCTAATTTATTATTCCAATCTCTAGAAAATATAGTGCCAAGACAAACTAGTAAAATATTTAAGTTAGGAGATACAAATAATATGAGAATTTTTTTAAAAAAATTTAGTTTAAAAGGTACATTTGTTGTAATTATAATGTCATCTATTATTATCTTATTTTCAAAATTTTTGCTTAATATTTTTTATGGCATTGAAATGGTTAAACATTATCAAATTCTTGTTTTTTTATCACTAATTCTCCCATTAACTTTTTTACAATATCCATCAATGTATGGGCTTAGAACTATGGGGAAAACTAAACCAATTTTTATTTCTTTTTTATCAGCAGCGGTAATAGCCATTCTATTTTCAAATATTGTTATTACATATTTTGGCCTTAATGGATTAATTATCGGTTTATTTTTTCATCAATTAATAATTTTAAGTTTTATATATATTGGTTACATCTATTATTTAAAAAAATTTAAAAATGAATCCTAAATTAAAAATTTTATTATCAGCTTACGCATGTGAACCAAACAAGGGCTCAGAGCCAGAAGTGGGTTGGAAGTGGGCTACAACTTTATCTGGACTTGGTCATGAAGTTTACGTTATTACTCGAAGCAATAATAAAAAGAATATTGATGAATATCTAATTAAAAATAAAATATCTAATTTAAATTTTATATACTTTGATTTTCCTAAATGGCTTCTAAGAGTAATTAAAGGAAAATCAAACCCTCATTCATATCTATACTTTTTATTATGGCAGGTAGGTATTTTTTTTGTTGTAAAACCTTATATAAATAAAATCAAATTTGATTTTATTCAACATGTAACCTTTGTGAGTTTTAGATATCCAAGTTTTTTATGTTTGTATAAAGTTCCTTTTATCTTTGGACCAATTTCTGGAGGAGATACAATACCCATGAACCTAAGAAAAAATTTTTCTTTAATTGAGAAAATCAAAGAATTTGCAAGAGATTTAAGCAACAATTATATTAAATTTTCACCACTAATGAATTTAACATTTTTTAAATCTAAAAGAATATTTGTTAATTCAGAAGCTACTAAAAAAATAATACCATCCAAATATCACCATAAAACTGAATTAATGATAGCTATCGGAAATAGTGACACTGTAAAAGCTAGTTTAAATTTTAATAAAAAAAAGAAAAGATTTCACATATGTTATGCAGGAAATTTATTTGGTTTAAAAGGTATATCATTGGCAATTGAAATATTTAGTGAATTGAAAAAAATTAACCCTAATATATTTTTAACCGTAGCGGGAAGTGGACCCTTAGAATCTGAACTTAAAAGAAAAGCCAAATATTATAATATTGATCAATCTATTTTATGGTTAGGACAGATTAATAGAAATAAATTATTTGAATTATTTCAAAAAAATGATTTATTATTAATGCCTTCCTTAAGAGATTCTGGAGGATTTGTTATACTTGAAGCTATGTCATTTGGTTTACCAGTGGCTACATTAGATTTAGGAGGGCCAGGAATAATTGTTGATAATGATTGTGGAATTAAAGTTAATGTAAGTAACAAAAGTAAAACTTAAATTGTATTTGAGTTAGCCTTAAAAATTAAAAATTTATATAAAAGTAATAAAGAAATTCTTTATAAAAAAAAAAAATCATTAGAAAAAATTAAAATATTCAGTTGGAAGCAAAAAGCATTATTTATATACAATAACAAAAAAGATCTATGAAAAGAAAAATTCTTTTTTTAATTCATTTACATGGATCTATTCATGGTCAATCTTTAATTAATCAATCAATTACAAAAAGTAAAAACATAAAAAAAAACTTTAAAACTCAGTTTATAGATATTGCCACTTCAAGTACTATTATTGATATTGAATCTTTTAGGTTTATGAAAATTTTTAAGTCTATTAATATTTTTTTTAAATTACTTAAAAGTTTAATTTTTTTTAAACCTGATAAAGTTTATATATCAATGAGCGTTTTAGGATGGGGCTTTATAAAAGATAGTATATTTGTAATTCTTTGTAAATTGCTAGGTTTTAAATTAATTTTTCATATTCATAGAAAGGGAGTTAATAAAGTTATTATAAAGTCTCGTATTTATAAATTTTACTATAAATTTATATTCAAAAATGTGGAAGTTATTCATTTATCAAAAAATTTATTTCACGATATAAAAAAAATAATAGATCCTAATTCAAAAAAATTTATAGTTAATAATGGTATTAAAAAACAAAGACTTAAAAATTTTAAAAAATATAAAATTTTTAATTTTATTTTTATTGCAAATTTGTTTAATTTGAAAGGAATTTACATACTATTAAAGTCAATTTTATTGCTTAATAAAAAAAAAATTTATAAAAAATTTAAAATAAATATTATTGGAAGCTTCACAAGAGATTTTAAAAAAAAAGATCTAAATAATTTTTTATATCAAAATAGAAAATTTAATAATGTAAATTTCATCGGCCCTATATACAATAAAAAGAAATTTGAATACTTATCAAAATCACATGTCATGGTTTATCCTACAAAAGATGATTGCTTTCCTCTCTGTATACTAGAAGCAATGTCTTGTGGCTTGCCAATTATTTCTACTTATCAAGGTGCAATCCCAGAAATGATTAAAATTAACTATAATGGAATTCTTATTAAAAGTTTAAATGCATCGGTACTTGCGAATGCAATGAAAATTTATATTGAAAATTTTCAACTTTTAAAAGTCCATTCAAAAAATAGTCAAAAATATTTTAATCAAAAATATACAATTAATTCATTTGAAAATAATTTAACTGATGTTTTAAAGAAATCTTTTATTAATTTTTAAAAAATTATTATGAACAAAAATATTCCGAAAAATATACCTAATAAAATTTACATAATATTTATTTTAATATATGGAAATTTATTTTTAGGATGGTCATTTCAAAATTTAACAATTTTAGGCATCCCTATAAATGAAACAGTGCTTCTTTTGTTATTGATTTCGATAAATGTGCCAAATATTATAAAACATCTAAGACTTGTGGTTAATATTTCACTTTTTATTATATGGCTTATATATGGCTTATTTCATCTTGTCATAGGATTTATTGAGAGTGGTATCTGGGCTTTAAGAGATGGTAGCCATGTAATTGATTCTTTTTTTCTATTTATTGGATTTTTTTTAATTTCAAACGAAAAATACTATAATTACTTTTTTACTCATATAAAAAAAATTGTGTTAGTTGCTTTATTGTATTGTTTACTATTACCATTTAGTCAAAGTATTCAGTCTTTAATTCCAAGTGTTAGTGGTGCAGCAGGATATAATGTTGGTAAGTCATTATTTAACTACTCATCTATGGCAACCACTTGGGTTTGGTTAGCTTTTTATACTTCGATAAATTACACAAAAATTAATAATAGTTTTTTATACACAAAAGTAATTCCATTTTTATTTCTTATTGTGCCAATAATTCTTTTTCAACAGAGGTCAACTTATTTAAGTATTTTTGGATTAATGTTTTTTTTATTATTATTTGCTAGAGAAAAATTTACTAGTAAATTTTTAAGTTATATTTGCATTTTTATAATTACTCTTTTTATATTTTCACTTTTTGATTTTGAGTTAAAAGGCAGAATTTCAAATTTTTCCGCTGAATTTTTATTTGAACATATTATGTCAACGTTTGGTTATGCCTCTGAACGAACTTTGGGTTCAAGTGGAACAGTGGATCAAAGGTTGATTTGGTTAATGGAAGTTATTGATAATTCTTTTAACTCAATAACAAGATTTATTTTTGGAAAAGGCTTTGGAGAACCACTAATTGAATTTGGTGCTACTCAAGGTGTTATTGTAAGGGAGCCTCATAACGCATTCTTAAGTATTTATGGCAAAATGGGACTTTTTGGATTCATTATTTGGTTTTGTATGCATATAAATTTTTTAATTGTATGGAGAAGATTTTATCAATATGCAAAACTAAATAATAAAAGTGAAGAAAAAAACTATCTACTAGGTTTAATAATCTTTATTATAATCATATTATTAAGTGGGACTACCAATTCAAATTTTGAACAAACGTATACAGCTTCAATTTATTATATGTTTTGGGGCATAATATTAAGAATATGCTACAACCTTAGTATTTATAATTTAGAAAATTATAAAAATAATTAATTATTAAAATTATAAAATTTTAATTATCAAATTCATATATAAATTAGAATTATCAGATAATAAATTTTTTTCAATTAGTGTAATTAATTCATCATTATCTAATTTGTTGAATTTAGATAAAGCATACCTTTCTAATAAAAATAATATCAAGAGTATTTTAAATGAATTTTCATTATCTATAATTGCTTTTTTATATTTTTTTTTAAATATAAAATATAAAAATTTAATAAATAAAGGAAAAATTTTTAAAAAAAATGATTGTTGCTTATATTTTGTAGATTTAAAAATTAAAGGTGATATGTGCCAGTGAAAATAGTCATATAAAAAAGAAGCATCTTTTCTAAAAAACTCAAGATCAAACATATAATATTTTTCATTTGTTTTTATAGAATTAAAGCTTATGAAGTCCCCATGAGATGTATCTAGAGTAATATAGGTTGATTTATATTTATTCAAAATTATTTTTGTTATATTTGAAAATTTTTCAGCCGCAGTATTCTTATAATCTTCTATTTTAAATCTTTTATAAGTTGAAAATATATAATCCTCTATACTTACAGACCTTGATTTTCTTGAGAAATTATTTTTATAAAATTTAGCAAATTCAAAATAACTACCTCTATTACCCTTGATAAAATTAATTTTAGATAAAGCATAGTTCTTGTTAACATTTATTTGTTTATAATTTGGTAAATTAAATTTTGAGTTGTGATCGTTATTAAAAAATGAGTAGCCATAATTTTCATTTTTAGCTAATTCAATCGAGTGTTTATGCAAACATAATTTTAAAATAGATACGATTCCATCTTCATTTATTTTGATATAAATTTTTTTATATTGATAATATACAATATCTATAATTTGACATTTTATCTTATTATTTTCTAAAATTTTTAAAATATCTTTTTTAGTAAATATTTCACCATTGATAAATTTACTGTAATTATGAATCATCTTTTATAACGTCTAAAAATTCCTTTGAAGTAGTTGCAAAAAGATTATAGCCGATTGTTTTTTGTTTTTTATATTTATTCAAATCAGTATGTTTTTTAATTTTAAAAAACTTATTACCTAGACCAATGAAAACATTATATTTTTTTTGTAACAAATATCTTGTTGGTATATTTTTTTTATCATTACCATGGTCTTCATAGATAATTAATAATTTATTTTTAGTTTTATGGTTAATAGTTTTAAGACATTTAGTTTCTTCTCCTTCTATATCAAGCTTGATTATAAGATATTTAGATTTCTTATATTTTTTTAATATTTTAACAATTGGAATTATTTCTATGGTTTCTTTTTGGTATAATTTATTTTTTGGCTTTAAAAGAGAAGATCCTACTGATGATGATGTACTATTATCAATATATATTTCTTTTGTACCTCTAATATTGCTAATTCCTTTATTGATTATTGCGAATCTTGAATTGTTTAACTTACAATTAACCTTGCACATAAAAAAATTTTTTTTAACAGGTTCTATGGCAATAGCTCTTTGTGTGCCAAATTCTTTTGAAGACACTATTGAACTCCAATAACCATAGTTTGCACCAACATCAAAAAAAACATAATTAATTTTTTTTATTTTTTTTAAAAAATTTTCAATTTCCACTTCGTAACGATAATTTTTGTATATTAGACGGTTATAATATGGATCATTAAGGTAAAATTTAAAATTAGTATCATTTGTAGTTTTAATTTTACAAATTAAATTTTTAGCAATAACAAAAGAAATTAACTTTGAAAGTCTGTAATACAGTCTAAAGTTAATAAAACTTGTTATTTTACCAAAAATTATTATTAAAAACACAAATATATACAAGTGTAATTGTTTGGTTTTTTTAAATTTTTTATTTTGATAAATATAAAAGCTTATTTTTTTAAGACTCTTTAAATTGTTCATGACAACTTTTTTTGGTTAAACAATTTATCTAACTTATATTTTAACATGGTATATTTTTTTTTTGATAACTCATCTTTCCTTTTTTTTATAATTTCATATGAAGCGTCAATATAAACTTTCTTGGTGTCTTTAAAAAAAATGTTATAAATTAATTTAATTAAGATTGGATTATGTGATAAACGGTATCTACTAGGATCAATTACTACATCATAAATTGTTCTTTCAAAAATATAAACTTCTCTTGATTTTCTCATACTAAATATTTTAATTATAAAAATAATTATTTGAATCGCTATGTATAATTCTTTAATTAACGAAACAGGATATATATAATTTGATTTAAGATAAGGTTTTTGAGTATTCACATTTTGATTTGTATCTTGGAATTTCCAGAGGTGGATTATCTTAACTTTAATTTTTTTATTTTTTAAATTTTTTTTGATTATTTTCGAAGCTAAATATGATTTTCCAGCTCCATCCACACCAAAAATTTCAATTATGTCTAGATTATTTTTGTTATCTTTTAATATATATTTTAAGATTTTTTTAAGTTTTACTTTTGTTATTTTGCCATTAATTTTTAACATACGTATTAAATATTACTTTAAATTTTTTAATATATACTATGCATAATATATGATTAAAATCATAATCATATTTTAATAAAATATTATATATTTATGAATTGTCACTTTTTAAAATTCTTTATCTTTTTTTTACTTGTATCTGGATGTAACAATTCTACTGGCTTTAAATATGAACCGACAAATAAAAATGCAAAAGAGATTGGTTTAGAGAGAAATGGTGTTGCTCTTAAATTTTATAATATAAATAAAATTAATACCTCAATTTTACCAAGAGTAGAGCAGGTTAAAAAAAAAAGTGGTAAAAAATTTAATGAATTAATTAAAGATAATAAATACTATTATTCACTTGGTGCGGGTGATGTAATTAATATTGCAATAACAGACGTGGACGATATTAATGGCTCTTACACTGTTAGTCCAGATGGTGATGTAACAATTCCGTATGTAGGTCAAGTTATGATATTAGATAAAACAAAAGAAGAAGCTCAAGTATTTATTAATAATGTTCTAAAAAACTATTATCAAGAACCTGAAACAATTGTTAAAATTGAACAGTACAAAAGTGCATATGTATATATTACGGGTGCAATCAATCGACCATTGTCAATTTTATTATCAGAACAACCATTAAAATTATTAGATGCACTCATAAAAGCAGGCTACGTGAAGGATCAAAAGAGTTATAGTAAAACCGCATTATTAAGAAGAGGCAAGGAAGTTTATGAAATTGATTTATACCAATTGTTAAATTTAAATAATACCGAGTTGGATATTTATCTTAAAAAAGAAGATGTTGTTCATGTTAAAGAAACAGACACAGATCAAGCTTATGCTTTTGGTGAGTTCACAACATCCGGGCCGATTGCAGTTTACAAAGATTTAACTTTAACTGAACTATTGGCAACAAAAGGCATCAATAAAGCCACCGCAAAAACAAAATCTATTTATGTGTTAAGAGAAGATTTAACAAAATTTTTACACGTAGACATTTTTACACTTAACCTTAATAATCCAGCATCTTTAATTGCTGCAAACAAATTTTACATATTGCCTAACGATATTGTATTTATTCCATCAACCAAATTAGTAAAATGGAATAATGTAATAACCCTTTTAACCCCATCCGAAACTCTTTTTAAAACTTACAAACCTTATATTGCTGAACAGGATGATTGGTACATTAGGAGTGCTGATTATAACTGATAAAAATGATTATCTTTATTATTTATTAAACCTATCGATAAAATAATCATTAATAAAATTGATATACCTGGAACATGCATAGAAAAATCTACTAAGCTTTGAATGAATAAAATTAATAACAATAAAGATATCAGCATAAATCTGGCAAATTCTTTTTTATTATTAATATCCTTTAATAGTTTTTTAAAATAAGCCACAGATAATAAAATTAATATTAAGACGCCTAAAATTCCAATCTCACCCAATAATTCTAAACCATCATTATGCGCATGTTGAGCTACATAATTGCCTATACTTTCTGATGAAATATAAAAAATTTTAAATAGTTGTTCAAAAGCTCCACTACCATAACCAAATAACCAAAAATTTTTAAATTGATCAAAGGCAAATATATGTAAATCAAGTCTAACTGTTTCCCTGGCGATTGAGGTTTCTGCATAGCGTTCAATTAATTTTGCATTACCAAAAAATATTCCAAGTACTAAAATGTCAAATATTAAAATAAATATAATCACACTAGATAAAGGATTAATATATTTTTTAAAATTTATTTTTGAGTAGAAAAGAAAGGAAAATAAAATCAAAACATAGCTAAAATTAGCTGCTCTGGACCAAGTTGTTAAAATCCCAATACTTAAAAAAATAATAAATATTCTTATAAATAGAATTTTACTATTTATTTGGTCAATAAAGTTAAATGTTACTGTTTTATTTTTTTGAAAAAAAATTACTATGAAATATAAACCTGAAAAAGCACACAAAAATAAAAATGTTCCAAAAACTGATCTATTTACAAACAATCCTGTGCTGGCATTTATGTAGTGTATTTTTTCAATTAAAAAGTTTGATGGATTACCTATTAACATCCAATAGGTTGAGAAAATTGCATGAAAAAAACCCAACATGCACAAAAAAAATGTAAATTTCATTAAATATTTACTTCTATTAAATAAAACAGGAAATATTAAAAAAATTATTAAATAATTAATACAATTTAGTATTGAAAAATATGAACTACTTGGGGCAATACTTAATGACCAAAATTCTTTATCAATTCTAATAGATGAGTAGAGATCATAATTGTTAGGAGCTATAATTTCAATCCAATTTAATGGTAATGGAATTATTTGAAAAATTAAATAACTTAAATAAATAATAAAGATTAAGAAAAAAATTCTATTATTAATATAATTTTTTTTAATTGACTCTGAAATCTTATTATTTTTTATACATATTAAAAAAAAAATAATAAAACTGATTGAGGATAATTGAGTTAATAAAACATTAATACTTGCATTAAAAC
>Ga0114998_10003695_pt1 | contig 11312 bp, 7 predicted proteins | sample ArcticOcean_MG_C_5_FD_87044 | JGI IMG/M metagenome (GOLD analysis project Ga0114998, IMG submission 87044) | Marine microbial communities from western Arctic Ocean - ArcticOcean_MG_CB4_138 | ecosystem: Environmental > Aquatic > Marine > Oceanic | place: Arctic Ocean: Canada Basin | collected...
CGCAACGGCGCAACGGCGCAACGGCGCAGCCAGCCAGCGGAGTCTTAACGGTAGTAGTAGTTTTTAGAATAGAATATTTTTTAGTTATTAAGGTTGTAAACCCAAACTCGGCGAAAAGCACTCCTCCCGCAGAACTACTACTACCGCCTCACCGTATCCTGAGAACTTGTTCCCCTTGCCAGATACCATGAATCACGACTCAAGGTTCGGGGAATCGGATGGGGGAATCGGATGGGGGAATCGGATGGGGGAATCGGATGGGGGAATCGGATGGGGGAATCGGATGGGGGAGACATCGAATCCCTGTATCCTGAAGCCCTCTCACCGTATCCACGAATCGTGGTTCAGTTTAAGGGATTCGGGCGTTACTGAGTTTGTAGCTATCCAGATGCTAAAATCAGCCTTTCGTCGGCCTCTAACCATTAATTTTTTTAAATGCTGATCGATCCCTAGGTTTAAAACATATATTATATCCACCAGACGTTTACTGGAGGTTTTACTGAGAAACAAATAAGAGCCTTTTTTACTTACCGCCCCACTCTGTATGAATATCCTTGGGATTTCAGCTCTTTACCATGATTCGGCTGCTGCTTTGATCGTCGACGGCAAAATTGTGGCAGCAGCTCAAGAGGAGCGTTTTACCCGAAAGAAACATGACTCAGCTTTTCCGGTAAAAGCAATTGAGTATTGTCTTCAAGAAGCTGGAATTACTCATGAGGAAATTGACTACGTCGCATTTTACGAAAAACCATATCTCAAATTTGAGCGCCTCCTAGAGACATACCTTGCATACGCGCCGAGCGGATTCGCCAGTTTTCGACAGGCCATACCAGCTTGGTTACGAGAAAAACTCCATACTCGGAGGGTCATTAAGAAAGGCTTAGGGAAAGATTTAACTGCTCCTCTTGTATTCGCAGAGCATCATGAGGCTCATGCAGCAAGCGCCTTTTTCCCAAGCCCTTTTGATGAAGCTGCTGTCCTTACCGTTGATGGTGTTGGCGAGTGGGCTACGTCTACGATCGCTGTGGGTGAGGGCAATAAGCTTAAGATTCTTCAGGAGCAGAGATTTCCTCATTCTCTTGGATTACTTTACTCCGCTTTTACCTACTACTGCGGTTTTCGGATCAATAGTGGTGAGTATAAACTCATGGGTCTCGCTCCTTATGGAAAACCAATCTATGCAGAAAAGATTAAGAAGCATCTTTTAGATATCAAAGAGGATAGTTCATTCCGAATGGATATGCAGTATTTTAATTACTGTGAGGGTCTTACTATGACTGGTAAGAAATTTCACGAACTCTTTGGTCGTCCTCCACGTAAGGCAGAAGCCGAGCTTGATCAGTTTTACATGGATGTGGCTGCAAGCGTTCAACAGGTCACTGAAGAGCTGATGCTCGCCATGGCTCGTCACGCGAAAAAACTGACAGGTAAAAACAAGCTTTGTCTCGCAGGAGGAGTTGCACTCAACTGTGTAGCTAACGGAAAGATTTTAAGAGAGGGGCCGTTCGATGAAATTTGGATTCAGCCTGCTGCAGGAGATGCCGGTGGTGCATTAGGCGCTGCCCAGTTAGTTTGGTTCCATTACCTTGATAATGAGCGTATCGCTGGAGGAGTAGGCGATCAGGGTAATAGCTGGTTTGGTCCGGCCTTTGGTCTTGAAGAAACGAAAGAGTTTTTGGATCAAGAAACTGCAGTTTACGAAGTTTGCGCAGATGAAGATGACCTTTGTGACAAAGTGGCGCAGCTTATTGCAGATGAAAAAGTGATCGGATGGTTTCAGGATCGTATGGAGTTTGGTCCACGAGCATTAGGAGCAAGAAGCATTCTTGGTGATGCGCGTTCCGAGAAGATGCAACGAACTATGAATCTTAAGATTAAATTTCGCGAGTCCTTCCGCCCATTTGCTCCCGTCATTCTCAAGGAGAAAGTTGATGAGTATTTTGAGATGGAGCCGAACCAAGACAGTCCATACATGCTTCTTGTTGCTCCTGTTCAGGAAAGTAAACGAACGAAGCTCAATGACGAAGATGCTGCTCTAGAAGGGTTGATTAAGCTCAATCAGAAGCGTTCGGTTGTCCCTGCAATCACTCATGTCGATATGTCGGCTCGAGTTCAAACAGCTGATGAACGGCACAATGCTTATCACAAGCTCGTCAAAGCTTTCTACGAGAAGGAAGGTTCGCCAGTCCTCATAAACACGAGTTTTAATGTGCGAGGTGAGCCGATCGTCTGCACTCCAGAAAATGCTTTCAGATGTTTCATGGGGACCGATATGGATGTTCTTGTTCTAGGAAACATTATTCTCAAAAAAGAAGATCAACCTAATCAGGGGGATCTAGATAATTCTAAATATTTGGAGGAATTTGCCCTCGATTAATCGCAATGAAACTTTCTGATTTAAATATTAATCCCGATGAGAAAATGCTGCGTGAGTTCGGCCTTTTTTCCCTGTTTGGGTTTGGCATTATGGGGCTAGTCTCAGCTCTAAAATGGGAGCTGTGGCAATTGAGCTTTGGTTTGTGGGGATTAGCTGTCTTCTCATTTCTTTTTTCCTTTATTCAACCTAAAGTGCTGAGACCTCTTTTTGTGCTTCTTATGGTCGTTGCGTTTCCTGTCGGGTTTGTCATAAGTAACGTCATTCTGGCACTACTCTTTTACGCTGTTTTCACACCTCTCGCTTTGTTTTTTAAGGTTATCGGCAGAGATGCGCTCAATCGAAAAATTGACCCGAACGCTGCCTCCTATTGGGTTGTTCGAGATGAAGAAATGCCCGTCTCACAGCGCTTTAAACAATATTAAAAATTTTAAATCTAAACCCCGAACTTCATGAGCGAAAATGACCCTCAAAAGGCTAAAAACGAATTTGAACAAGCCGGTAAAAGTGCTGAAATCGGCTTTTTTTCCGAGCTGATCGGATTTCTTAAGACGAACAAAAGATGGTGGCTGACCCCAATTGTGATATGTCTACTTCTTTTAGGTATTCTTCTTGTTCTTGGAAGTACAGGTGCTGCCCCGTTTATTTATTCGCTTTTCTAAAATTAGTCCTCCATGAAAAACTCGATAATTTTCTTTGCCTTTTTTGAAGGGCATTATTTTTCGTGCTGTTGGGCCTACTTCTTTATTATGTATTCCGGTCCAAAGGCGGTTGGTTGAGGAGATCGGAGAAGGGGAGGTGATCACTTTGGCGTCGCTGAATGGCTCATATGAAACTGGAATCCTGAACTCCGTTTGATCACTGTCCTTTCTGTTCCGCCAAAAAACGGATCAGGTCGCGTAAGTCGGCGCGGCTCAGACCGGCGGTGAGACCGGGGGGCATCAGTGAGCCCGCGTCTTGGCGAGCGGCGACTTGGCCGATTGAGATGGCTTGCGTGGTGCCGGTGGCCGCGTCACGGATCACGATGCGTTGTTTGTTTTCGGTGTCCACGTATCCGCCGATCACTTTGCCGGCTTTGGTCGTCAGCGTGGTCGCGGTGTAGCCCTCTTTAATTTGTCGCTTCGGCCACAGCACCGCTTCGATGAGCAGCTCGACCGGCACACCTGCGCCGACGGCGGTCAGCTCGGGTCCGAGGACGCCGCCGGCGTCGCCCATCTTGTGACAGGCGATGCAACTGAGCCCGGTGGAGGCGTAGACTTTAGCGCCGTTGGCAGCGTTGCCGCGGGTTTCCACCTCCGAACTCAAGGCGCGGACATAGGCCTCGCTGTGCTGGGGGATCCCGACGCTACCATTTACCGCCGCGTCGCGCAGCAGGCGGTCGAGCGCTGGATCGTAGCGGCCGGCCGCGCCCAGGACGGCGCGCACTCGGGTCGCCAATTCCGGGCTGATCGGGGCCGTCCCCAAGGCGCTCGCCAACGCTGCTGCACCGCCCTTTTGACCCAGGAAGGGGGTGACGATTAGACGCGTCGGGGCATCGTCGGTGGCCCTACGCAACAGGGCACTGGCCTGCTGCGCCGCCTTGGGTAGGTCGATTTCACAAAGCGCCCGCAGCGCGGCCTGCTGGATCTCGGGCGCGGGATCCCCGACCGCTTTGGAGATCGTATCGAGGGCATCCACACCGCGAAGCTGTCCGAGAGATTCGACCGCTGCGGCACGCAGTTTGGCGGGGGCATCGACGTCGGAGAGGATCTTGCCGATCCGATCTGTCAATGCGCTAGCCTTCCACTCTCCCGCCAGACGGATGGCGTGTGTGCGGACCTCCACGTTCTTACCCACTAACATTTGTTCTAAGGGCTCGGCCAGCTCGCCGGCTGGCCTGATTCCTCGAACCCGATTGGCTCCGACGAGCGCGTCGAGCACCGACGGCTTGTCTGCCGCGCGATCCAGCACCCAGCGCAGATCGGCCGGGGTGCCGATCTCGACTAGCAGGGTCATCAGACCGTTGAATGCGGCGGGATTCAATTCATTGCCACCGAGTAGCCCGCGAACCTGGGCGACGACGTCTTTGCCGCCATAGGCGCGCAGCACGAAGGTCAGGTTTGCCGGGCGCTTGAACTGGATTTTGCCATTCTTCAAGGCGGGGAGCCAATGCGGCGCTAGCGCGTGCGCGGTCTGGCTCAGCGCATAATTGGTGAAGCGGTCCATCGGCTTGTCAGTGGCCTTGGCGGCAACCACCATCGACCCGGCACTGTGAATGTCGCTACAGGCCACGATTGCTTCAAGGCGCACGCGGGCGTTTTCATCGCCTATGCTATGGTCGAGCAACTCGAGCGGTGCCTGCAGGCGATCGCTCCATCGCCCGACGACGCGCGTCGCGTAGGCACGCGCACGGTAATCCTCCGCAGCCAGAAGCGTTTCGAGCAGCGGGCGGTTGACGACCTCATGCGATTCAAACACGCCCAGGGCTTCGAATAGATGATGTTCGGTATCCGGGTCTTTCGCATCGAGCCCTGCGATCCAAGCCTCCAGCGCCGGGATGACCTGCTTTGCAGGAAGGTCGGCGAGGCGGCGTTTTGCCTGGTAGCGCTGGTAGCGCCAGTCTGATTTCAAGTGTTCGCACAACTCCGGCGCGCCCATGTTTGAAAAATCGGGTGCCTTGGCAAGCAGGCGATCCTTGGCCGTGATGCGCCACACGCGACCGTGCGTCTTGTCGCGGTCGGGGTGCCGGAACGACGCCTGGTAGTGGCCGATGATCGGGTTCATCCAGTCGGCGACGTAGATCGCGCCATCGGGGCCGATGCGGATATCGACCGGCCTGAAAGCGCGGTGGGGGGTTTTCAATAGCGGCGGCTTGTTGGAGAGGCGGTGGCCGGAGCCATCGGTCGACCAGCCGAGGCGGTCGATGATGTGTCCGAAGTAACCCGCGATCAGCATATCGCCCTGGATATCGTCCGGGAGGTGCGGCGACTCGGCGAACTCGATGATCATCGATTTGATCTGAGTCTTGCCGATGGACATCCCGCCGCCCCATTGGCTGCTGATGAACTCGGTCTGCACCATGCCTGGCAACAGTTCGGAGATGCCCGGGCCGTTGCTCTTGATGAAGGGCTCGCCCCAGTGGCCAAAGGCGATCCCCCACGGGTTGCCGCCGCCGGCGGTGCGCCGGTGGGCATGGAGCTGGAGACGTTTCGGGCGCAGTCGCCAAGAGCCGTGCTCATCAAGCCGTCTGATGCCCCATGGCGTTTCGACGCGCGAGAAGGAGTGCAGACCCTGACAAAACAACAACTCGCCGCCCGGGCTCCAGGTGAAGGAGTTGATGTTCTGGTGGGTGTCGCCAGTGCCGAATCCGGTGAGCAACACGCGGCGGGAATCGGCCTCGTCGTCGCCATCAGTGTCCGCGAGGTGTAGCAGGTCGTTGCCCTCGCCGACATAGGCCCCTCCGTCGCCAATCGCGAACCCGGTCGGCATGTTGAGACCCCGTGCGAACACCGTCGTTTTGTCGGCGCGTCCGTCTGCGTCGGTATCTTCCAAGATCAGCAACTTGTCGTCCGGCGGATCAGTGGGGAAGGCCTGAGGGTAAACCCAAGTGCAAAGTACCCACAGCCGTCCGGCCGCGTCCCAACTCATGCACACCGGGTTGGCGATCCCGTCAGTCTCGTCCGCGAAGAGGTTGGCTTGGTATCCGGGTGCGAGCTCGAACGAATTCAGCTCGGCAGCGGCCGAATTGTCTTTCTCCGGTGGGGCGACGGACAGCGGGTTCTGCCCAAGGGCTTCGAAAGAAAGTCCGGACCACAACAGCCCTCCAGTAATTAGATTGGCTAAGGTTGGTCGTATCATTTGACGTTCTCTCTCAGTTCAAAAATCCGGGCTTGCGCGGCTTCGATGCGCGGGATGATGGCGTCGACCTCGATCGGGAACCAGCGTGGTTTGCCGGGTCGGTGGTCTTTGCTGCTGGGCTGCGTCTGGCGGTTACCATAGAGGAAGGCCCAGTTGGTCGGCCGCCAGTGGCGTCTCCAGAGGAAGTTCTTCTGCCCGATCTGTTCCCGGACCGCATCCCAACCGGTCGACAGTGCCAGCGTCGGTTCGCCGGTGAATTGCTCGGTGACCAGCGACGCCCAACGTTCGTGGCCCGACGGCGTGAGTTGCAAACCGCCGATGGTCAACCCGCCCGTATTGAACCCGCTCAGGTCCACCGCGATCCAACCACGACGCTTCGCCAGCTTCACGATCGCTTGGGCGTAAGCTTTGATGGAAACGTTGTGCCTCGTCAGATCTGGTAGATGCGGGTTTCCCTCCGCGCGGGCGAAGGGGAACGGCGTGACCAGAACGATCTTCTCGGTGCGCGGCCGAACTTCTGCTTCGAGCAATTTTTCGTAGGCGCTGATGAACTCCGGCAAGAGCTCGACACCGTCCATCGCTTCCACCTGCCCGAAAGCTGCCACCGCCACTGTGGCGCCGATCCGATCGAGCATCTCGGCGTGGGTGCCGAAATTGCGCGGGCGCTGCTGACGATAGACCGTGTCCGCCTGCCAAGAGATGTCGCGGAAGTAGACGCTCCGCTCGCCGGCCGCACGGGTGAGATACGTTTCTAGGGCGCCCGACTCGATCTGCTTCACCATCATTGATCCACCGAGGAAGGCGAGAACGTCCCCCTCTTCCAAGGCGAAACCATCGGTGAATTTCGTCACCTGGGTAGCGAGTTCCGGCGCCGCAGGGATCGCTCTTTCCACGACCTTGTTAAGGACGGCCAATGATGCGCCGGGGGCGTAGCGCCACTGGTTGGCCAACGAGAAGCTTTCCGCCCCGACGCGCAACGCGAGTTCCTCCGGCTTCCCGGCGATGCCGCCCGGCGAGCCGTGATCCATCACGCGCACCGCGATGGTATTCTCGCCCGCGCGCAACACGCCAGCGGGGATCGGGTAATTTCGCACGGTGAAGTGAGCCCCGGGGACTTCATATCCGCCGACGCGTTTCCCATTCACCCAACTGACGTCCATGTCGTCGATCTGCCCGAGGTGGACTGACGCTTTCGCCCCGGCCTGCGCGGCGCTGAGTTCGACCGTCTTGCGGAACCAAACCACGCCGTCGTAATCGGGCAGTCCCGCGTTTTCGAAATGCCCCGGAAGCTTCATCGTCTTCCACGCCTTGTCGTCGAAGTCCGGCTTCGCCCAAGCCTCGCCCTTCGATCCCGGGTCAGCGGCCGCGATCCGTTTTGACCAGTCGATGGCTGCTCCAGTTGCCGGCGCCGCGTCGCTGCGGGGTTTGATCCGAGGCTTTTTCGTGGGCTCTGCGGCCGGCTGCCCGACCCCCACCAACTTCGCGTCCAACTCGGCTTCGCCCAACCCGGCCAGTTGCACCGGTGGATCGTGGGTGAGCGTCGGTTTCCGGTAGTGCACCGTCTGTGGTGGCCCGCTGTGAATCTGTAGCGCGATCTGCCCTGAGCGCTCGCCTTCGTGATCGCGCACTGCGACGCAGAGCGTGCCATTGATCGCCGTCCAAATGCGGTCGCCAACCGCCAAGATTTCGTAGCGGTTCCACTCGCCCGGCTTGACCGCTTTGGCGGCTCGGTTGTTCCAGTCCAGCTTCCCGCGCCCGTGCTCGTGGTAGAGCTTTCCCCAAACCCCGGCGCCGACGTCTGCCTGGTATCCATGCGCCTGACCGTGAGCGTTCGCCTTCTTCGAGCGGAACTGGATTCCCGCGTTGCGATTGTCCGGCGTCAGCTTCACTTCGACGACGAAATGGAAATCTCCCACTGGCACCGTCGACCAGAGGAACTCGTTCTTCGCCACCCGTTTGTCAGAGTGCCCGATGATCGCCCCGTCCTTCACGGACCAGAACCCCTCATTGCCGGACCAGCCAGTCAGATCCTCGCCGTTGAAAAAGGATCCTTCGGCGAGGGGCTTCTCGCTCTCGGCATTCGACGAACGTCCGAGAGTTACAAATAGAACCGCCGTCAAAGTAGCGGTGATCGTTTTCATGTTCATTTTACCAGTGACTATCGATGATTCGAGATCATGCCCAGAATCGCGACATCCCAACAAGCTCTTCTAGGCATCATCAATACCCGAAAGCTGGATTAACCTTTCAACAATATCATCAAGGACTACCCAGCCATCAGGTGCAGAGGACCACAGCGAAAATGACTGCTACTGCTGGGAATTTTCTTTTGGGGCGAGGAGCTTGAGGGTGCCGTTGAAGGGATAGCAGAGGGAGAGAAAGGGTGTTGGCTAGCGTCGTAATCCGTTTGTTTACAGTCCACCTTTTGAAGCGATATCCAGCTTGCGTTGTTTTTTGAGTTTCGCCTTTAGCTCATTTACTTTTTCTGGATTCTTTCCAGCGACGTCGGTTTTCTCATTCGGGTCGTTGCTGAGATTGAAGAGTTCGGCTTTTGGGATGTCGGGCGAGTCGCGATTCTTGGATTCGGTGAGAATGAGCTTCCAGTCGCCATTTCGGAGTGCCCAGCGATTTCCGCCGGGGCCCGTAATGTGGAGGTTTCGGTTGGGCAATGGTGCTTCGCTGTTCAGAGCGGGCCACAAATTCACGCCGTCCCATTTTAGTTCGGCTGATTCTATTTTTACTTCAGCCAGGGCGCAGAACGTCGGCATCCAATCGACGACGCAAACGGGCGTTTCGAATTCAGCGCCGGGCTTCAATTTTCCGGGCCAGCGAGCAATGGTCGGGACACGGATTCCGCCCTCATAGAGCGAGCCCTTTTGGCCGCGGAGCGGAAGGTTGTTTCCGGGGATCTTGCCATTGGGGCAGTCGTCGTCGGGATATTTGGTATCGTTATTTTGCGAAGTGGAGCCGCCGTTGTCGCTGGTGAAAACGATGAGGGTGTTTTCTTTTTGCCCGGCTTCATCAATGGCGTCGACGATCCGACCGACTGAGGCATCGAAGTGCATGATGCAGGCTGAATATTGGCGGGCGACGTTGCCCACGATTTTCGCTGGGACTTTCTCCAGCCATTCGTCCGGCTCGCGAATGGGCAGATGGACGGCGGTGAATGGAACGTAGAGAAAAAATGGCTTGGGTTTTTCTGCGGAAGTTTTTTCGTTGATCCACTTCACGGCTTCATTTGTCAGCAAATCGGTAACGTGGCCTTTTTCATCGATCAATTGATGATTCCGGTGCCAGGTGACGGAGTAATCGCCCTTTTTGTAACGATGGTTGTAGGGCGCAATCCCACCTGCCAGAGAGCCGTAGCTGTGATCGAACCCATAATGATTCGGGCCCCACTCCGATTTTGATCCGAGGTGCCATTTCCCGATCAGGGCAGTGGAATAGCCCACTTCGCCGAGTGCTTTTGCCACGGTCACAGTTTCGAACGGCAAGCCCTGATTATTGATCGGGGTGGTGATTCCGAAGCGGCTCCAATACCTTCCAGTGAGAAAGCCGGCTCGTGTCGGGCTGCAAACAGGAGCGACGTAGTGCTGTTTTATTTCGATCCCTTCGGCCAGCAGCTGATTCAAGTTGGGAGTCGGAGTGTTCCCACCGTGAAACTCCACATCGGCCCAGCCAAGATCGTCGGCGATGATGAATACAAAATTTGGCTGTGACTGAGCGTTCGCGAAGGCAGAACAGGCGAGAGCCAGGAAGGAGAGAATCTGTTTTTTCATTGTTGCTAGGAATTTACTTTTGGCGGGAGGCTTTTGAAGCCGCCTTCTTCCCAAGGGACGGCGGCCAATAGCCACAACGGCTCATTCAACTTCTCATCTCTTCTCCTCTATGCCATCGTCGCGCATGCCTTTCATCTCACGTACCCTGCTGCTTGTCACGCTCCTCATTATGGCGCCTCACGCGGCCCTTGCCCAAGCGGCGAGCGAATGGGTGAACGCTTACGAAGCCAAGGTTCATGACGACTTGCCCTATCGTCTCATGAGTCCCTTGGGCTTCGACGCCAACGAACGCTACCCCGTGATCGTCTCCCTCCATGGCGGTGGTGGGAAGGGCACTGACAATCGCAAACAATTGAAGCAATGGAATCAGCAACTTGCCGAGAAGCAGATTCGTAAAGACTACCCCTGCTATGTCTTAGCACCTCAATCCACCGGGCTCTGGGATGAAACTCATCTGAGAATGATCCAGGCGGTCATCGCCGAGCTCCCAGGGGTCGACAAAGATCGCATCTACATGATGGGCCATTCTATGGGAGGTCATGGATCTAACATACTCATACAATTCGCTCCGAAGTACTTTGCTGCCATCGCTCCCTCCGCCGGCACCGGATTGAAGCGGACGGAAGAGTTCATCGATCCTTCCAAGATGAAAGACGTTCCAATCTGGGCCTTTCATGGCGATCAGGACAAGGTCTGCCCTTACGATCGCAATCTGGAACTCTTCAATGAACTGAAGGAATTGGGTGGCAACATGAAGCTCACCACCTTCAAAGGCGACGGACACGGCATCGCCGGAAAGATGATTCCGGGCGCAGATAATGGTAGCATACTCATGAGTGGAGAACGCTGCGATCCCGAACCCGATTTCTTAAAATGGCTGTTCAAGCAGCGCTTGCCTGGCAATCAGGCAGCGTCTGAGGAGGAGAGGACAGACGTCCCCAGTAATTTCCTCACATTCAATCACGGCGAGGTCGAGAGACGCTATCTCATTCACCGTCCCAAGAATCTCCCAGACAACGCACCCCTCGTCTTCTTGCTCCACGGCTATCGGGGTGATGCGCGCAGCTACATGGAGCTGGGCATGAATCGCGTGGCCGACGCGAACGGATTCGCGGTCTGTTATCCTCAGGGAGAGAAAGATCGCAAGGGAATCCCGCACTGGAATGCCCGATTCAAGATCAGCAAGGTCGACGACATCGGTTTCCTCTCAGCTCTCGCCGTCCATCTGCAGTCAACACACAAGCTCGACCCTAATAAGACCTTCACTTGCGGCATTTCAAATGGAGGTTTCATGAGTTACACCCTGGTGGCAGAGAAACCAG
>Ga0114998_10003697_pt1 | contig 11311 bp, 9 predicted proteins | sample ArcticOcean_MG_C_5_FD_87044 | JGI IMG/M metagenome (GOLD analysis project Ga0114998, IMG submission 87044) | Marine microbial communities from western Arctic Ocean - ArcticOcean_MG_CB4_138 | ecosystem: Environmental > Aquatic > Marine > Oceanic | place: Arctic Ocean: Canada Basin | collected...
CATATAATTTTTTTTATATATACTTTTTTTAATTTTTTTAAAAAAAAAAAAATAAACCTATATATATATATATTTCTTGGATTTATTGGATTTATTGGAATGTTATAATATATATCATTTCATTTCTTTGTTAGATTAAACTTTGATTTGTAAGACCTATAACTTGCCTCAATCGTGGTCTTGTTCCAAAGTATCCATCTTGATAATGCACCTGCTGATTTATAATCATTCCAATTCTCTCTTTTAGAATGTCTTTCTAAATATAACCTTTTTCTTTCAGGGTCTTTGTTCTTCGTAAAATCGCTCATACCAGCACTTCCAAAATGAGTTGTTTTTATCTTCTTTCCGTTTTCATAAAATATCATCATATACTTTTTGCCTTTTGATGTGCTTCTTTTAAGACTAACTTCTACCATTTATAAAAACATATAAATAAAATTTGAATTATATATATATTGAATTTAAATATATTAAATATGAATAGTGATAAAAATAATAAAAAAAAATGTAAAAAATATTATGATAAAAATAAAGAAAAAATCTGTGAAAAGTTTAGAGTTAAAATAACTTGTGAATTATGTAATTGTGAATTTAATACAAATGGTTTATTACGTCATACTAAAACTAAAAAACATCAAGCAAGATGTGATGAATTAGCACAATGATTACAACCTTCCAATATCCCTTTCATCTCTCGGCGGTTCAACTGACGCTCTCCTATTCTTATTAGGTCTATTAATTCTTATGCTTTCCATTCTGTTATTTTCTTCATTTCTATCAATTGAAAAAGAACATCCGCAACAATTTGATTTAGCACGTTTAATACCAGCAAAAAACCCTACAACACTTGTTAATAGCATAAACAAAATTTGGTTCGTTTCCATATTAAGTTAATAACATATAATTATTATATTATAGTAATATATACAAATGATAACCCGAACGATACTTTGTGAAAATATTGATGATATTACATACATTTCATTACTATCTAAATTTCAATCTATTATGTTTAGATTTTTAGAAGCAAAAGAACTTGTAATTCAATGTGAAAATAATCACAAATCTTTTATTAAAATAAAAGATAGTATTTATGCAGGTTCATATGCACTTCGTGAAGTATTTACATATATTACTGATGTTATGAAATATGAAGACAGAGTTGAATTACTTGGTTATTTAAATAAATATTATATCAAAAAAGAAAAACTAACTTATGATATGTCTAATGGTCATATTAAAATACTTGGTAATAAATATAGTGGCGACGATAAGGTGTTTGATTATTATGAAAGTGCTGGATACACAATTAAAGTTGATAAAGATATTCCTATTTTTTATAAACCATCGCATAACCCCCTATTAATCCACAAAAAGATACTAAATGTTGATTATTTAAAAGAGAAATTACCAACTGAAATTTATGAATTTATTAAGACACGAGAAAATGAGAAAATGTTTAGTGTAGTGGTTGAGGACAAAGCGGAACGAATGAAAGAGTTTGTTGAATTTTTAGATTTATCTTTAAAAGAAAAAGCAAATATATTCGGGAAAATTTTATATGAACATACATTAGAGAATGAAGATACATTATAACACAATAGTAAAAGAATTAACATCACATTATTATATGAATGAAGCAACTTTTAATGATTGTGTTAATATAATTGAACGTATTAATATGCTTATTAATAATAATAATGATGTGTTTGATATTGATATTCTTTTAGATGTAGAAAATACATATGAAATATTATCTCTACATTTTAAACAATTTACACTTATTAAATATTTAATGACTATTGTTAGAATATGTGAATTAGATTATGATTTTGATGAAAGAGTTATTTGGAATTATGCAGATATACAACAAGAATTAGTTAAAATTAAAAAATTATTTTATAATAATAAATTAAAATGCCAAGAAACTCAAACAGCGAACGATACTATAAATATAAATTAGTTGTCCTTGATGACTTTAAAAAAGTTATTGATAGGAAGTTTTTTACACACCTTGATGAAGCATCTAATTTTCTTAACATTTGTCCCAGTAGTTTAAGATACCAATTAAAAAGCACAAATCACAAAAAAGATTTTTGGAAGAACCGACGTTTTACCAAAGTTCATATTGATAGGCAAACAATATCATTATTTGATTATGTATTTGATGAAAATATGGAAGAACAATATGATAGTGATGATGAAGAGTAAATCCAATAATTCCAATAAATCCAACTTTTTTCACAAAACTTTTTTTATATAAAAATTTTTAAAAAAAAATAAAATAAAAAAAAAAAACTATATGTGTATATATATATTAGAATTATTGGAATTATTGGATTATATATATATATAACTCTTCATTATTAATCAAAATTAACACTAATCTTCCCCTCCTTTATCTCTATTTTTTTTAATCTTTTTTTAGGTATAATTTGGGTTTTTTTTTTATTACCTTTATAGTTATCTAAAAATATTAACATTTTATCAGTTTTATCTTCTTCTGTTAATTCCCCTTTACATCTTTTATAAGCATAGTAATTCTTTGAATAATCAAGTAATTTTTGCCTATTAAACATATAGTATAATTTGGTATAATCTTCTAATTCTAAATTATTAACTTTCATTTTATATTTACACTTATTTTTTTTAATTCTTAACAACAAGTGGAATTGGTTTCTTTTGATTAATTTGTAAAAATATAGTTGAACCACTATCAATAGATGCTAACTCTCCATTAGGATTACGAATTTCAATTTCAACTTCAGTTATAGTTTCTACTAAATCAATTACATAGGGAAGCGTAGGAGCTGCAAGGAAAATAAAATCACCAGTTTGATAATTTCTACTAATACTTCCAATACACGATAGATTATTTATACGAGGACCTCCAATGTAATTATTTTTTTGTAATAAATTTGTATAAACTAACAAATGTGAATAACTGAATTTCTCTGGTAATTTAAGAGCAAGTAATTGGTCTGTGGTCTGTGCTATTGTTTTTTCCAATTTATTATTACCTGTATTATTATTCATAATATACCCAAGATTATTTACATTTAATGAATTGTTAAATGAACCAGCAAGAAATCCATTTGTTGTAAAAGGTAGTGTAACAGAATTATATTGATTTAATGAATTTTTATTAGATGTAATGTATTTATTATAAAGTCCTCTATTAAAAAATCTATTTTGATTACCAAATTTTGGTAGTAATTGATTAATATTAAAACCACATTTATCTAACAGCGTCCCTTTATAAGTATATAAATTATCATTATTTATATTTTCATATGTTCCATCTTTTTTCTTAACTTTGATATTAAGTAATCCAACACCACCAACACTACTTGAAGCACCTAAAGAAGCAATTGCTTTATTTTCTGTTGGTATAATTTGTTCAATAACTAATTGTTTTGGCGTTCCCTCACTGAAACCAGCACGACCACTATTCACTTCAAAGCGTCTTTTATTGAATTTTATTACTTTATTACCAGCTTCATCATCTGGGGGAATAATTTGATTTCCAGCGTTAGTATTATAATTTTGGACACCTTCATAAAACCTTAACATATTGTTGGAATTCTGCCCCTCAACTGTTTCTGTGTGGAGATTTTGAAAAGCTAAACGACTATCTTTTGTATTAAATTCCATTGTCATATCATTCGCTCCAATCATTATATAGGGGTAATTTGTATTTTTAACATTGTATGAATTTTTTAGTTCATCTAATGCTATATACGCTTCAGGTGCGGTATAGGTTGTTGGTGCTGGTGTTGGTGGCGTAAATAAAATTGATGGTGCTTGTATTAAATCTGTGTCTTGGTCAGTAATTCTTAATGATTTTAATTGATAAGTTACTGATGTTCCAACAACTTCTGCTATTTGTTCCCATTCTGCAGTTAAAATCCCCGAACTACCAACTAAAGTAACTGTTGGTGCTACGAATGTTGGCATTGTTATTTCTCCATTCTTTTCAATAGTAATATTACCAAGACCTCTTCTATTGCCTTGACCTTTTACAATTTTTTGAGGATTATATGTATATGATAATAAATTATTTTGATATGATGGAGATAGTCCAAGAAATTCTCCTTCAATAGGTAATGGTATGTTATACTTATCTTTTGAAGAAATCTGTTCTCTGCAAACATATCCTAAAAATGGAACATTTTGTTGTATAATATTTGATAAATTAAATTGTCTTAATAAAATATTTCCAATCCAACAAAGATTTGAACCGGTTACATAAGTTTCAGTAATTCTAAATTCAATATTTTTATATTTCTTAATACTATCATTGAAATTATGTGATACAAATGGTGCTGATGTTTGAATACTATCTGTCGTGCTCACTCCCTCCGCCCAGTTTTGATTTTTATCAAATATTTCGTCTAATACACCATCTTCACCCTCGCACCACACAGACATTCTTTTTATTTGTGGAGGTAATGGATTAGCAGCAGTCTGTAATCTAAAAATACTGAACCCATTTACTTCGGTTGGAATAGTAAAGTTATACATAATACTTAAATAACTATTAGGGGTTATTGCAATTCTATTGAGAGTTGGATTGTAGATTGGGGTGCTGTTCAAAGACAAATTCAAAGTTTTTGATGCAGACACCGATAGTAATCCATTTTGAATATTAGTTTTTAAACCACCTTGAATATTTACAAATCCTCCATAATCGCTATGGTTTGCTTTTTTAATTTTTAGAATTAAATTATCTTCATTAAAAGCACCAATATTATCTCCCCAAAGGATGCTGTTTGAATTATTTTTTTTCAATACTAATTCTCCAATTGATAAAGTATTACGAGTATTAAATGTTTCTGGAAATATAAATCTAAAAAATCTATATTTTAATTCTAATGAATTTATAACACTTTGATATGGAGCGATTATCCCCGAAATTGGCGGATTTGAAGGATACGTGCTGCCATTAAATCCTGCTGGATATGGCTGTGACAATTTTGATTGAGTTGATAATGTAGTCCAATCCACTGTTTCATTTGCTCTTGCTTGAACTATCATTTTTTTTGGAAATCTACTTTGTGTTTCTTCAAATTGTTTTCCATCAATTACAATTTGCGAAACAACTACATATGGTGAGCCTGAAAAACCATTACTCCATAATATCTTTAAAAATTTATAACCATTAGGACTTGTTAAATTTATGTCTTTACATTTTGTTAAACCCGAAGCTGAAAGAGGTGCAGTTGAAGAAGTCACCCAAGGGACATTATTATAATCGCTAATTGGGATGAATTCTTCAAAAAACAATAATTCAAAAGTAGTTGGGTCATTTACATTATATGTTGAACTATCATCATATGCGTGAATTGTTATGATTTGTGGATAATATCCCAAATTATTCCATTGATTTTGACCAAACCAAACTCTTAGTCTTTCAACAACTTTTTTTTCACCTCCATACCATTCAATCCCAGTATATCCTGTTCCAGCATTTGATGAATAACTATAACTATTATATATTTCATTATTGTAAATATTTGATTGACCTGTCAATGTCATATTTGTTGTTAATGAATGGGTGCCATCTCCTACGGGTCCTCCAAATAGATTTTCTGTAACGGGAGTGGGAACTAATGGTGCTTTTGGTAGAGTTGCTGATTGGAACATTTCAAATGAACTTGGTCTAATTAAATCAATTGCATCATATTCAATTACTGGGGCATATTGTGCTTCAATATTAGTAATTCCAACTGTATTACTATAAGTAGTGCCACTATTTTGAGATAAGAATAATGTTGAATTTGTAGTGCCTCCATCGCCAATTGATAAAGAATTATCTGCTAAAACATTTTGAGATGTAACGGGAGATACATTTACATATATATTATTATTTTTTGTATAAGTTGTTGCTGTTGTATCAACAGAATAAAAACTAAAAGCATCTGTAGTTGGTATAGAACCTAAACCAAATTGTAAAACTTCAGCACTTTCTTCTACAAGATTACGATATGCAACTACCATACCAATATTTTCTTCTTTTAGTTTCGTATCATCATAATAATTACCAAAATTATCAGTAAATTTAAAGTTGGTTGGTTGTAGCGGTTGAGGCTGTCCAGGTGCCGCTTCAATTAATGGTAAAATCAAATTTCCGCTTTTTGGACTTCTATTTTCATTGTATCTTGAGTAGTAATCCATTTGATACATTTTGTTATCTCGCCAATTCTTCGTATATGTGATATTTCTATATATTGGTGTTGTTGCTGGTTCTATTTCGTTATGAATGAAAATATTATTTTCATCACAAAATAATCCAGCATAAAGTGGAAGTTGAACAAATTTATTCCAAAATGTATAATTTGGAACATCTGCTTGTGTAAATCTTTTAGCAACACTATTAGGACTTGATAAACATACTGGTAATGATATACCATCTTCAACATAAGGATATAAAGGTTCTCCAGCATTTGGTTGTCCAACAGGGATTGTATAATTTTTAATATTATAACACGATGTAGTATCTCTATCATTTAAACGCCCGAGTTCCTGACTAAAATATAATGTATCTTCAAAATTTTTATTAGTAAAATCAATATCAATATCATTATCACTTGGTTTTTCCAGTAATCTAATAACTTTCTTCATTTTCTCTATATTTTCATCATTACAAACCATATTTGACATTATGACATTATTAGGTTTGAGGTCTAAATATCTATCATCAGTAGTTGGTTGTCTAACAGATGATGTTGCATTAGGAACATTAAAATCTGTTTCAAGAATGCTTTTATAAAGTATATAATTCTTTTTTTCAGTTACTTCTTCTGCTGTAAAAGATTTACTAAAATCCTTTAAATCATCAAATAAAACTTGCTGTTCTCCAAAATTATATGGAAGACTTGTTGGATATGCGGTATCATTAGTAATTGCCCCCACTGCCCAATTTTTGTCAGGGTCTTCATCACCTGTATAATAAGTTGCATTATCTAAATTATTCATATTTAGAGTTTGAATATTTCTTGATTTATTCAAATTAGAATATAATCTTGTAATTGCTTCTGTTCTTTTATAATCATTTGATGTCATACAATTCCACATATGACGAGAGCGTTGTTCTAAATTTGGATATGGTATTTCAGTAATAGAATTATTTACCACATTAAAATTTTCAGTTCCATTAATACAAGTATCATATATGATTTTACCAGCACTTGTAGGATTTACTTTTAGTGTATTATCACCTATTTGAAATAAATTTTCTCTTTGATAAACATCTTTTAATTTTATACCTGCTATGACTGGTCTAATTTTCTCTGTAAAATCAATAGCAACAGGTTTTACAAACTGGTCATTTTCAAATGAAGGATTATTAAGAGTTTCAGTTATTTGTTGAGCAATAACAGTTGGAGAATTAAATCCAGTTGATATTTCTATATCTGTTGTTGATGTTTTAATTTCAAAAATACCTGAATAATCTGTTGTTGAATATGCTTCATTATGATATGAACTATAACCATTATTATAAAAACCAACCCAGTTATCATTTCCAATATATAATCTTTGGTCATCAGGTCTATAAAAACCTAAATTACCACTTGTCATTAATCCACAATTTTGAGTAAAAATATTAACATTTTCAGTAATTGGAAGTGCTGATAAACTTTCACCATTAAAATCTCCTAAAATTAATGGTGCTATTTGTATGTTATCAAAACTTGATAATTTTAAGGCACTATTGTAGTAATAATCAAGAGATTTAACATTTGTAAGATTATCACCTAATGAGGGACCTCCATAATCACTCCAAAATGCACATTCAACTTTTGAATATGTTCCACCAACATCTGCTATTGGTATATTAAATTTATTTTGGTTATTTACAAAATCCACATTCCTATATGTTGTATTCTTTGGGCTTATACCGAAAGGTTGTGCCGTTGCTACACCATAAGGTAATATAATATTTTGTTCCCAGTTATTGCTTTGATAATATCCAAATTCCATTTGAATACCATTATCTGTTAATTGTTCATTATCCGCCGACGTGCCAGTTAGTTCTATGCTTTCATCACTTAATCCTACTGTTTTGATTGAAGCATTTTTCATAAATATTTCATCTCCTACTTGTAAATTAATTGCAGTTGGCAATGATGTCTTCCATTTATTATTTGTTATTAAATTTTTATTACTTTCATTATGTGATAGGTTCTCAAAATCACTAATATAATTTTTTACACTTTGTTGTTGAGAACTCTCTATAATAGTGGAACTATTCATATTTAATTAATATAAATATTTTAAAAAATTAAGATTTAATTAAACTTAAGCACTAACATTAACCATTCCGTTTTGTAATACGAAGTCCCTCTCGTGTTCTACAAAATATCTTACAACTCTTTTTTCAAAGTCTTTATGAGAATATTTCATCTGTGCCTCGTGAAGAATATTAACATTACCGATTTGCGTCCCTTCACCGCCATCACCTTTACGAAGTTGAAGACCTTGATAGAATTGACGTCCAGCAAGAAGAGTTGGACTATGCCCTTCCATTTTGGAGGCATCATCCAGCATAGGGTTTTGACCACCATCGTTAGAAGCGTAGAAGTTGTTTTCCAAATCTTTTGAGTAAAGACAATTGGGAACTGACATAGGAAATTCTAATACTTGTTCAACTTCAGTTCTATAATATTCAGGGTCTTTTAGGCGACGAGGATAAACATTAAGGTCATTTACACGATATTGTGTTTCAGGAAGATGAACAGGTGCTTCACTATAATAGGCGCCAGCAAGTTTATTTGAAAATGGGCGAAGTAAAACAGTTGGTGCTGGTGGCGTTGTTGCACCTGCAAAAGTGAAACTTGGTGCTGTGGTATATCCACTGCCCCTATTGGTAATAGTAATTGCTTTAACAACTGGTGCTGCTGTTAATGTAACAGTAAAAGCATTACCACCTACCTGACCAGCGAGTGTTACAGTTTCTGTTCCAATATAACCTGAACCTACTACTCCTGCACTATATACAATCGTGGAACCGCTTAATGCTAAAGTTCCTGTTTGAGTTATACCAGCAGTCCCATCGGGTTGTGTTCCTAATGGTGCTTCAAAAACAACAGTGCCCGCAGCTGTATAAGCTGTTCCAACAGTAGAAGTAATTACTGGTTCAATTCCAGCAATAGAACACGTAGCAGTAGCACCATCTAAAGCAGGAACAATCGTTACAAGAGGAGGAGTAGCAGAAACTGCTAATACACCTCTACTAACAAGAGTTGGAAATGTAGCAGTATTTAGTTCATCTGTTTCAAGGTTCTGTTGTAATACAACATTCTTAATATTTAATCCAGCAGAACCAATAGTGCGAACAATATCAACATTTGTAAGAGTTCCAGTAGCAGGTGGTGTTTGTGCTGGAAGATTAGTAGTTGTAAGGGCAATATCATCATAAGCAAGTGATAAACCCGTTTGACTATTAACAGTGTTCTTAATACCATTCATTGTTTCATCGTCATATTGTAAGTAGTCAATCATCATTTTCATATTAGTTAATCCAAGAGTTGTAGAAGTATCAGTTGGTTCATTGGCAAAACAACATACCTTACCAACTTGTCCATCTAATTGTTTTTCAAACTCAATATCTACAATCATAGGGTCTTCCATAGCAAACAACGGGAGTTGTAGATTTCTAAAAGCAGGAATTAATTCACTAATACCAATAGAGAATGTATTACAATCCGTTTCACTCTTTTTTAGTTTATATTTTACTGGGACAATTGATGCCTGACTGGTGGAGTAAATAGCATCTGCCATTCCATATAATCCATCTGTATGTAGAGATGGTCCCACATTGCTACAAGAACCATCAAGGGGCATATCAATATTTCGCTTTTGAGAAGTAGTATGAACACTTTTCCTCATAGTCATATAATGATTTGCCGAAACGGTTTGAGCATATATCGTAGTTCCAAACCGAATTGTTGCACTTTTAATTGCAGCTTTTGCCCCTGAGAATACTGGGAGGAAACAATCATCAGCATCACTTGCTGCCTGACTATTTGGATGAATACTAAACATAAACCGAGAACCACTATCAAGAATTCCTTGCTGTCTTAGCGTAAATGATACCCTATCTTGGGTGGAAGTAGTTGGGTCAAGAATGCTCGTAAAGATAGACATATTAGAAACAGTAGTTAGTTGCTTTGTTTGTAGGACTTCTGGAATTTTCGCCATATTTTTATTTATATTATATAAATATTTTAAAAAAAAATAATTAAATAAATAATTTTAATAAAATTTACGACATTACAACAACTCCCTGTGGAGAAAATTGTAGAACATTTTTATTTAGAACAAAAGTTGTAAGAGAATTGGGAGAGCTACCATCTAAATCACTTAGAATACGAGTAGCGAAAGTTGCTGCTTTGAAGTCTCTGCCGACAGCTGTGAGGGTGTCCTGATTAATTCCAAGACCGAAGCAAGGTTCATCTTCTGTTTCAGTTGGAATAACAGAAATAGTCCTTAAAGCAGTCCCATCTAAATCAGTCTTGGTTTTTAGACCAATTTCTGTATTAAGAGAGATTAAACAATCTGGACTATCACGAGCATTAAATGCAGCTTTAAGAGTATCAATTATCTCAACTTTAGGACGATTTTGGTTAGATGGAACATTAGTTTGAATTTCGTAATCAAGTGGAGATTTCACTCCATTTCTAATAAATTCAACACGGTTTAATTTAGCAACACTATCATATACTCCATTAACATTTGTATTTTTTAGTTCATTAGTAGAGAACCCGTCTTGTGTCACAGCGTTAATATGTGTAGTTGGTATTACCGTAGTAGTTACTGCCAATACTTTTGATAAACCGAGATTATAGTTAATTTGAGCATCATTACTATTAATAACAGAATATAACGAAGAGAATGTATTAAATTCAACAGCTCCTGACGATGCGGTATTCATCCTTCTTTCGGTTTCGGCGTCAAAATGTAACGTGTCAAAAACAAGAGAACAGTTCAAAATTTCGTAAAAACAAGAATTAGCATCTGCTTCACTTGACTGGAAACAATTAAAATCGGGGGAAAGAGATAATTGTATTTGAAGTCCATTCATACCGTTTTTTCCTAATGCCGTGAATTCATTAGAGAACATTCCTACACCAATAGGAACACAGAAATCTACTTCCGTATTAACGGCATTCGCTGCAATTTTTTCACGAGAGGCAATAGCAGGGTTCTTCTGTAATTTCCCATCAAAATCACTTTGGTTATTTTTAAGAGGATTGAGAATTGATTGGAGACGACCATATGCTTTTACACTTTCACAAGTTTGTCCAAG
>Ga0114998_10003703_pt1 | contig 11304 bp, 5 predicted proteins | sample ArcticOcean_MG_C_5_FD_87044 | JGI IMG/M metagenome (GOLD analysis project Ga0114998, IMG submission 87044) | Marine microbial communities from western Arctic Ocean - ArcticOcean_MG_CB4_138 | ecosystem: Environmental > Aquatic > Marine > Oceanic | place: Arctic Ocean: Canada Basin | collected...
AGCCACCGTTCTTGAAATGATCAACGACGAATTGAAAATGTCCACGTGCGCTTTCAAACTCTTGCTTTACGACTTGCGTGATCCCGATCCAATAGTGGGCACTCTGCCCCATTGGAGCCTGCGGGTGCGTCTTGACGTACGCTCCGAGTTCACTTTCGAGGGTGTCCAATTGTTCCAGTCGCGTCCAGGCAAAGCCCATGAAGTGAACCGCGCTCGTTGCATAGGCATGCTCCGGGTATTCACGCATAAACTGCCGACCGTGCAGGTGCACCTTATCGTAATTTTCGAGTTGGAAGTAGGCAGTGATCAGCTTGACGAAAACCGCCGTTCGATAGAGACGGTAATTGGGCATCGCCAAATAATTTTCTCCGAGTTCAAGCACCTCTTTAATATAGCCGATGTCGCTCGCTTTGATGAAAGCCGCGTAGTGAAATAGTTCTGCATTCTCGTCTTCGGGATGCTCGCGCACCAAGCGCAGATACGCAAAGAATGCATCGTAGCGGCGCTCCATGCGGTCCAGATTGCGCGCTCGGTGGTATTTGAGTGCCGAGGTGTAGGATTTTTGCTTGTTGAGCTCGGCGACGAATTTGCTGCTGCGCTGTATTTCGTGGCGCAGGTCTTCTGGCACAAATATACCCGGCTGGAGCACATACCATTTCTGGCGGGACTCATATTCCGCCAGTTTCTGCTGGTTGAAGGCGATGATATCTTCAAGCGTGAGACATAGGAAATAAAGGTAGTTCGCCTTGATGAAATCGCCCTGGTCAGAAAACTGATTGCCGAGTTTAAACAGCGAAAGATTGAGCTCCGGATCATAGCGATCATCGCCGCTACGTGAAAGGAGCGGAATGAACTCAAGCATCCTTTCCGGCTTTTTTTGTACCTCGTAGCTGCGGATTAAGTAGAGCGCCGCCTCGATCCGTGTTTTGTCATCAATCAGCGTCAGATCGTAGAGTTGCCGAAAGCGAGGCTCGCCGATGGCCCATTCCTGCTTGATCGCATGCACCAGACAGAGGTTGGTTAACCAGCGATTACGATAAGTTGCCGGATATTTACCTTCACGGATTCCTTGCAGGCCGTCGATCAGCACAGGCTTGAGCACGTCCCATTCTTTGTCCGCCATCAAAATCTGAATTTTGTAGGTGAGGGCTTCCGCGCAATAAATATTAATGGGGTAGCGCTCAAGCAGGCGCTGCGCAAAGTCGAAGCATTGCTTGCGATCGGGCTGCTGCCGTAATTCGACGAATTGATTGTAATGAAAGCGCGCCAGCAGTGAATAGCACTGTGCCAGCAGAGGATCGAGTCTCGGGTCTGGCTCGGCTTCGATCCGCCTCACCAATTCCAGCATGTAAGGGAGCACCGTACCTGTATCTTGTCCTTTGATCGCCGTCGTCAGCGACTCTAAGCTCATGCTGCCGATCGATTCGCGGTCCTGCGCCTGCAGTGGTGCGAAGGACAACACAAATAAGGCGCAAAGGCTCAACTGTGTGCGAAATGAAAAATTTAATCTGAAAGGGGAGTGCATTTGATGCGATGCGATGGGCTTAGATTGAGGAATAAACGTTTAAATAAGCTGCGTGGTTCGTCTACTGCAATATAAATCTTAACTGAGTCTTGGCCATTTAATTTTCGATAAAACTTCTGACCACCGCTGTGCCCAAGGGTGCAAAACGTTTTTTTAGAATAGACCTTGACTAAACGTTTACCTTTTCTTTACATTCCTTTCAGTTTCCAAATTAGGTTCAATCCGACTCATTAAATTTCAAAGAGTTTTGTGCCAATTTCGTTAATTTTCACAATCAATCCATAACCCCATACTCCAGTGAATGAAATAAACTACACCTCGCGCCGAACGGTAAAACGTTTCGCCCACATAACACGGCTGATGGCGATTTTTTGCGCTGCCGCGCTCGGCTTTCAAGCCAACGACGCCACGGCACTTCCTGCTCTGTATGTCCACTACGATGCGTCAGATGCGGATAACGTGACGGTGGATGAAAGCGACATTGTTCAGAGTCTGACAAATTTGTCCGCATCAACTACCCCAGCTTATATTGCCACCAAAGATGGTGGAGCAGGGACTTTGCTCTATTCTGATCCCGGGAACCTGAGTCCAACTGGTCTCAAGGGTGTCGACACCAACAACGGCCCTCACAATAAGTTGTTAGTTCTGTCTAACGCGGAACAGGAAGCTTTACTGAACTTCCCAGGCGCGGCTGCCAGCAATACTGGGTTCGCTGCGTTGGTGGTCTTTAAGGCGGATACCGTTGCAGGCAGCACCCGCAACCTCGTGCTGGCCTCGCATGGAAATGCGGGCACGTCTCCAGGTAGCTTCATCATGAAGTATGAGAACGGTGTTCCTCAGGTGGTTCTTGGTGGTACCTCCGTAAAAGCAAGTGCTACAGCAGTTGTTGCAGATGGCGAAACGGTGGTGCTTGCAGTCAACTACAACCAGGCCACTGGCAATATGGAGGTCTGGGATTCTGAGAATAATACCTCAGCTAGCGTTACCAAGGCGGCAGCCGATTTCTCAAGCACTCAATCCTTGTTCCTTGCTGGTAGTCAAAATTCTGGCCAAGGCATGGATGGCATGATCGGTGAAGTGAAGATCTTTCAAGGCGTCCTGACATCGGAGGAGTTCGCTGCCGAACAGACTGCACTGGTTAACAAATGGCTTGGAGCACCTGCGCTTCCTACCTATGCTCACTACGATGCGTCGGTTGCTAGCACGTTGGGTTTTGACGCGGTCAACACTTTCAAAGTCATCACTTTAGATGACCTTTCGGGCAACAACTTAGGTGCCGAGGATGGCAACGGTACACAGTTTGGCGATGTACTCTATCCCGACGCGATCCAAAGCCTCACGGGTCTGGATCTTCTGGATATCGGTGCTGGACGTAACACTCTCAGAACACTCCTTCCAAATACTGAGCAGAGAAATCTGCTGGACTTCACCCCCAGCACCGGCGCGGCTGACGGTAATAGCGGCTTCTCGTTCTTCGTCGTGGCTCGGGTCGATTCTATTCTAGCCAACAACGTGAACGCGATCCTCGGCAACAACTCAGTTGCATCCAGCGGCAGCCTAATGCTTCTGTTGGACGGCACAAATAATGCACCGAGGCTCATGATCGGCAATCAAGACTCAGGGAGTGCAGGTGTTGGTAGCACTTCCGTGATCATCGAGAACACCGGTGCCGGCATCGGCGCGGGAGATACCGTGGTGATTGCAGCGAATTACGACAAAGCGACTGGGGATTTGGAATTCTGGAATTCGAAAGCGGGTGCCTCGGTGACCGGAACGGTCCCCGCAGGGGATTTCTCCAACACCGCGGTAAGCGGTAGTGCCTTGTTCATCGGCGGCACCAACAGTGCGGCCCAGTTCATGGACGGTGCGATCGGTGAGGTGAAATTTTACGATTTTAAGCTGACTGCAGAACAGTTCGCTGCTGAACAGACTGCACTAGTCGAAAAATGGATTGGAGATCCTGGGCCTGCGGGCCTGACTGCGATCGATGGAAACGAGCAAGTCACCCTCGACTGGGATGATGTAGCTACAGCTACATATACGGTATCCCGAAGTCTGACCGCAGTCGGCGGTTACTCCGCGGTTTCTGGAGTGCTGACCGACAGCAATTACACTGATACCACTGTGTCGAATGATACGACTTATTATTATTACGTGACTGCAACTGTTACAGATGGTTCTGAGAGCTCACCTAGTAACACGGTGAGTGCCAACCCGTTCGCACCGATCACCGGGAATACACTCTACGCTCACTATGATGCGACAAGCACTGGCAGCGTGCTGCTGGCCAATAGCACCGATGTCACCGCTTGGAATGATATTTCCGCCAATGCCTTTAATGCTACGGCTGATGGCACTGGATCCCCCATCCAGTATCCCAGTGCCAGCACCAGTTCGTACGGTGTTACTGGACTCGACGTACCTGCGGATGCGAACAACAAACTCGTGGTATTTGACCCCGCACAGCAAAATGAGTGGCTGGACTTCTCAAGTGGCGGTGCGGCGCAGGTCTACAGCGGCTTTACAATCTTTGCAGTGGTTAAGCCAGATGCCTTAGGCGTCACCTCAGACGTGGTCTTTGCCAATCATGGCAATGCGGCTACCGATGAAAGTTTGTCGCTGAGATATACTGCTGGCAAACCAACCATCTGGCTTGGAGGCAATGAATACAAACGAAGTACAGTGGTTGCCGCAGGTGAGACCGTGGTACTCGCGGTGAAGTACGATTCTGTTACCGGTGGACTGCGCTTCTGGGATTCAGAGTCTGGTACTACTGGTACTGCTACTGTGGCTACAACGAACGATTTCTCCAGCACGCAAAGCATGTATATCGCCGGTGATCTCAACTCCGGCCATGGCATGGACGGTCTGTTCGGTGAACTGAAGGTCTATCGCGGCGCCATGACGGATGGAGAGTTTGAGATCGAGCGCAACGCTCTGATGGCGAAATGGGTGCAGAATGCACCGGTTGATGTTACCGCAGGGGCTGACGCAAGCGACATTACCCTCGCTTGGGCGGATCCTAATCCAACGGTTTCCGATACCTACAGCGTTTACCGTAGTGAGGCATCTGGTACGTATGGCACCGCACTCGCGTCCGGTTTGGCTTCGACCAACTACACCGACACCACTGGTGTCTTCGGCACTACCTATTACTATGTAGTCAAAGCTACCAGAGACGGCATCGAGAGTGGTTTCAGCGCTGAAGTCTTTGAGGCTACAACTGCGGCGTCTGCACTGTATGCCCACTACGATGCGTCGGACGTCGCGAATGTGACGCTAGAAAATACCAACGAAGTCACCGCTTGGTCGGATATTTCTGGTAATGGCACTCCCTACAATGCCGATGTTGGATCCCTCACTGCAGTCCTCTATCCCGATGCGACCCAAAGCGCCACGGGTCTGAATCTTCTGGATATGGGCGAAACTAACAACAGGTTGAGAACGCTTCTTCCCCCTGAGCAGGATGCCCTGCTAAACTTCGCCCCCGACACCGGCGAAGGCGCCGGCGAGGCTGCCAGTAATAGTGGCTTCTCATTCTTTGCGGTGGCCAGGGTCGATGCCCTGCTGGACGGCACAATTCGCGATGTTGTCTTGGGTAACGCTGGTAACACAGCCGCTGGCCTCGTTCTTAAATTCCAAGGCGGATCTCCCAAGCTTTACGTCGGTGGTGTTGAGGCTGAAGATACCAGCGCCGAGCCTGTAGCCGGAGATACTTTGGTGATCGCCGCTAACTACAATAATGTGACGCAACAACTGGAGTTCTGGAACTCGAAAGCGAATGCCTCGGTGACCGTGAATGTCGCTGCAGCAGATTTCTCTACGGCAGCTGCGATCTTCATCGGCGGTAGTAATAATCCAGATCAATACATGGATGGAGCGATCGGTGAAGTGAAGTTCTACCAAGGTAGAATGTCTCCTGCAGCCTTCGCCGCCGAACAGGTCGCTCTGACCCAGAAGTGGATCACTGGCAGCCCTGTTACCGAGTTCACGAGTTGGGTAGATGGCACCTTTATCAACGGCACGCTGAGCGATAAGACTGCGACCGGTGACGACGACAACGACGGCATCAGCAATCTGATCGAGTTCGCGATTGAAGGACAAGACCCAACGGTCTCGAACTCAGCCGTGGGTACTTATAGTGGCCTAGTGCTGACCTTCTCGAAGCGTCAGGAGGATCCTGCGGTCGGTGGAATCACCTACGCGATCGAGCAATCCACTGATCTGGGTGTGACCGACACATGGGCAGCTGTGACACCAACGGTTGATGATGTAAACTCGATCTCTTACACACTGCCTGGTGATGAGGCTAAGGACTTCGTTCGCCTCAGGGTGACGCAGGACTAAGCACCACCGCTTATTGAGCGGCGGGGTATACAACCAGTATATCCCGCCGCCCAAAGAAAGTTTTAAAATCTGGCAGTACCGCATCCGCGGTGCTGCCATTTTTTTGTGTAAGCTGGGTGGTGCGTTGAATCAGTTTTATTCTCTCCACTCTGCAAGCATGGCGCTTGCTAAGCATCACCCTGACAGGCATGTTTTGTGCTATGAAATATTCCCCTAGCTTTAAAATATTTATACGCTGTGCCGCATGGACAGTCGCCTTGCTTGCCGCGTCCGCGCTGACGGCCAAAGAACCCTTAAATGTGGTTTTGATTCTCGCCGACGATCTCGGTAGCGTGGACCTGAATTGCTACGGTTCCGATGATCTGAGTACGCCGAACATCGATGCGCTGGCGGAACGCGGTGTGCGTTTTAGTCAGTTTTATGTAGGCTCTGCGATTTGCTCGCCATCGCGTGCGGCTTTGTTGACTGGGCGTTATCCGCAGCGCGCGCAGCTCCCGCGCAATACCGATTACACCGGCATGCCGGGCTCGCAGTTGACGCTAGCCGAACTCTTTCAAGGCGCTGGCTATCGCACTGCTTTAATCGGCAAGTGGCACTTGGGTGAGACGCCGCAGACCGACCCTCAGGCTCAAGGGTTTGATGAGTTTTTCGGGCACCGCCGAGGCTGTATCGATAACTACTCGCACTTCTTTTATTGGTCAGGGCCGAATCGCCATGACCTGTGGCGGAACCGCACGGAGGTCTTTGAGCCTGGTGAATATTTCCCGGATTTGATGGTTCGCGAAACCAAGCGTTTTTTTCAAAAGAATACAGAGCAGCCCTTCTTCCTCTATCTCGCTTTGAACACCCCGCATTATCCCATGCAGGCGGAGCAGAAATTTGTCGAAATGTATGCGGATCTGGCAGATCCCAATCGTCAGCGCTACGCGGCTTTTGTGACTTCGCTGGATGATAAAGTCGGTCAGGTTCTTGCCGAGCTGGATCGTCTCGGTCTAGCCGAAAATACTTTGGTTGTTTTTATGAGTGATCACGGCCATTCAACCGAAGATCGTGCTTTCGGAGGTGGGGGCAGTGCCGGGCCTTACCGTGGCGCCAAGGCGACACTGTGGGAGGGCGGCATACGGGTGCCGTGTATTGTTTCGCTGCCGGCAGTCATTCCCGCAGGCGAAGTGCGCGACCAGCTGGTGACGAGTATGGACTTGTTTCCGACCATCGCTGAGTATGCAGGACTGACACTGCCCGATCGTAAGATCGATGGCCTGTCGATCACGAACCTGATTGCCGACGCAGATATAGTCTCACCGCACAGCACTTGGTATTGGGAACTTTACGGTAGATGGGCAGTGCGTCACGGTCAGTGGAAACTAGTCAAAACCGATAATGAGACCTTCCTTTCGGATCTAACGAAAGACCTATCTGAGAGCCAAAATTTAGCGGCGGCATATCCCGACGTCGTTAAACAACTGTCGGATATGCACAAAGCTTGGAAAGTTGAATCGCTGCTGCAGTGATGGTGGTGGGTGGAGTGCTAAGCCTGCGGCCAGAAACTCTGCTAGCACACTGTGTCGCGCTTCCGAGTAAACTGCTTTAAAGCTGTTTAATCTTCACATTGCGAAACCAGATCGGCGCGCCACCGTGCTTGCCTTGCAGCCCAATGCGACCCTTGGTGGGGTGTGTGCTGAGTGGCTTGTTGAGCCATTTTGGTTTTAAGCTGCCATCAGGATTTTCCGTGGCCGAAGTCCATTGGCTCATGTCCATCGAAGTGACGTGCTTTCCATTCAGGATGACGTCAATCGAAGGGCCCTTGCAAATGATGGTGTAGTGGTTCCACTCGCCGGCAGGTTTGACCGCAGCTTCGCTGGCGGCAAGTCGGCCAAAGATGGCTCCGCAACGCCAGGTGCCGTCTTTCGAGACCCATGGCTCGGAGTAATCATCGGTAATTTGAATTTCGACCGAGTTGGGGACCCACTGCTTGATATCGGTTACATAGACGAGCACGCCGCTGTTCGCAGCCGGGCCGTTTTTGAATTCGAGGTCGAGGACGTAGTTTTCATACTCTTTTGCCGACCACAGGACCTTGTCTTTGCTGGCGGTTAATTCTCCATTGGTAACCGTCCAGACGCCTTCCGGGAAGACCGCATCGGACAAATCTGCCGCGAATAGCGCTTGCCACTCAGAGCTAGCGGACGGGCTTGAATCGTCCGCCACGTTGAGCAACGCGCGGTCGGTCTTTTCGATGCCGACAGGGCTTGCGGCAGTGAGAGTGGATGTTCCGGTGAGGAGCAGTAGGGTTGCGATAGTCGTTTGAATTTTCATTGTCTTAGTATTTTCGGTATTTCTTGCGGACGAGGGTGTTGGCTTCAGGGACGTTGGTGCAGACCATATTTTTAGGATCCCACTCAATCTTTTTGCCAAAACGTACTGCCAGATTCCCGAGCAGAACCATTTCGGTCAACGGGCCTGCGTAGTCAAAGTTCGCTTGAGCAGGCTCACCGCCCTTACACGCTTCAATCCATTCCTCTTTATGGCCAATGGAGGGCTTTTCTGTTTCTTCCGGCATGCGGTTTTTAGCGAAATCCACCCAGGCGGATTGAGGAATCAATCGAGCAGCTTTGCAGTAGATGTCGCTAATCATAATGGTGCCTTCGGTGCCATACCAGAGTTGACCGCCGTCGCCTGAAGGTAGCTTGCGCGAAGCTTCCAATTCCTGCGGACGTTCTGGGAATTTTTTGCCGTCATACCAAACGAGCTTGATCGGGCCGCGCTTTGCAGTTGCCGGAAATTGGTAGGTGACGATCGACCATTCTGGAAAACTCCATTCGCTTTGCGGGCCACAGACGGCCTCGACGCTGGTGGGGTTACTCAAATCGAGCACGTCGAAGGGGCAGTCCATGGCATGACAGCCGATATCGCCAAGTGCGCCACAGCCATATTCAGACCAACCGCGCCAAGCGAAGGGCATGTACGCTGAATTGTAGGGGCGCTCTGCGGCAATTCCCTGCCAGAGGTTCCAGTCGATGTGCGCGGGCACCTCTTGCGCTGGGGCGAGGGGACGGTCGCCTTGTGGCCAGACTGGGCGGTTTGTCCAGATGTGCACCTCGTTGATTTCGCCGATCGCACGTGCTTTATACCATTCACGCATGCGCCGTATGCCATCGAACGAATGCCCTTGAATGCCCATTTGAGTCATCACCTTGTGTTTGCGCGCGGCCTCAGTGAGCGCACGTGCTTCAGCGATGGTGTGGGTCAAAGGTTTCTGCACGAACACATGCTTGCCCATCTTAATCGCCATCATGGCGGCGGCAAAGTGCATGTGGTCGGGCGTACTGATGGTGACGGCGTCGATTTGATCGTCCATTTCCATCAGCATGACTCGGAAATCTTTGTACTTCTTCGCCTCGGGATATTTTTCAAAACTCCGTTTCGCCCGCATTGGATCAATATCGCAGAGGGCAACGATATTTTCCGAGGTGATTTGATCGAGATCTCTCCTGCCTTGCCCGCCCACGCCAATACAAGCGATGTTTAGCTTGCGCCCAGTCACGATCTTGCCGGTGCGGGATGGGATGTCATCCCACGACCAGGCGATTTTCGGCAGTGCCGCATAAGCCAAGGCCCCAAGACCTGCTGTTTGGATAAATTTGCGGCGGTTGATATCTGGTATTTGCATGTGCTGTCTGTATTCTTTTGCTTAGTGGTTAAAAAATGCGCGATTTAGTCTTAACTGTTGGCCTAACAGTAAATGTTGAAAGCAGAAGTGTTGGCTCTGAGTATTGTGGCTTCGCAGCAGGTTATATTGAGTTGCGCATACGTGATGCATCGGGGGTACTTTTGGTGAAACGTTTATCTATTGATCTCGGAAGTCAAGCAGTATGTGCTTGGTCTGGGGAGTCAGCAGCTGAGTGAGGACAGTCCTCGTTTTACGACTGCTGCTTTACTAATAACTGAGTCACTTGGCAGAATCCAGTTGACTATTAATTCGCATCGATAGATAAACGTTTAACCTTCTGGTGTACTTAATTTTTTTAAAAAGTTTAAAAACTTAGGGAACTTGTCCTGATAATTTTAACTCTATCTCATCGTCAGTCATGAAAATCCCAGCCAACTTTACTCTTATCGGCTTCAGTCTCATAGCCTGCAGTTCAGTTGCTTTTTCGAGTATCGTTAAAGATCACTTCGATGACAGTAATCGTGGCCTCCAGTCGCCTCCACAAAGTTTGGCTTATTTCGCGAATCAAGGACCTAACTCCTTGATTGAGCAGGAGGGGGCTTTGATCTTTAATGGATTCAAGGCGAACCGTTTCTTTATGGCCTACTTCACTGAGCCAGGTGGATACATCGACTTGGCTGTGGGCGAAGCCATTTCGCTCAAATTTACATTTAGGCCTGACATTGTCAATTTCACCCAAAGTAGACACCTGCGCTTCGCATTGTTTGAGTCCGGTGATTCCATCGATGACAGTCGGGCGGTTTCAAGCGACAGCTTTGCAACGGAGTTATTGGGCTTACAGAACTATCGAGGCTATCAAGCGTCCTTGAGTCTTAGAAACAGTCCAGCCAATGAGCAAATGGTGTTGGCTAAGCGGCATAAGACTTTCAGCGATTTGCTGATCGTCTTTAATCCGGCAAATTCCGGCTATTCGCATCTTGGCCAGAACGGGCAAGGTGATTTTGTTTCAAAACGAGTTTACACGGCGCAACTCAACATCATCCGTCTGGAGACGAACAAGGCGGAGATTAGCGCTATTGTCGTTCCCGATGGGCCCGACTCGACCGTCGGCACGAATTGTTTTGTCAAAGTGATCGATACCGATGCGCCCACCCTGCGTTTCGATAGCTTAGCAATCGGACTTAATACGGCAGACGGGTCAGTCAGAGATATCCAGATTGAGGAATTGGAAGTCTTTAAGGTGCGCATATCAGACTGATCTCCAATTTGTCACAAATACTACGATACATATGGCCATAAGATATTACTTTTTTGCAGTCTGCATTGGACTCACTCAGTCTCTTTTTGCTGAGGATTCAAGCGGTACGCTAACCACACCTCCCAGTGCCGATCTGCAGGCCGTGCTCGATGCAGGGCAAGATCTTCTCTTAGAGCCAGGAGCTATTTACGAAATTGAACAAGCACTGGTGTTCAAATTTGAAGGGCAAAGTATCTCGACGTACGCGCCTAAGTCGTTAGCCGATTACGCTATTTTACGCATCACCAATCGTGATCTTGGGCAACTGATCAATGGTAATCAGGTTGGCGGGGTTCGAATTGAGAATCTGTTACTCGATGGCAATCGCTATCGCCTGTCTGACTTGTCTAAGGCGATTAGTACCAACGCGCTCGTTTTCTTCGGCGGAGCAGGGGCGGAGCGGCAAGTTGTCCGTGGCTGCATCTTTACTGGGCCGCGCACTTGGTCGACGTTGAAGGTCCACGA
>Ga0114998_10003709_pt1 | contig 11287 bp, 14 predicted proteins | sample ArcticOcean_MG_C_5_FD_87044 | JGI IMG/M metagenome (GOLD analysis project Ga0114998, IMG submission 87044) | Marine microbial communities from western Arctic Ocean - ArcticOcean_MG_CB4_138 | ecosystem: Environmental > Aquatic > Marine > Oceanic | place: Arctic Ocean: Canada Basin | collected...
GGTGAGGAAGGGCACGAACCCGAGGAAGGGCACGAACCGGTTTATTCTCACGCCTTCGAACACAACGCATACCCGAACCATCTGTGTGCAGCGGGAGTGCTTGATTACTGTTGACGTTGGGTGTTTTTTATACTAGTCTATTTAGCCAAAGCACGCGGGTTGAAACGCAATCCAAATACGTCAAGAATGAACACTAACTCACAAGACCTTTCCTTAAAGAATCAAAGCGCACTACCACGCCGCACGCTTGGTTTACTCTTCGTCATCCTCCTCGTCCTCGTCCTCGCCGCTTTCGCTTTCACCGTCCTCCCCCTCTTCCCCGGCTTCGTCGTCGCCCTTCAACGCCTTCGAGAGGTTCTTCATCTCCGCCTTGTGGAACAGTTTCTGCCGCAGCTTGTGCGTCTGCCACTTATCAAGCACCACGCCTTCCTTCTTTTTCGTCTCAAGTTCTTCGCACTGCCGCAGCTTCTTCGCGAGTGCCCTGTACCGAATCTCAAGCGGGCCTTTCGGTGCGCTTTTCAGCTTCATGCCGCCCTTGCCGAACTCCGTGTTCGGCACCTTCGGTTTCGCCGCATCGCGAATCGCTTTTCGCTTCGCAAACGTCATGCCTTCCTTCTTGTCACTCGCGATCTTCAAAAGCTGCTTGCGAATCTTAGGGTTGTTGGGAATACCATCGCGCTTGGAACGAGCCTTGCCGCTGTTGGACTGCTGGCCCATTTCGCGGAAACGCGAGGGACACTGGCGCGGGGTGTGATGAGTCGGACCGCCGCCGCCGCCCATTAAAGCATTAATCTCGGATGTTTCGGAGCGCGATTTATGAAGGCGGCCAGAAATAACGTTTTCGAGAAAACACTGTGTTTTTTCCAGGTCTCGGTGCCCCCGAGGCGGCAACGCTGTGCTTCGCGCGGACACTGCGCGATGCGCTTCGTGGTGGCGCGCGTGCTCTTCGCGCTTCTGGTGTTCTCCGCGATCGTCGCGCTGCGCCCCGGCGCCGGCCCTTTTGGTGTCTCCGGGTCTGGCCAAAACGTGTCCTCGCGCCTGTTGTTTGGCACGCCCCACCTGGGGCGGTTTCAGCGGGCGTCCGGACCGGGCGAGGACACGCGGCACGTCTCGTCTTCCCCGTCCCACCCGAGCCCGCGACCGAATAAACAACGCCGTCTGTGCGTCATCGCGCCCCACCGTCCTCGCGACGGCAACGGCGGGTCGTCCGACCCCGAGCCCGAGAGGTTCGCCGCGTACTTCGCACGGTGGCTACCGCGCGTGGCGAACGTGCAGGATTTTTCCGTCTTCGTCGTGGAACAGGAGGACGAGTACCGGTTCAACCGCGGGTGGCTGATGAACATCGGGGTCGCGGTGGCGCGGGTCGTCGACGGGTGTCAAATCTTCGCGCTTCACGACGTGGACCTACTGCCGGTGGACGCGAGGCTGCCGTACGGGAGCTACGGACAATCCGAGGAGGGCGACAGTACGGGTACCCTGGGTACGGGTGGTGGGTTTGGGGTTCACGAAAAAAAGAAGGAGGCAAAAAAACACAAAGTTCCGTCCCCGACGCACCTCTCCCCCCCCGGCGTCCACCCCGAGTACGTCTACCCGTCATTCAAAGGAGGCGCTTGGCTTTTTACGTGGACAACGCTGCTCGAAATAAACGGCTACGCCAACGTGTTTTGGGGGTGGGGACTTGAGGACGACGACCTGGGGGCGCGGATGCGGGACGCGGTAAGACTTTCCCATTTAACACATTCCGCCGAAGATTTCCCATACCTGACTGACTTTTCTTTTACATTCTCAGAACGTTTCGGTTGAAAACTTCAAACCAGAGACTTCCGGAATTGCCGAAGTCGACGATTTAGCGTCGCGGTGTACGGGCTTGGCGAACCATTGCCTGGACGACCCAACGGTTGTTGATTGCTTCGGCGACCTTCCGTATGAAACGTTCAAAAAACGAGTGTTTCGTGACGTCCCACCACAAACACTGCAGGGGTTGCGTTTCAAGAAAGGACGAAGCGTTTCGCAAGGCACGTGTTTCGCGCACGCGCACCAAGGGAACTATTCGCGAGACGAACTGGGCAAAAGATCTTCCAAGAAGAGTGACGAAACACATGTACCAGTAACTACCCCCGATCGCGAGTTCATGCGAGGTCGGAATTGGCCCGACGTGAGGTCCGGGAAGTTTCGCAAGGACTCGACCTCCGGGTTGAGCGGGCTTTTCAACCGCCGCGGCTTCACAGACGTGGGACGCGAACAAATAAAAGAAAATACCGAAACCCGGCCCGCTCCCAACCACGGGTTCTCAATTTTGGGCTTGGAGGTCGTCCAAGTCGCGGTGCGACGAGGCGTGGCGCGTGCGGTTGGGGTTAATCAGCACCCATGCTTAAAAAAGAACCCCGACTTTGAAAACACACACCGGTGGAGCGGGAACGCGTTTCTGGAAGAAGCAATTGGAAATGGGGAAGACAGAAACTCAAAACAGACGGAAGCGCGAACTCAAGCCACGCCGAAAGCGCCATCCTTCGTTCGAATACGCGTCCGCCTAACCTGCGACGAGGAGGACGCGCCGTGGTGCGTTGATGAAACGCGGGTCGGGGCGGCGGACGGGTTCAGGGTTTAGGTTGGGTCTCCCTGTCTAAGCTTCAAAACGGTTGTCAACCAACACTAATTACTTTTTCTCACAAGCCCAACCTAACAATTGTAGTCTATTCTATTCTTTTCCAAGTACACCCTTCAACGCCGTTTCGGTTTCCTTGCCAAATCCGTAACAGGCTCCATCTTTTGAAAAACCCCACTTAAAGCGCCCCGCATTCCTTGCGAGAACTGCGTCTCGCCGAACATCCTCGCCGCGCGCGCCCGCGCTCGTTTCGCCATCGCGCGCCGGTCGCCGTCGCGCATGCGCAACGCATGGGAAAGACACGCCGCGTACTCGGTTTCATTGCACGCGAGGAACCCGACCGGGCTTTCGTGGTGGTCGTCGTGTGAGTTGTGTGAGTCGTTGGTGCGGTTCGCGGTTGTGCCGCTCCAAGCAGCTGGGTTCACCCCTCCCCCGTCCTTCACCTCAAATTCACTCGCCTTACCATCCGAGCCCACCGATGACGTACCCACCTGCCCTTTCGCGTGCACGGTCAAAGCGGGTACCACGATGTCCATCGCCGGCCCCGCGCTTGCGTGCGCGATCGGCACCGCCCCGGAGGCCATGTACTCCACCACGCAAATACCGAAGTGCTCGTCCACCATGGCGTGCAACCCGAAGTGCGCGCCGATGAGGAGTTTGCGCAGCGTGTTGAAGGGAACGTCCACGTGGAAGTCGACCGAGTTTTCTATGCCGAGCTCCACGCAGAGCTCGCGAAGCCCCTTTAACCTACGTTCATCAGCGACCCCCCGGCACCCGCCCACGAACTTCAACCGCGCATCCGCGATGGCTTGGTCGTCACCACCTTTCACAGCCTTGTCACCACCGCAGTTCTTCATCAGCGCCCACGCCCGGAGTTGAAGTGCGTGGTCCTTCTCTGGGCGGAACTGGCCGACGGAAATGACAACCTTTTCGCGCGATTCCGATTCCGTGGACGTACTCGTTCCGGAATATCTGGAAGACGCTTTACTAGTAGACTTCGCACTAGTAGACGCTTTAGCCGTAGACTTGTTACTCGTAGAAGGCTCATCGGCGTCGCCAACTCCTTGGTCTACCCTTGAGTCGTCCGGTAGTACCCTCGAGTCGCCCAAACCCAAAAGCGACTCCACGTCGCACGGCGGGAACACGGTTCGCGGCGCCCCGCCCCACAGTTGTGTAACGTGACCACGCGTCCAGGTGCTGTTCACCACGACCACGTCCGCGCACCGGCCGCACAGGCCGTACATCACGGCGAATACCCGGTAATAGATCAATTTTAGGCTCGATTTCAAGAAAGATCGCGTGACCTTCGTGTCGTTGTTGTACGCCGCGGCTCGGCTTCGCACCCGTTTGATCATATCAGAACTTATCGTCGGGTAATGAACGTACGCCGCGACTCGGCACCCCGCGAGCTGGACGATGGGGTACCCGAACGCGTGCCCCGTTGTGTCGAAAAACAGAAAAGGTCGGTACTTGGAAAGCGCTTCTGTCGTGACGATCACGGAACCGATGGCTTGGCCTACCATCGTGAACCTCGGGTACTTTTCCGGAAGCGTCAGGTTTCGGGAAACCAGCTTCACCACTTGGATCGGCCTCAAGAGTTCCACTCCGAACCTTTCAAACGCCCTCTTTTGCAGCTCAGCCCCATTCAGCGCATCCCCGGTGTACACCACCGTCGTCACGGTATCGTCCATCAATTGCACGTCACGCACCGCGCACCACAACACCCGTTCGCCGCCTCCCCCGTCGCTGGTGAAGGGATGGAAGAATCCGACGCTTCTCTCGTTTTTTCGCCGCGAACGCAGGAACGACGCGAGCGCGACCACCAGGAAAAGCCCTATGGAGAACAGCCAAAGCGCCGCATGCAACACACACACCAACACGGACGCCATCGCGGGGGGTTCGCAATCGGCGACCGCTGAGCGTAAACCCCGCCGCGTGCGGTGACCAGTGCGAGGGGTGCTCTCAACCATCAGATTGAATGAAGTTTCGAAGGAAAAGAAAAAGGCGCGCCAGTCAGCAGCTTACAAGCGTAGAGAAGGGGCTCATCATTCGCAGGGCTCACTTGAATCGTTGAATGACTGAAATGCCCATACATGTAGAAGAGTAGAACGCATTGGACGGCTCGACGTGGAAGACAATCGAATTAAAATCCACCCAACACCCGAACTCCCGAAGACGATATGTCATTTACGTGCAACACAATCCCATCGCGCATCCCCAACGCATCCGCCTGCCCAGCCACCATGGGTTGCATCTTCTCCTTATGCGAGTCCACCCCCAACGTTCCCGAAAACATCATCCCCGACCCCGTGGTGCGTTCTTTTGCCTGATCCCTCTGCGGTGTCCGACGCGTTTGGATAGCCATTTCCCGGGAATTGGCGAATCGCGAATCCGTCCCCGATTCGTCGTACGCTTCTTTTCCTCTGACCATCCCTTATTACGTCCCTTACCTTCTCCCCAACCAGGGCCCGTGTACCTTCGTGGTGGAATCCTGCAGCATGTTCAACAAGGACTGTGCGTAACTGGGCGTTTCCCAAATCCCTCCCACTGTTTGCCCACACATGACTGACACTTTTCTTTTACAACAAAAGACGAGGTGTACAAGGACGAGAAAGGCAAGGACAACCGGTGGTTGTTCCTGAACAAGGAAGGCAAGGCTTTTTCGAACAAGGCCAAGATCGACCTGGAGAACTACGTCCGGGAGGACACCAAACACCCCAAGAAAGGCGAGGTGCTTTGGAGCGCGAAGTACGACGAATCGCCGAGTTTCAAACAGGCGTACCGGGGCGACTCGTCCTCCGACGGGTGGAGTAGCGACGGCTTCAGGCCGAGCAGACGCAAGCTCCGGATGAACTGGAAACTGGAAACCAAAGCCACGTTACGAAGCGTCAAGTTCGGAGGGCTGAAGTACAAAATCGCGGTCAAAGCGAAAGGGTACGCCACTCGTGTTATTCGCGTCAGTTACGTCCGGGACGCCGAAACCGGCAAGGCGCGCAAGGTCACCACGTACGTGGACGACGAGTACGTCAAGAAGGTTTCGTACAAAATCAAGGACGCCGATTCGGGGGACACGGTGGATAAGTTCAAAATCAAAGGCCTGACTAAGGACAAGCTGAAGTGGAAGTGCGACGCGTTCACCGCGTCAAAAGAAGACGGGTTCTTCTTCCCCGGACCGACAATCGTCGAAGTCACCGGCGCCGTGGATCCCGCGTTTTGTCTCCTCATGGCGCACATCTGCTCCACCGAGTTCGGCCCGACCGAAATCAAGAACGACCTGCACCCGGACTGGCATCGGTACGACGGGTACGACTCGGACGGGTTCGGGAGTGGGTCAGGGTCGGACTAGGTGTTTGTTGGTTTGCGAACGCGGCGAGCGGCCGTGCGTTGTGAAACGCATTTGGAAGTTTCCAGAGATTTTAATTTAATCGATTCTTTTTTTCGCCATCTTGGAAGCCTTTTGAATCGCGCGATCCACATCTCCCTCATTCCCCAACACGCGGCCAGCCCCCAACGCTCGCCTCGTTTCCCCCCCGGACCCCCACGATCGGCGGTAAAGGAAGCAAGATGGTCGCCGTTGGCGATACGTTCCCCGACGTGGCCCTGCAGAAGGGCCCGTTCCCTCCCACGGAGGTGAACATGCCCACGAGGCTGGCGGGCAAGAAGACCTTAGTGGTCGGGCTTCCCGGCGCGTTCACTCCCACGTGATCCACGTGCCAGGTCCCGGGTTTCCTCGCGGGGCAAGACGCGTTGAAGCAAGCTGGGATCGACGAAGTGATCGTGTTCTGCGTGAACGACGGCCAGGTCATGGAGGCGTGGGCGAAGGACATGGGCATCGCGGGATCTAACATCACGTTTCTCGCCGACCCTAACGCGGTGGTGGCGAAAGCGCTGGGCATGGTGCTGGACCACCCCGGGCCGGTCGCCAAGCTCGGACCGAACCGTTCGAAGCGATTCACGATGTTTGTGGAGGACGGCACCATCAAAATCATCGCGCTTTCCGAAGGCCCGGATGACCCCGCGGGGGATGACGACCCGTCGAACTCGTGCATCGACAGCGTGCTCGCCAAGATCGCCGCGCTGTAATGCATGCAGATGGTGAATGACTGAAGCGCTTCACGGAGCGCTTCGGTTGCAAGGAAAAGCTGGTCGACACTCGAATGTTCGTAGTCGAACACGAAAGCACCGTATTGAATTTTCTTTACGCTAAAGATTCAAAGATTTCTGAACACGAAAACGATACGTAAAAACCTGCCGCCGCCGGTGCATGACGCGTCGCGGGGTAAAGCACGAAAGTGCTACCCGCGAACGCCGAGCTCTCCACTTTTTCGGCGACGCACAGAGTAAACGCGAGTAACGCGCTTGTTTTAATCGAAGAATCCATTTCAATTCCTCAAGCTTTGGTTTCGGCTCGTGTGTCTTTCGTCTCTGTTTATTCACCTGCAAACAGCCGCGCGGTCCTTGTACATGTCAACACTCCACGCGCGCGGGGTCTGGTTCTTCCGGGCGAAACTCTCGATCTGATGGGGAAATTTCGAAACGGCCAGATGACGACGGATCATCTATTCGTTCCAGCCGAGGATCTCGGCACACCTCGTCGCGCTTTAAAAGGCGTCAGCGCGCCATGGCGGTTTCCGTGGATCACACCTTGACGGAGTACGAGCTGCAGAGGTTGGCGCACGTCCAACGGAACCGCGAGTACATGGCGCGCCTCGGGGTTGTGCAACTCGGGTCGACGATCGCGGGTTCCTCCTCGGGTCCAGGGAAAGGTCAGAAATCAAAATCAACTGCCGTGCGTGTCAAGCGCGAGCCCGTGCAGGGTACGCGGCGAAGCGCGAGGGTGAAACACGTCGCGCCTGAACACGACGGCACGTCAATCGACAAGATGGGGGACGACGAAGGCTTGACCGTGGGGGGCAAGCGTAAACAACGTTCCGCAGATGACGACGGACCGAACAACATCGCTGCCGGTCCCGCTGGGTTGAACCGAAACGTCTGGTCCTCGGAGGCCTATGCGCTCGCGGCATCACGGGCCTGGCTGGAAGACGCGCGGTGCATCATGCTCAGCCGAAGCGCGTCTTCGAGTTCGCACGTGGCCACCACGAACCACAAAAACGAAAACAAAAGCGAGTGGCGGGACGAAGCGGTTTCGCGGTGGGGACGCGGCGTCCCCGGCGTTCACGCCGTGGCGGATTGGGAAAAGTGGACCTTGTCCCGAATAGGCGACCCCCCCCCCCCCAGCGACATGCAGCTGCTACAGGAGTACTACGCGCACGACGCGTGGCAGCTGTTAGTGGCCTGCGTCCTGATGGCCCGGGTTTCGAGTTGGGCGGTGAAGCACGACACCATCGCGAAGTTTTTTCAAAAGTACCCCACCCCGACGTCCGCGCTCGCCGCGAAACCGGACGACGCCCTGTCCATTCTGCGACCGCTGGGGCTATTTCCCAACAGGTTCAGAAGCGTCATCGAGGTTAGCACGACGATTTTAACCGACGTCAAAGAACTGGACGTCGGCATGGAGCACGGGGTGAACAAAATTCACGGCGTCGGCGAGTTCGGCGTGGATTCCTTCCATGTTTTCGCGAGGGGGGACTTGGAGTGCGCGCCCGCGGATAAAACCCTGCAGGCTTTCGTGGCGTGGCAGAAAAGACACCGTGAATCGAGTGATAAGGGGACTGGTAAGGGGAAGTAGGAGTGGTAAGGCAATAATTTGCGTTGATGATTTACGAGACGGGTGTGTTGACTCGTGTTGATGATTCTTTTCCCCGATAGTTAATTAAATAGACTACGTATTTGTATCGTCCCCGTCATCATCTTCCTCCGCCACGGGCACGTCCTCCGAGGTCGCCGCGGCGAACGGGCGCCACAGGAACTTCTCCCTCGCCTCCGTGGCTATGGCGCGCGATTCGGTGACGGTTTGCATTTTCGGAAACGTGGTTCGCACCGTCGCGAGCGTTACTTTCGCTTCGTCGTCTGAATCGCCGGTAAATACTTTCGCCCCCGACGCGCCCGCGATCGCCTCGCTCGTGGCGAACACCCTGCATCCATAGGTTTCGTACCTCCTGGCCAGGGCTAAGCACTGCCAGGCCTCATGTTCGTCACCGTCGATATCAACCGCGCTTTGGTCCATACCCTTGCCCGCTAATATCGTGGATTCCCAAATGAATTTCTTTTTTGAGCCATCCTCGAACCTCGCCTTGCCGATGAGCACGGCGCCCAGCACCGCGTCGGCAGATTTCGTTACTTCCCCAAGCGCTGTGTACGGTAACTGAATGCCCATGTCACACGGCGGGTTTTGTAGTAGCTGCAACATGGTCTGCGCGCGTGCGCTTGTAGCCGCGTTGGTATCGTCGTCGCCGCCGCTCGTGACGAGCACGGGAAGCACGAACTCTTTTGCCAAATCTGGTGGTAACTCCGATGCCGGGTCCGCGCCCCGCATCAACTGCACCGAGTTCGGCGGCTTCGGGATTTCGTGTCCGATCCCCTTGCGCACCAACAGCGCCACGAACCCGCGACACGAAACACTCACGCCCGCGCACTCCAGCTCCACCAGGTCACTCGCGGAGGTTGTGCCTTGATCCGCGTCTTCCGGGGCGGTGTCGTCACGCGTTGACGATCGGGGCCGCACCGAACGCGACGCGCTTCGGCGTGCTTCTGCGACTCGAGGACGAAACGAGCTCGACGCAATACTCGCGCCGATGCAACAAGCTCGCGACATCGCACGAGAAGTGCGGATATCGCACGCCTGGCGCAACCAGGAGTGCGAAGTCAATGGTAGCAGAGAAGAGTGAACTGGCAATCATAATTACACCTTGTTAGCCTATTAATTATCACCGGCGATGTCTGTTACTCTATTTCGCCACTGGCTAAGCCACCGGGCATCCACGCGAACCCGAATCCGTTGCGGTACGTCGGTTGCTGCGTGTCGTTCAGACGGGCGCTCATGATTTGTCGAAACGGATTCAACTCGACTTCCGTCACGCGACCCGCGAATGTTTTTTCTCCGTATTTGTTCGTCACCGCCGCCGTCGCCGTCGCCGCGCGTCGTTTCCAAATCGCAGCGCCCATCCGGGCCGCCTCTGCGGTCAAATCCGTGACGTACGCGGGAACGTTCAATTGGCATATTTTCGCAATCGTCCGGTTCCAGCTCGCGAACACCGCGATTCCCGCGTCGGGACACAGGATAAAGTCCGGAGTTTGCAAACCAACCTGTTTCGATTCCAATACGTCGTGCCACAATCCTTTGTGCGCGTTGATTGAAACAACACCGCCCCCCCTGAGGGTTGATCCGCGGTCTTGCTCATCTTCCACGGGTCGCGCATTAGTATCTCGGGAAAGCAAACGTGTCTCCTTTTCTTGGTGAAACTCCCACCCCTCCGGAACCTCGGGTCCGAAGAGATGAACCCGGACGTTCCGTCCGGACTTCGCGACCGTGTTTCCGAAAAACCACCAAAGCGCAAACGCCTGGTCCAGCTCCTTCTCCGCGCCGATCACGTGGACCACGAAGGGTTGTTTTTTGGTTGCTGTTTGGCGTGTGTTGGTATGACCAGTCACGGTTTGCACGGTACGGACGGTATGGGCTGTTTGCGCATACACGTCACGAACAGTACCACCACCTTCCTCACCGCCGTTGCCGTGACTAACTACTCCCTGGCCGCCGGATAACACTCCGAGCACGTTCGCGGCGTAAAGTACCGTCGCGCCCGTGCTCAGCACCAGCGCGGCGCGCGAGGTGGTTGGCAAACCCAGGGTTTCGTACAACTCGAGCCACGTGGTTGGATATTGACTCATCGCGTTTGACACCACGCCTCGGTCAAGCGTGTTGCTTTCACCGAGTTCAAACCACGCGGTATCAACGGTATCAACCCCGAATTCGCTCGCGTCGAGCGTATCGAGGGGCAGGGTTCCAAACAACACGTCCCTGAAACAGCCGCACTCCCTTCGAAACACGCCTTTGCCATGGCACGACCCCAGGGCGTCGCACGCGGTTGCCCTGCCTTCGTCGGTATCCACCACGGCTGCTTGCCACCACGCGAGCTTTTGTACGTCGTGCGCGACACGAATCGCGTCCCTCGCGTCCACGTCTGGTTTGATGCGACCGCACTGCGTGTCATGTCCGAACTCGCGCCAGTGCAAAGACAAGCACCCAACGCCGCAGTACGTAAATCCGGAGCACCCTCCGCAGGACATCGCCGCGGGGGAGGCGCACATGGCGCACGCGAAGAAGGAAGTCATCGGCGTGAATTTTGTAAAGGACACATCACAACCGGAGCGTCGTGAGACGCGCGGTGCCTCTGACGATCGGTACTTAAAAGGTCAAGTAACACAAAAGTGGTGAAAAAAACAAAGGTGACTGATGTCGCAAAACGCAAACGCAACGCAAATCTGCATCCTTGATTAAAGCCGTCTAGAGCTCATCCCCACACACTCTCTACACGATTCTCTCCAGCTCTTTGGCGTACATTAGGGTCTGGTTAATCAGCTCGTTGGCGGGAATGTCGTTCACGGACGGCAAATTCTTTTCCTCGCCGAACAAATACCCGTTTTGGTCTTGGCGCCATTTCCTCGCCGCCGCCGTCGCCGCGACGTCGCTCGCGCTGCAACTCATCAGTTTCTCCGCCGCCTGCGGTGTGATCGAGCTATAGGCTTTTTCGATGCACGTCGCTATTTCGTCCCGGACAGTTA
>Ga0114998_10003710_pt1 | contig 11287 bp, 14 predicted proteins | sample ArcticOcean_MG_C_5_FD_87044 | JGI IMG/M metagenome (GOLD analysis project Ga0114998, IMG submission 87044) | Marine microbial communities from western Arctic Ocean - ArcticOcean_MG_CB4_138 | ecosystem: Environmental > Aquatic > Marine > Oceanic | place: Arctic Ocean: Canada Basin | collected...
AACTTATGAATAAAGAAAAAATAAAAGGTTACCTAAATCTTCTTGAATTAATTGAAGATGCAGAGGATGAATTAGACATTCTTTCACTTTCTTCAAAAGATAGAATTGTTTTAAAATCAGTGATAAAAAAATTTAAAAATCAAAAAGAAATTAAAATTATTTACGATGATTTTTGTATTGAAAACTCAAAAAAAACATCATTTATTTCTAGATCACAATTTTTTAAGTCAATCAAAACTTTAATTAACAAAAACATTTTAAATAAGGTGGGTAGAGAAAGAGGATCTACTTTTCAACTCAATTTATAGAGATTTATTCTTTAGAAATTAATATAACATCCCTAAAATTAATTTTTTTGTATCCGAAGCCAAGGGTTTTTATTCTATATAATGTTTTATCTAATAAAGCTTTACCTTTAGTTAAATTATCAATCCATTTATTTATGTTTTTATTATATTTATTTCCAAAAACTATTATTAGTGAAGAATGTCTTTGTGGGTCAAGATTGACTGTAATTAAATCATTTTTATCTAAATAACTCGAGATTAAGTTTGGAAAAGAGTTTTTAACTTTAACTTTTGTACCTATTTTAAAAATCCATACAAAAAATTTCTCATCAACAGTATTCAAAATATCTATAAAAACATTACATTTTTTATTAATGATTTGTTTATTATCAATATTTATAATATTGGAACAATCTGAATTTTTATTAAACTTAAAAAATAAATTTTGCTTTTGTACTTTATCCTTAGACATTTCAGTTTTAATTTTAATATTAATTTTATTATTGATAGAGTTGTTATTTCTACTTTGAAAATAATCAAACAAAAATACAGAAAATTTAGCAGTAAAATTTGATTGCCTAAAATCTTCAATGTTCCTCATCAATTGGATGTGATTATTATTATCTTTTAATTTATCTAGCTTCAAATAATTCAATGAAGATTGATAAACAAACGCAAAAATAGGAATTGTAATTAATAAAAATATAAGAAGAAGAATTATATTTAACGATTTTTTACTTAAATACATTTTATCTTTAAAAATATTTTTAGGAAACTTTATTTTAGTAAAAATTTCTTTGGCATTTGAAAAAGATTGAACTGATATATAATTTTTATAATGAATATTCTCAGGATTGTTTAGAAATGTTTTCACCTCATCTAGATTACCATTACTAACACATATTAAAATTTTTTTGTTTTTCTCAATTGCTTGATCAAACACAGATTTTGAAATTAGTAATTTTGTTTTTATATATGAAACATCACTTATTTCCAGATGGGAATTTATTAAACCAGAGCACCATAAAATATGATCCATATTATTTAAAATTAATTGATTTTCTTGAGAAAAAACTAATTTTCCAAAATGATTAATTATGTGAGCTATAAAAAAACCTAATTGCCAACTTTCGCCACTATCAATTTCACTAGATAAATCGATCCGATAAGATGATAATTTTGTATATTTTTCAATAATGCCTGATGGGGCACATACAAAGTTATTATAATCAGCACTAATTGAAAGAGGCGTCATATTATTATTTACGCATATTATTGGAGAAACATCTTGATCTTCTAAAGTTATGTCAGTAAACCCAACAACGTTCTGAGTCGTAGGAATTAAAACGGTAAAAGGTTTCACCTAACAAATATTTCTGAATGAGGATCTTGTATTAACTTATACAAATCATCATCAACATTCAAAACAAATTGAATTTCATTATTCAACATTTTAGGTAGTTCCCTACTAATAAAAATACTATCTTTTCCAACATATAAATTATTCATAACTATATCAATTGCAATTAAAAATTTAAATTTGATATATACGATTTTTGGATCTTTTTTTGATATTATAGAAATAATTTCAAAATATTTACTTCTTCTATTTATGGACGTCGAAGCAGCCGCCTTGGCTTTTGGATAATAAAATAAAGAAGTATCTTTGAGTATTTTATAGAAAATTTTAGATAATTCTTTATCTGCTAGTATCTCATTTAATTCTTTTTGATTAGTATTTGGTTCTAATGCTAAATTCCATAGTTTTTTTATATTAAATCTATTTTTTTCACTTTTTCCAGTAGCTTTTTCTTCTTCTTTAAAATTTAACATAGCGAATAAATTAAGAGTATTATTTAAATGGTTATCATTTCTTTCCATTATTTTGCTCCATGTATTATTAATAAATTTTTGGAAAAGATATCAAAATCTAGGCTGAATTGATTATCTAATTTTGAAATAGTCTTTAAACCACATCTAAAATTAGATATAGTTTCGTTAAAAAAACCAATTAAATTATGTGATTTGTAAAAAACTTCATTAAGTTTTTTTGCTGTGTTTTTATCAAAAAGACCTTTTCTTCGAAAAGACTTTCTTAAAATTTTGTATTCATTTAATTTTTTTCTAAAATCAAAGAATTCTAATACTGTTTCGTCATCTAGATTTGCAATCAAAGATTTAAAGTCACTTAATATATTAACTAGATTTTCTGAATTAGTTTCTTCGTATTCACGAATAAACCTTTTAAAATTTTTCTTTTCTTTTTCTGATAAATAATAAGTTATTAATTCCAAGCAGAAAATACTATTATTTTCCCATAAGAAAGAAAAAATTATTTTTTTTAAAATAAATAAATTTTTAGTTAATTTTTCATTTTGTTTTAAGAAAATATCATAATGATTAGAACTTTTAACATCTAAAAGATTTTCTTTGTACTTCTCAAAACTCCCTCTTCTTTCTGATTCTATTAACTTATTTTGTAAATTTGAAAAAATAATATTTCTAATAAAACTTAAGGGTATTTTCTTTAAAAACTCAGGATATAAGCTAAATATCTTTAATTCTTCAATTTCATTTTTTTTGATCAAGTTAATATTTTGCTCTTGTAGCTTTTCAAAAAAAGAAATTCCATCTTCTAACTTTTTATCATCTTCAAAAATTTTATCCGCTAATGTTTCAAATTTTGAATAAGAATTATCCCATGGAGAGTTGTCTTCATCAGTATCTCCATAAAACTTTTCTTCATACCACTGGTCTATATTTTTACCATCAAATGAATTATTGATATTTAAAATTTTTGATAAATTCATAGCATGTTTATATTTAAGACATAACATAAAAGCTAATCTAAAGGTTTTAAGAGAAATGTTTTCATGAACGTTATTAACTCTAATCCAAAAATTTAAAATAAAATCATCGTCAACATCATCAGAATTAAGCAAGTCAAACTTTTCATTTTTAAAAATAATAAGTTCATCAGAAATTAATTGGCCATAATTTTGTATATGAGCAGAAGGTAATTTATCTTTCAGAAATTCATAAATAACTTTAGATATTTTATTTGATATTAATTTTAAATCATTATCATTTTCTGATTTTTCTAATTCATTACTCATTAGAAGTAATGTTTTAATACCAATATACTCTTCAATGAAATCCAACATCACTAGTAAAACAGGAAGTCTGTTAAGAGAAATATTAAATTGTTTACCATTTATTAAAAATTCAATCTGATTTCCACTTACATTTTCTTTATCAATTAATATTTTTTGCTTCAAAGAAAATGGTTTTAAAATCATAACTTCATAAAAAGGAATATTTATACGATTTAGATAATATAAAAAATGCGTTAACTCATAAATTAAATAACCATAATTATGGGTAATAATAAGTGAAAAAACTTTATATACACTCTCTTTTTTATGCTTTAAATTTCCATCAAGATCAGAGTTATTTATAACATTTTGTAATGAGACAAAAATAGTCTCGTCTGGACTTTCTATAGAGAACTCTTTCCATTTTTGAAATGAGTAGATATTATTATTGGACAAAAAGATTACCTCATAATGTTAAATTTAATAATGCTAATTGTAAATCTTTTTATAGTCATCAAATATTTTTAACCATTGGTCAATAGAAGCTAAGTTATTATTTAATTCCTTATAAGGATCAAACGCTACATTTTGTGGATTAACGGTTCTAATTACATCTTTATTATATTTTTTAAATTTTGCTGATTTTTTTAATACTTTTACGACATATGAGTAAGTAACAGGTATTATTTTAACTTTTGGCCAGACGCCTACTGCAGAACCACCATTATAATGGGATAAAGCAATATCTACCCTACCTTTATATCTTTTTATTAAGCTATCTAGAAAGTGTAATCCAACTTTTATATTTATTTCTGGATCGTAAAGCTTATATTTTTCTATTCCATATTTTTTTTTGGCTGTTAATGGCATAATTTGCATTATACCAATTGCACCTTTAGGACTAACTGCATTTGGATTAAAACTTGATTCAGCTTCAGCAACAGCAAGGCCTAACGAAGGTGAGACATATTTGGTGAGTTTAGCATTAGCTATAATTAAACGTTTAATATCATTTTTATTATAATGATTATTTATTTTTACATTTCCAAATGCAATATTTGATATTATTAGCATACAAACTAAGCTAAAAGAAGTAAGTATAAATCTCATTGTTATCTCCTATTAATTTCGATTTTTAACTTATCCTTTATTCCTTTAGGCATTCTACTCACTTTTATATCAATTTGATTAAAAGATGCTTTAATTGAAAATAACTTATCAATTGTTATATCTGCTGGAATAAATAATAAATATTTTTTTTTAAGATTGAGTTCATTAATGTTTAATAATTTTTGATCTGGGTTATAAAATTTATTTTTATAAAAATAAATTTCAACTCTCTTTTTATTTTTAATACTTTTAAATTGTGATTTATTATTTAATGATAACTGTTTTTCTTTATTCATTGAAACATTTGACAACGCAAAAATGCTTAAAATCATAATTGAAAAAAAAGCCATTGCTAAAGCTAAAGCAACTTCAGTTAAAGGATTGTTATTATTTTCATAATTTGATAATTTACTCATACTAATAAAATGGAAAAATTTGAAGGTTTTTTGTAAATATATTTATTAATAATAAAATTTCAATTTTGAATTATAATATTTTTTTCTTCTATCAAAAGTTGAAGGTTAATTTGGTTTGATCTGTTAATTTGATTAACAATTGATTTAAACCAGTGGACAATTTTATTATGTTTTTCTGAAGATAAATAAAGCCATTTTTGAAAATTATTTAATGTTGATTCTTCTTTTAATTCAACATAACCAGGAAACTCGTTTATTAGCAAATCTACAATTCTAGCATTATTGTCATTTGTAAGACCGACTAAACTTATAATATATTTATTAGAATACGCCTTTATTTCATTTTCTTGACTAAAAGTAGAACTTAGATAATTAGCTATGTTTTCACCAAGCTTAGTTGCTAAAATAATAGTATTTTCAGTAAGTATTACATTTTGACAAATTTTGTCACAACTTTTTTTATGGTGAACTTTCTTGATCGGAAGAGACCAAGAACTTATAAATGTACTCTCCTTAGTATCAAAAATATCAGAACTTATTTTAATAAATTTAGTATTATGTTTGTTAGAAAATATCTTTAAATTTAGAATAATGAAAATATCAGAAGGAAGCATCTTAGTAATTATATAATCATTTTTAATTATGTTTTGGTTTGTTTTTATGAAATCAAAATTTTCTTTTTGAAAAATTTTATCACCATCTTTTAATTTAAAATTAAAGTTTGATAAACTTAAAGTTAAAGAAGATTTAGATGCTTCAAGCAAGCCTATTCTATCACTATCATCCAGATTATTTAAAGAATTTTCATATAATGAAAAAAGGGATATTTGTTTATTAGAAGTTTCAGAAACAGCTGCGTTTATAAAAATAAATAAGCTACTTATAAGGTATATAATTAATTTTTTCATTATAATATTAAACTCTATTTTAATTTTCATTCTAATAGTAATAAATATATAAAAATCAGAAAGATTTTAGTTATTCTTTGATTTAACAATTCTTTTTTAGTAATGATAAATTGATATTGTTTTTAATTTTAACATTATTTATTTGAAGGTCTGTTAAATATAATCCATTTTTTATTATAGTATATACACCAGAAAATTTATTTAATTTTAAAGATCTTTTAATAGCTTCCTCCTCAAATCTTCCTAATATGAAAGAATCGGTATAAATATCAAATATTCTTATCAATTTACCTCCAATAGGCAAATTGTATTTTTTTTCTATATTTTTTACATTTTCAGTTTCTATATTTACATATGTATTATTAGGCGCCCTCAATATTGGTGAAAACTTATTATTAAAAAGATGTTTATTAATAATGCCCTCAAGAGAATAAAAAACACCTTTTTCACTCAAAATTACAGTTTTTACATTTAGACATTTAGACAATTTTTTATAAATTAAATCATGACTATTATTATTAACAGGCCATTTAAATGAAATATCAAATTTTTTATTATGTTTTAATAACAATTTACCTTTAGAAATATTTTTATAAATTCCAGCATTATTTTTTGTTTGTATATCTAAGAATTCTTTTTTTTCTATAACTAAAGGAATTATTTTGTGATTATTAAAAGTATCTAATTTTAAATCTTTTTTAAGTACTTTTTGAAACTTAGTTTTTTGTTCAAGTTTATTTTTTAAAGGAATTATTTCCAAATTATTTTTTTTAATTTTAATAAGCTTAACTTTGTTATTAGTATTTTTAGTGATTTCTAAAAAATCATCAAAATTCATTTCAATATTTTTCGAAGGATTAATAATTAACTTTATATCCAGTGCTTTTGGTGTATTTTTTTTTGTTAAATTAATATTAGGTTTTAAAAGATAATTATTTAAAACTATCATAATAAAAAAAACAGAAAACATTATATAATTTAATATTAGGTACTTTTTTTTCATAATTATTATTTTGTTAATCTTTAAACCTATACAATTCCATATCAGTTATTAACTCTGCCAGTGCATTAGACCTTTCTGAATTACTCATAAATATTTTTTTGTTGTGAAGGTCTTTATTAAGGTAACTAATTTTATTAATTTCATCTCTGTTTATTGGTTTATTAATAGTTTCCTGAGCGCTTGATTTTTCATTGTTTTTTTTAAAATCCAAAGTATCTCTAGTTGGTATTTTCTGCAAAGCAATTTCAAGTTTTTTATCAAACTGAGACAATTCTTTTTTAACCATTTTCATTAATTCATCACTATATTTTAATTCAACATTTTGGTTATCATTTGCTGCTACATTACTTTCATCATTTTTAGATTTTACAGCATTATTTATTTTTTCTAAAAAATCTTCTTTAGACAGACTAGATACTTTTTCTTTTGTTTTTGTTGCCCATTGAACAAAATTTTCATTAGGTCCACTCATAATTAAATAACCTAAACAACTTAAAACCATTACATTAAATATTAAAAATTTCATAAATTACTCCTTTTTTTCTACTAGTTTATTATCTATGTTTTCATGGAGGTTTGTTATGTTCTTTTTTTCATAAATTATTATCAAAACTGATTTTAAAAAAGCTGATAATGGCAAACCTATTACTGATGTTAAAAAAGCCATACTAAATTTATTTGTTAAATTTCCAATAGTCTGATTTATAGAACTTATATCTAATTTTGACATTGATAACTCGCCAATGCCCAAACTTATTCCAAGTAAAGTATACGTCAAGGCTAAAGTAGAAATGCCATTGGATAATTGTATTCCTGTTTCAAGCCAAAATTGATGAAGTTTTATCTTAGATGTTTGCAATTGAAAAATACAAAATAATGATAAAAAAACTAGTAAGAGTAAACAGATAACAAAAGATAATCCTAATATAGATAAACTCCATTTTATGAGTGCAGATGGATGGTTTCCAGTTAAGATTACATATGTCCCAAGTACTAAAACTAAAATTCCAAGAAAGAAACTTAATACTTGAGACATGTTATTAATTCCAAATGTAATTTGATTTATCATTTTGTAATCAATCTAGTGTTTTCTAGGTTAGATGTGGTTAAACCAATCTCGTTAAACCAATGCGAAGTTATATCTAAATTCTTTTCTATTGAAGAATGAACTAAAAATGACAATTCAAATTCTTCAAAAGCATTAATGGTATAACGATCAGGATTTTGAATAATTTTTTTATCGTTAATAACAATTCTTTCATTATCCAAAAGCTTCAATTTAAAGTTTTTAAGCTGATTTTGCTTCTTATCCGCATCTATATTAACGTCTAGCATTGTTGAAATTAAGGAGGCTCTAGTTCTTTCCATATTTTCAATTGAGCTTGCTAAGACTGGATTTAAAAATGTTGATAGTAATAATATAGTTAACATGATTTTAACTTTCATTCTCTTCTCCTTTGATTTAATTAATAAAAAATTCAAGTGCATCATTTGGGTCATTATAGTTTTTGACTTGATTATTATCGTCAGTTATTTCTGATATATTTTCTGCTAAATTCATTGCATCAAGAGCAATAAGTTTAACCATGTAATTCAGCATTTCTTCTTTTAATTCAATTATTGCCGTTTCAGTTTCAATATCTTCAATATAATTTCTAATTGAATTAATTTTGTTTTTAGGTGAATTGTTTTTATCATTAAAATTTGACATTGGATGCTTGTCTATAGCTTGCTTTAATTTAATTATTGCATTTTTATTTTTAGTATAAGCTTCAGAGTATTTAGATTTATCTCCAGAAGATATAAGCAAATTATCAAAAATTTTATCATCTAAAATAGATACGCGTTTGATAATATTATCTCTTTTTTTAAAAATATTTTGATTTTGCTTGTTAACTATATTTTTTATATTAATTTTATTTTCGATTTGTTTATAAAATTCTTTCTTTATTTTTAATTCCTTTTTCTTCATTTTTAATAATTGATGCATATCTCTGATATAATCTCTTTTTTCAACAATTAACTGATGCTGCAATTCAATTTTTTCATCACCGTTAAAAGTTAAAATAGAATTATTTAACTCTTTAATTCTATGATGCCTGGTTTTAATTTTTATATCTTTATTGTTAAGTATTGCAGCTAAAGAAGAGGATTTAAAATCATTGTTTAATACTCTATTTAATTGCTTAGGAGGCAATATATACATTTTTTCTACTATTTGAGGTTTCCAGTTAGTATTATCAGTTAATGCAAAGACAGATTTTGAAATCATAAAATTTGAACCACATATTATTAAAATAATTAAACACCTTGTTAATTTAAAACTCATTTTATCTCTCCTTATTTTTTTGACCAATGCCAAGCTCTTTTGAGCTCTTTTTTAATTTTTTTATTTGCATTAACCATCGCTAAATTTAATTCTTTTTTAGGCTCTTGGTAATTTACAAGTATTTCTACATTAGAAATAAAACTAGACCCATCGGGGTACATTAAATCTTTTTGAAACTTGTTTTTGAAAGTTTTTAATGAAGTTCTTGCTTGTCTGACATTTCCAGATTTAAGAAAGTTTTGAATACTTAAAGCAAAATTTTTCATATGATTTGCTTCATTTACTAAATGATTATTATTCCTAATAATTTCTTCACACCTAGTAAGAATATTTGCACTTTTATAAAGTAAACTCTGACTATTAATAATATCTTGTGAGGCTAGATTATCTAGTTTTTTTCCGTCTTCTACACATTTTTGATAGTCTCTAGTTATTGCAGCTTGTTTTAATGAAGCTATTTTATTTTCAATTGCACTATTATCTCTTCCAGACAACTTAAGAGTATCTGCCATATTACAAGAGGCTAAGCTAAAAGTAGCAATAATTATTGTTAAAAAATGTCTTTTTATCATTTGAATATCTCCTTTAATTTAATGGAATAACATCATGAATATTGTATGAGTGAAATGATTTAATTAGCTTAAAACCATTTTTTGTCCTGATTTTAATACGATAATATGAAATGGTATTTTGAATTTCTGTTGTATAAAACATTTCTTCATGGCAATTTACTATTTGAGAATTATTGGCATAGTCTGCTCCAATTAAGGATCCAAAAACTGCACCAATAGTTCCTGCACCGTCTTTGCCGCTAATATTATTTCCAATTACACTTCCAACAATACCGCCTATTATCATATTGGCAGCTTTTTGATCATAGTTATTGTTTTTATGACAAACCTTTTTATATCTCGGTTTTTGATAAGTTCTTTGTTCATTTATTGGTGTTACCTGAATTACAACACCCCAGTTATCTGATCGAAAATTAGATCCATATGATACTGAAATATTAGAAACTAATAAGGTTATAAATATTAATAATAATTTTTTCATTTCAATTCTCTATAATAATTTGAGTTATTGACAAAATGGAAAAATTAGAGAATTATTTGTGAAATAATAAATATGTATTTGAAATACATACATAAATCTACTTTTTTATAAACAATAATCTTGTTTACTTGACCTTAAAGATATCTAATATCAAAGATATTGAAGCCACAAAAGTCTAGGTTTTCTTATATTTCAAAACTGGTATTTCAGAGAGCTTTATAACACTCTATTTTAATGGACAATGCTCAAGTAAATGTTCTCTAAAATCTTGAACAGCTAATAATCTATCGCCTATTGAATATTCTTTTATATTCGGTTCAACATTTGAATTTTTATCAACTAATCTTTTACTAACTTGAATGTATGGGTCTTTATCTACTGATTTTTGTTTATAAGAAATACCTATATTCCAATCATCAATACCCTTATATGAAATATACCAAGAAAGATGAAATCCACCTTCATGTTCTTTTCTAAACATATCACCTCCAGCTTTCACATAGCCCCACTTATGTTTATTATTTGACCAGTCAAATTCTTTAGTAATTTCTGTTAAAACTTCTTCTAAGAATATTTGTGGTTTGCCACTTTTATTACCTAACAATCGACTAGCTTGTTTGGGATACAAAGTTCTTAATTTAATGACTAACTTATCTATTAACATTTCTCTTTCTTCTTCAGTTATTGTTTCATTACCAGAAGTGTTATTAAAAAGATTGGTATATTGTTCATAAGACATCTTTTTATTTTCAATTATGTCTATTACCTTTTGAACTTGTAAAGATATTTTTAATGGAAATTCATTATTCATTTTGACAATACTCCTAATAATACCTTATGAAATAATTTTTGATCTATTTTAAAATATCTTATATTTTAAAATAATATTTATTTAATTAAACTATTCAGATAAAATTTTTATTTTTACGTTTGTTTGATTATAGCCTTTAAGAATAAGTTAAATCATTCTTACCTGATATATCTTTGCCTCTCATATGATAAATTTTTCTATCAGAAAATTTATTAGCGTTTAGTTTACTAAAAAGCTTTTCATCTTTAGCTAGTTGATGATCATATTTACTGCTA
>Ga0114998_10003711_pt1 | contig 11286 bp, 8 predicted proteins | sample ArcticOcean_MG_C_5_FD_87044 | JGI IMG/M metagenome (GOLD analysis project Ga0114998, IMG submission 87044) | Marine microbial communities from western Arctic Ocean - ArcticOcean_MG_CB4_138 | ecosystem: Environmental > Aquatic > Marine > Oceanic | place: Arctic Ocean: Canada Basin | collected...
AGAAGCTGCATTTAATATCAATTGTGGCGCTTCGAAAATAGAAGCTTCTCTAGCACTTCTAATTCCAGTTTCTTTTCTGGCGTGTTTGTCGCGCTCTTGCTTTTTTCTCTTGGCTGCCTTTTTACCGTCTTTTCTTCTCCTATCAAACTCTCCCTTACTCGGTCTAGAAAGTTTACCGGCTGCCATCATGAGAGCCTCCCGTTGTTCACGCGGAAGCTCAAAAAGCAGATTGGTATCTGCCAAAAGTTTTTCCAGTGTAGAAATAGTAGAATTTACTTCCTCTGAATGGACGCTATTTGGTTTTTCTTCTGACACTTGTTTTTTCAGCGGTGCAAAGATAGTGCGGGTGAATTGACAATTCACAATTGGCAATTGAAATTTTGAGGGCAGGAGTATTTTTCTCCGGATTCCTACTTCGCCTTCGATACACCTCCTTTCAGTCGGCACTCAGTCTCCGTTGGATTTGTCTTTGATTCCCCTCCGCTTTCGATACACCTCCTTTCAGTAGTAAGGCACAATCTATTCTTTTCTCCATAACCGATTGAAATCATGCCTAAATGGAGTCTCCAGCGGAATGAATTAATCAGTCTTCCCCCTTTATTCTAATAGTTCCATCAACAACTTCAATGGGCCCTACAAAGCCTAAAACATGTTCTAAAAGATAAACAGAGCTTTCTTTTAAACGTTCTTTAAATTCTTGCCTTAGCGCTATTAAATACAATGCCTGCCGATGAACTCCAGTAATACCACATTTAACCTGGCTATTATAAGACTTTACTAAGGCTTCAAGTGTTTGGATCTCAAATCTTTTTTTGTAATCTGCAATGATATGGTTATCATTTTCCCTGCCTACATATATATATATTCCATAATACATTTTTTTAAAAATTAATGTATCAGAAAGACATTATTAAACAGTGTTGAATCATTTGTTTTGACTGGACTGTCCGTATTCTAAACCACCGTGGCTTTTGTGCTCGGTTGGTACGCTTAAATGCGTTCCATATACTACTATAAAAGTAAGAAATTATAATTAATTAAAGCTAACATCAATATAATTATAGGCATACAATTCAGATACCCCTTTTAGTTAATGAGTTGGTTAAAAAGTTTGAGAAGGATGGGTGTTTTTATTAGATAATCCACTGCGCCTTAGATAATACATAAAAAAATGGCTGCCCTATACCTAGAACAGCCATCTACTATTTTCTTTCTCTGGGCTTAAACACTAAGCCTCATTCCAAGGTTATTACTTTCCAGACATAATGAAAGGAAGCGCGCTCCCATCTGTAGAAAGGTATTCAGGAACCTGAGCTCCACCTTCTCTCCACGCATCTATTTCTAATTTTCTTAGGATAGACTTTGTCAAATCTCTAGACTCTAATCTGTATGCTTCAGCTCTACCGGCAGCTTCTATTACTACAGAAGCAGAATCTCCACGAGCAGTTTGGATTTTAGCATTGGCTAAATACGTTTGCTCTAGCTCTTTTTTCTGAGCCAATTGGTTTTTCTGATCTTGTTCCTGCTTGTCTTCTATGGCCTTCTTAATGATTTCAGGTAAATCCACATCAGCTATCTCTATAAAGGTCACATTCACGCGGTAATCATTCAGTCTAGTTTCTATAAGGCTCTGAATCTCTACCTCCATCTCATCTCTTTTGGTAGAGTAGAGTTCTTCAGCGTCATATTTACCGGCTACATCCTTAATAGCACCTTTAGCAGTTGGTGTAACTATATTCTGATCCCATCTGCCATCATCTCCTTTTTCAGAATACATCCATCCACCAGCACCTTTTCTTAACTGGTAGTTTACAGAACAATCTATGATTACTGTAAGACCATTTTTATCTAAGACTTCCTGCTCAAAAGGCATCGTTTTCTCCTGCACGCTCATAGTTATGAAATCATTCCAAGGGAATATGAAGTGACGTCCTTCACCATAAACAGTTACCTGATCGATACCCTTGCCTGGACCGTACTGGATGAATTGGAATCCTTCATGACCACCTGGCGTTTTCTGCCATGACGTTAGCATGATGATTACGAATATGGCTAAGACTACCAGTCCGGCTATCTTTTTACCATTTAACTCAGGGAGTTCAACCCTATCAAAATTATTACTCATGTTTTAAATACTTATTTAACTGATTTGAATTTTATTATAGCTTCATAAACTAAATAGCCTAGAGCCAACGAAAGTAGAACAAAAAGTATTCTAGGCATTCCACCAGACCTCATAATCATAACCACCGAAAAAAACAGGGCTGTTCCTATAATGATTAAGCTGAGGACTAACATTCCTACTTTTCTGTTTTGAAGTTGTCTCTTTTCTTTAAGAGGGACGAAGGTTTCTTCGTCAAGATGGTCATCTGTTTCTTGCATAATTTAGTTTTCATGTATCTGCCTATGAAGGTAATAAATTTTCTCTAGCGTTGCAATGTTATTGTTATCACATCACACTCATTTTAAGATTAATTTTGAGCCATGAAGAAAATTATCTATTCTCCAAAAGCTCCTGCACCCATAGGACCGTATTCTCAAGCGGTGAAGGTAGACAATACCCTTTACCTAAGTGGCCAAATAGCTATAAATGCTGCTAATGGCAGCATGGTGAATGATAGCGTAGAAAACGAGACCAAGCAAGTTATGGAAAACATAGGCCATGTGCTAGAAGCAGCAGGTATGGATTTCACCAATTTATTTAAGTGTTCTATCTTTTTAAAAGACATGGATAATTTCTCTGCAGTAAATGAAGTGTATGGTTCTTATTTCTCTTCTGATTTTCCAGCCAGAGAGTGTGTGCAAGTGGCCAAATTACCCAAAAATGTAAATGTAGAAATTACAGCTTTAGCGGCTGACAAATAAGTAAAAATGGCATTTTTTAAAAAAATCATAGGTTACTTAAACATCTTTAGTATGTTTAAGAAAAGTGAGAAAGTAGAAGGTAAAGACAATGTAAGCCTGAAGATGATGCACGGAATGAACAGAATAAGTATTTTCATGTTTCTGTTCTGTGTGATTATGATGCTTTATAAATTCTGTTAAGCTTCTTTTAAGCTCAGTTGAATTCGTTTTCTTTCTAAGTCTATCTCTGTTACTCTCACCAGTACCTCTTGATCTAGGTGCAGCACTTCAGAAGGGTCCTCTATGTACCTGTCTGCCATTTGTGATTTATGAATCAGGCCGTTTTCTTTTAGCCCTAAATCCACAAAAGCACCAAACTTAGTTAGATTAGTAACCTTTCCAGGTAGCTTCATTCCAGTTCTCAAGTCTGAAATAGTTTTGATGGTCTCCTCGAATTGCATTGTTTTAGCCGCTCCTCTAATATCTAGGCCTGGCTTTTTAAGTTCATTTACGATGTCAGTAAGTGTAGGCAAGCCTATTTTTTCAGAAACAAACTCTTGCGGTTTTACTGATTTTAATAATTCAGGATCTCCCACAAATTTATCCAAAGCTACATTAAGCTTTTTAGCCATTTTCTCTACTACGGCATAAGACTCTGGATGCACTCCAGTATTATCTAAGGTGTTTTCTCCATTTTTAATTCTTAGAAATCCAGCAGCCTGCTCATAGGCTTTAGCTCCTAAGCCTTTCACTTTTAAGAGCTCTTTTCTGGATTTAAATCGACCATGGCTATCTCTGTGTGATTTTATACTCCGAGCCAGTTTAGGGCCTATGCCAGAAACATACTGGAGTAGGTGTTCACTAGCTGTATTGAGGTTGACGCCTACTTTATTTACCGCAAAGCTTACGGTGTTTGTCAAGCTGTCCTTTAGCTTGGTTTGGTCTACATCATGCTGGTATTGCCCTACACCTATACTTTTAGGGTCTATTTTCACGAGCTCAGCCAGCGGGTCTATAAGTCTTCTGCCTATAGAAATAGCTCCGCGAACGGTTATGTCTAAATCAGGAAATTCATTTCTTCCAGCTTCTGAGGCTGAATAAATAGAGGCTCCAGATTCACTAATTAGATAGACTTCAATTTTGGTGTCGCTGGGCAATATGGATTTTATAAAAGACTCTGTTTCTCTCCCTGCGGTTCCGTTTCCTATGGCTATGGCTTCTATGTGGTGTTTCTTTATTCTATCTAAAATGTACGATTTGGTGTCAGCAGTTTTATGAGCAGGAGGATGAGGAAACACAGTAGTATGTTCTAGAATGTTGGTGTTTTTATCTAAGACAGCCACTTTACATCCAGACCTAAATCCTGGGTCTAACGCTATAGTTGGTTTCGGTCCTAAGGGAGAGGCTAGTAATAACTGACTAAGGTTTTTAGAAAATATAGAAATGGCCTCTGCATCTGCTTTTTCCTTGGCACCTGTTCTGATTTCAGATTCTAAACTAGGAGAGAGGAGTCTCTTTAGTGAATCAACTGCTGCTAATTTTATCTGTTCAGCTGCTGAACCTTGAGATTTAATAAACATTCGTTCTAGCTTTTGCAACGCGAATTCTGAGTCTATGCTAATCTTAACTTTTAAGAACCCTTCTTTTTCTGCTCTAGTAATAGCCATGTATCTATGGCCGGGAACGCGTTTTATGGGTTGGCTGAAATCAAAGAAATCCTTGTATTTTTGAGCTTCAGCTTCTTTTTTCTTAACTAGTTTAGAAGCTACGATGCCTTGGTTTTCAAAAAGTCTTCTTACCTGGTTTCGGGCATAGGCACTTTCGTTAATCCATTCTGCTATGATATCTCGGGCACCTGTTAGGGCATCTTCAGCGGTGAGGCCATTCTTAGCGTATCGTACAGATTGGTTGGCTATATCATTTTGACGTTGCGCCATAATGATTTTAGCCAGTGGCTCTAGGCCCAGGGAAATGGCTTTAGAGGCTCGCGTTACTCGCTTTGGTTTATAGGGAAGGTAAAGGTCTTCCAATTCCTTAGAGTCGAAGCATGCGTTGATTTTTTGGAGCAGAGATGGTTCAGAGATTTGAAGTTCTTTCAGCCTATCTAAAATGGTTTCTTTTCTTTTCAGTACTTCTTTTAGGCGTTTATTTTCATTGTCTATTTTCTCTATTTCTACTTCATTTAGTGTTCCAGTAGCTTCTTTTCTATATCTCGCTATAAAGGGGATAGTAGCACCATCATCTAATAGTTTGACGACAGCTTTTACTGAATTTTCATTGATTTTAAGCGTAGAGGAAATGAGTTTTATCACTGAGATAGTTGTTGAGAATGAAAAATTAAAATTAGCATTGCAGCGCTAATGTATTCAAACCAAAACCAAAACTTATTTACAATCTGAAACCACTGAATAAACGATTTGTCATCCAAAACATTTTGCCTTGGAAAGTCTGCCTGTTTGGTCAAGAGACCAGTTGATAAATCCAAAAAGCCCGTAGAGAATATTACGATACCAAATCTTCAATTGTACAGATTGGTTAATTAGAAAGGCTATTATTTTATTTTCCTTAATCGACTTCTCTTCTTATCGAAGTTTCCGAAATAAGCTAGATTAATTTCTGGGCCACCATTTAGTTTAGAGCTCGTTCTAAGGTTGCTAATATTTACATCGTAGGATACAGAAATGCGGAATTGTCTTTTGTGTTCATAACCGACCAGTGCTATAACGGCATCTCTATACCGGTAAAACAATCCAGCGGTAATAGCTGAGCTGGTGCTGAAGTTTGTGTATTTAGAGTCGTAGTTAAATCTATGGCTGGCATCCATCCCTATGGTTCCAGAGAGCGCAGCTAAACTTTGAACTTGGACTAGAGCATAATATCTATACATCATAAATCCATTGCTCTGTTGTCCTTGAAAATAGAGTTGAGCTAAAGTGGGAAGAGCATCTTCACCGTTTTCTAAAACGGTTTGTTTTTGGTAATAATGATGCAGCGCTAATCCTGTTTTCCAGAGGAGTTTTTTTGGTTTTTTATTTGTAAATTCTACTCCGAAACCTGCATCTAAATTTTTATTAGATGTGTTATTAAAGTTTTCTAACGTTGGAAGAGAAGCGTCATAGCCCACACCATTAAACTGAGCATCCCAAGCCAATCCTTCGAAGGAGAAGTTTCGCTGGTTGTACCCTAGCTCTAGTCCGAATGATAAATTCTTGGTTTTATTTAGTCTCAGGTGATACGCTCCTAAAGCTCTAAACATAGAAGATTTATAGCCAGAAGACCCAGCCATGTCTGTAACAGCTATTAGTCCAAAACTGGGCTTGTTAACTTTGTTTTTGTTCTTTGACCCAGGATTCCATTCTGCACAAAATAGATTGGTTATGTATGGTGTAGAGACCGAGTTCCACTGCCTTTTATGTGAAAGTGTGGCTTTTATGTCATCTCCATAGCTTCCTGTAGAAGCAGGGTTTAATAAACTTGAGAGATTATGGTATTGGCTAAGAGACACGTCTTGAGCCTTTATTTCAGAATAGAGAAAAGTTAGCATAAAGGATATAGTGAGAAATGATCTCATCTGACAAGTGTAATATCTCCAGAACGAACTATCTCATCACCATTATTAACTCGAGCTTTTAATTGATAGAAATAAATTCCAGTGGGAGATTTATTTTCTCTTACGTTTCCATCCCACCCATTATCTATAGAGTTAGTAGAAAACACTTTGTCTCCCCACCTGTTATACAGACTGAAATCTAGCTGTACTATTCCTTCACCTCTAACGAATAGGATGTCATTAGCCCCATCGTTATTGGGAGAGAAAATATCTGGGATAAAGAGAGACGAAGGGTCGTTTACACAAATCTGAACTGAAGCGCTATCTATACATCCACCTTCATTTTCTGCTACTAAAAGCACGTCATAATAACCAGCTGTGGTATAATTAACGGCAGGGCTAGAGCCATCATAGATTTCAGTTTCTTCATTTCCGAAGTACCAATTTCCTGAAACTGCATTTTGGCTGATATCTATAAATGATACTGGGAGTTCTTCAAATGGTATGCAATCCAAATTTGGGTTAATCGTAAAATTGGCCACTATAGGAGAGTATGAAGGTATGAGAATTAGATCATCTATTTCACATTCATTTTCAGGTTCGATGGCTAATATGGTTACTATTTCTCCTGCTAATCCTTCGTAGGAAGAAGTACCTAGCTCATTATTCCAGTATATGTCATAGTTGTCTGCCGGAGTCACTTCTACAGTAACAGAAGCTCCTTCTTCATTAAAGCATAACAGATCACCAAAGAGGTATGAGAGTTCTAAAGAAGTCGTTAGAGTGATGAGAATACTGTCAGTCACTGGGTCTGAGCAGCCGTCATTAGCGCTAACATAATAGTATTGACTTTCAGAAGGGGAAACACTATGTTCTGCTATGGGAATTAAATTATCACTCCACTCTATAGTCACAGTTCCATCAGGAACACCAGACGCACTCATCGCAGTTAATACAGTTCCTCCTCCTACGCATAAAACAGTGTCGGTTGCGGATAAATTTACTGTTGGAGAAGGATAGATAGTAAAGCTTACAGAGGAGTCACCGCTGCATGAGATGTCGGGAAATGAATAATTGTAGGTGTAAATCCCTTCTCCTAAAACCGCAGGATTGAATTCTCCATTAATACTTGGGCCTGTGAGTAACCCATCTGGAGGAGAGGTGTCGTAGGGTAGAGATAGGTCTATGAAACAGTAAGTTTCTTCAATCCCACTAATTACTGCTTGGATGAATTCGTCTGCTGTGATTTCTAGCTCATCAACGCAATTAGTAGGGGTGGAGTAGGCAATAGTGACTGTTTCTCCTGCGGCTAAAGAAGGGTCGAAAAGCCCTGTGTATTCGTTTATGATTCCCAGCCCAGTCCATGTTCCTCCGTAAGGAAGCTCTTCTATAATAAAAGGTTCATCTGCACTGCAAACCGTCATACTATCTATGGCTAATTCACTAGGAAACACTATATATAAGACGGAGTCTAAACATTCATTGTTGTCATAATAAACTAGATGTTCTCCGGGTCCTGCGTTAGAAGGGATAAATTCAAAATCGTTATTCTGCATAAAGTTAACGCCAGGTCCTATCCATTGTCCGCCCCATGGAGATCTACCGGTATTTTCATTGTTTAAGAATAATGGCTCATCATTAACACAGAAATAGACAGTGTCTTGTAGAATAGTGGTTTCTCCTACGAACATTGAAAGCGTATCGACACATCCATTAGGAGCATAATAAAGTATGTCATACCAGTTGTCTGTAATTACAGAAGAAGGATCAAAAAGACCGGTGTTGACATCTTGAATACCCATTCCTTCGTATACCCCTCCAGTTGGATTAGGTGAGTCACTTATTAGGAAAGGGGTGGAAAAGGGACAAGTATTAAGATATCGAACTCCTATTTGAGCCGGTATGATATTTACGATATACTCCATTGAACATCCTATGGCTTGATAAGAAAGGGTAATATCTCCTCCAGCTTCTGTCCATTCGGGTTCCCAAGTCCCAGCGGAATTATCATCTATTCCTATACCATACCAAATCCCACCTGAGGGCAAAACACTTAAGTATTGAGTGTTTGCGCTTTGGCAGAGTGGTCCTAAATTTAAGCTAGGAGTAAAATCCTGTACATCTATTATGAGTTCTTCGAAACAGCCGTTTACTGCATAGGAAATACTATATATTCCTGCCTCCTGAGGTGAAAACAAACCTGTAGGAGATATGTTGTCTCCAGTCCACAGACCTCCAGCTGGCTCGGGAATGAGTAAAGTAGGTGTAGCAAAAGGACAAGAAGCCGTAATTTCTCCAGCATTTATTTCAGTGAGAGAAACTTGAACCGAATCATAGCAGGTAGAATTATCTATAGAATAAAAAATATAATTTAGTCCGGGCTCAGCACCATCGGGATCGAAGTTTCCAGAGTCCGAATTATAGATTCCTGGTCCTTCCCATATTCCGATTGGTGGATTGGCAGTGAAAATGAGAGTGGCATCGCTTTGGCAGAGAATTAAGTCTTCTTGGTCTATTAAAACGCTTTCATGCTCGAAGGTATAGGATTCAACAGTAGAATTTCCAGTTTGTACTTCGATTATAGTAACAGTATAGGTTAGCGGTCCATTTGGACAAACTAGATGTGGCCCAGCGGTTGCTGGTAAACCATTATCCCATGTATAAGTGAAGTCAAAGCATCCTTCTGCTAAGGCTGAAATAGTAGTGCATTGGTCATTGCAAAGCAAGTCATCTCCCACTATAAACTCTACGGGTATTTCACACTGATCATAAATGAAATTTAGAGGTTGATTAAACAACCAAAGGCTATCACAGTTGTCTCTAACGCCTAATTGAAGAGAGAGGTCGAAACTGCAGTTGTAATCAAGAATTTCTGCTAGTGTTAAATCAAAAGTGCTAGCTAGTCCATCATCATCACAGTTCGTAGCTATAAAAGAATCTAGTTCAATCGGAGTTTGTCCTTCTAGTATGCTGTTTTCGATGAACACTTCATTACATAAAATAGGGTAGCTCAGTTCTATGCTAATCACGTTTATTCCGCAGTCGTCGAGAGCTGGAGAAGAGATTGTAGGAGGGATAGGTTCTATGTAACTGGAGTCCCATAGGATATCAAAACCACAGTAGGCAACACTAATGTCTGAGGTGAAATGAAAAGTAGCACAGCCACTAAAAGCAATAGTGATCGCTGGTATTTCTATTCCCGTTAATGGCCCAGAAATGATAGGAGACGATATGTCGGGTCCATCATGAATAGTGAGGAAGTCGAGGTCATTTTCTACGCAAAACTCACCTTGAAAAGTAATTTCAATTGGAGAGTCGGTGCAGACTGTGAACGTAAAATCTTCATTATTTCCATAAATATCGATTTCTCCACCTGAATCGAATAATCTTCCCTTACATACAGTCACAAGGGTGTCTGATATGCTAAACTCTGGTAATTGAGCAGTTACATAGGTTCCAGTTAATAGTGCGATAAATAGTACTAGAATATTTTTCATTTAACTAAAGGCTGTCTCTTATGCTGACGGTTGGAGTAGTTATTTGGTTGCTCCAGTTTTGAGCTCTATCTTTGAGCTGGATGGAGAAATGGGTGTTTTCTTCATATCCATTTCCGAGGAGGAAAAGAGGGTTTAAGTGAATGCTGAAAGTTCCTTCGATTTCTAATTCTTCTGAGTTAGGCGCAAGTGGAGGAACATGGTACCAGTCAAAATCATCTAATCGAGAGTCTTTAACCTTTATGGTTAGGTCATCTGCGTCTATAGTTCCTAAATCTCCGTTCACATCGCTGTATGAGATAATTACTTCCAATTGATTTTCGAACTCAACTACTTCAGTAGCAGAAATAGAAATGAATTCTATTTCTGGAAAAGGCGAAGGTTCTTCTTTTTTACAGCTTTGAAAGCTTAAGAATAAACCCAGAAAGACAAAGTACTTTGTAAGTTGTTTCATAAAATTTGTACTACAAATATGGAGGTTATGACGGTGCTGCTATTTTCACTTGGAATTTCTACGTCTAAATCTTGTTCTCCGTCATTCAGAATGTTTCTTAAGTAGATCACATCACCAGAGGAATAGCCGCTTAAGTCAAGAGACGTTTTATGGTAAAATGTAGTGTTATTTCCAGAGAAATCTAACGCATTTAAAGTAGAAGAATTACTATAAGCCACGGATGTGGCAGTGGTGAGTGCTGAGATAGTAGCCGCAGATTTCAATTCAGTTACTGGCACATCTAAAGAGGCTAGTTGATCATCTGTTACGAGTACCCAAACATCTATTATTGCTGCATCTACTAGTATAGGAGTCAAGCCTATCTCATCGGGGTCGCGTGCGTAGGGTGATGTAGTGTTGTTTTCTGGCAGAATGACTAAGCCATCTATAGAGGGAGGGAGATTGGTATCTCCCTGTCCAGGTAGGTTTCCATACATATCAGGAGCTCCAGCCGTAATCCAGGATTGGATTAATGAGATGTAAGTACTGGATAAAGTATTCCAATCGCTATTTTGGTCTACTTCAAGTGGCATTATACCTGAGGTGTTCGGAATGAATTCCGTAAGCCTGGCGTACAAAAAAGATTCATTGTAGTTCCCCGGAGTAACTCTCTTAGAGTAAGAGTTAGTTTCGTCATTAGATATAACCGGATGGTTTACTAGTGAATTATAAGCGCTAGAGATACTTCTGAATTCAGGTTCGAATGTACCATCATGGCATCCAGAATTAGCGCAAGTAGGTTTAAAAACGCTTTCATGAAGAAAGGCGAAATTATCTTCGTTGATAGCTCCAAAATCCGGATTGGAATTGTCTGCCCTGTTTATACAATCAAATGGATTTTCTGTCTCATTCTTTTTACAAGATGCAGCTGCTATGATCAGAAAGAGAACTATATATAGGAATCT
>Ga0114998_10003712_pt1 | contig 11283 bp, 11 predicted proteins | sample ArcticOcean_MG_C_5_FD_87044 | JGI IMG/M metagenome (GOLD analysis project Ga0114998, IMG submission 87044) | Marine microbial communities from western Arctic Ocean - ArcticOcean_MG_CB4_138 | ecosystem: Environmental > Aquatic > Marine > Oceanic | place: Arctic Ocean: Canada Basin | collected...
CTTTACCATTACGTTCGCATCTTCGGATCCTGGTCTGATGCGTTCAGCTTCGTCGATGGAAGGTACGTCCAAGACGGCGAGCCCTTCAACGAGGGCTACCGCTACGTCGACTGGTTCTTGACCGTCCCGCTGCTACTCGCAGAGCTCGTCGTAGTACTCAAGTTGACCAAGGGCAAGACGCGCAGCTTGATCATCCGATTGACCATCGCTGCTGTTGCCATGATTGCACTCGGCTACCCGGGCGAAATCGCCGCAGCGGACTCTTCGGCTCGCACCATCTGGGGTGTGCTGTCAACCCTGCCGTTCCTCTACATCTTGTACGTGCTCTTCGTTGAGCTCGGCAAGTCACTCGACCGCCAAAGCAACAATGTTAAGAAGCTCGTCGACGGGCTCCGCTACATCATTCTGGCGACGTGGGGCATTTACCCGATTGCCTACATGTTGCCTTCGCTCATCGACGACACGGCCAACGCCGAGGTCGCCCGTCAAGTGATGTACTCACTCGGCGACGTGCTCGCCAAGCCACTCTTTGGGCTCCTGGTGCTGGGCATTGCTCTCGCCAAGTCACGTGAGGACGGCTACGTCGAGCCTGGCGGCCAGGACTTCGGCGCTGCCACACCCGACGACGCTGGCGAACTCATCGAAGCCTGATTCCAACCACAGCATGAATACCAATGCGGATCCGACACCTCCCCCCCACCCCCCCCCGAGGGGTGTTGGACTCGTCCCGAAAGGATGAATGATGAACAACTCAACGCTCCGTCTCCTCGACAGCGATACTGAAGCAAGTAACCCGGTAGCAGCTGCCGTCGACTGGAAACTGGAAGCGGCCTGCCGCGGCCAACTCGCACTGTTCTTTGCACGCAAGGCCGAACGACCTGAAGCCCGAGCGCGCCGCGAGGCCAAGGCTAAGCGGGTCTGCGACGAGTGCCCGGTCTTCGAGGAGTGCCGCACAATTGCACGGGCGAATTGCGAGTACGGCTACTGGGCCGGTGAGTCCGAAGAAGACCGCCACGTGCTCGGGTTCAGAGTCACCGCTCCAATCGGTCTGCGGGCCCGGCTCGCCGATCAAGAGAAGCGGGAGAACAAAAGCGCCTGATCTTCACGGGTCCGCCGACATCAGCGCCGCTTACAGCGTCGCGTTTTCGGTTCTGATGGGACCTCCAAGAATCTCGTTGCGATCGAGTTCTCTTCAACGCTCGCCACCGCAGCTCAGATTGACAAACGTCCTACGTCGGCTGGATGGTCAGCGAGCTGTTTTGAGACTTGCCTTCTTTCAGGTCATTCAGCCACGGCATGCGACGGTTGGCCGAGGTGTCGGTCAGTGCTTCAGGGCCTGCGTGATCAGGCCGGCCATCAGTCGACGGCTGCGCTCGACCGACAGGCTCTGCCGCGTTCGTAGCCGGTCCCAGGTTTCCCAGCTGGTGTGGAGATCGAGCAGTTCGAGCGTCTCGTCTGCCGTGGCGGCACTGAGCGCGGACAGTTCGGGCTCAAATGTGCGGGCCAAATGCTTGCGGAGGTGCGCGGCAAGCGTGGCTTGCTGCTTCTGAAGCTCGGGCGACTTGTGCATCCTGACCAGCGCCGAGCGGCGCGCCGGTGCGACGGCCTCGAACAGTTCAGAGCGATGGGTTGCAATGCCCGCGATTCGTTCGGCGCAGGTCCCGGTGGGGGGTCGAGCGATGAACAATTCGAGATGTTGTTCAAGTTGTCGTTCAGCGACCGCCACCGCCAGTGCTTCCTTGTCCTGGAAGTGGGTATAGATCGAGCGGGTCGTGCGACCTACCCGGGCGGCGATTGCCTCGATGGTCGGAGTGAGGTCTCCTTCGGCGTGGAGGGCGAGCATCGCATCGATCACCGCTTCGCGAGTGCGCGCTCCGCGAGCGACTCGTCCATCCTCAACAATCTCGGTCATGAGGTGCCGATAGTAGATCCGAGTGCGGCCGTCAGCCGAGCGAGCTCGTTGCTCGAAGCGGCATCGTCCACGAGGTTGGTGGCCTCGTCGTGGTCGGTATCGAGATCGAACAACTCGACGGCTTCGCCGGTGTCGGCGCTGATGGTGGCGCGCCAGTGGCCGTCGGTGATGGCCTGCCACGTCGCCAGGTCGGGCCGCATGCGGATCATGCTCGCCACGTGGTCGCGGGTCGTGCCTCCATCACCATCGGGATCGCCGGCCACGAACGGCACGAGCGACTGCGATGGGGCGCCGTCGAGGGCTGGCGCGTTGCCGGCATCGAGCAGGGTGGCCGCGATGTCGAACGCTTGGACCGGAGCGGTCTCGACTCGGCCTGTGATGCCTGCGGGTGGGCGCACGATCAACGGCACTCGGACCGACGACCGATAGAAGTTCATCTTGGCCATCAAGCCGTGATCGCCGAGCATTTCGCCGTGGTCCGACGAGTAGACGATCCATGTGTTGTCGAGCTGGCCTCGCTCCTCCAACCCGGCTCGCAGGTCGCCAATGCGCTGGTCGATCAGCGACACCATGGCGTAGTACTGGCGAGCCCCGGCCAGCACGAACTCGTCAGTCAACAGCTCACTGCGTGAGTGCCTGCGCAGAAAGGCCAAGTGGTTGGCCCACTCCTCAGTGTGCGGTTCGGGCTCGGACCGGGCGGTGCGTGCGGCATCAGCGTCGGCGAGGACCACCGCTCGGCCGTCTCAGCCCGCTACTCAGCGCCGTTCACGTTCACCGGCACGCTCCACGACGTCACCGTCCAACTTCCCGGCGGTCAAGACCCGGACACCGATGAAGTCGAGGTCATTGCTGCTCGCGAATGGTCGCGCCAATGACGGACTGCACACCTATCTCGAATGGAGCTCAAATGACCAGAAGTCGACTTCCACGGACGACGACGGCCATTGCCGCACTGGCCTGCTTGGCACTCGTCGCGGCAGCGTGCGGCGGCGGCTCGTCGGGCAGCGACAGTGCGCCCGAAGACCCGCCGACGGCTGCGGGCGACGTCGACGAGCCCACGGCGATCGACGGCGTGGCCACAAGCGACACGCCGGTCGTCGCCGAGGCTCCTGTCAGCGAGGGTCAAATCATCGAGGACGTCGTCCGGGCAAGCGACACCGATGACGGCGCAGGCGACGAGATCAGCCCGGTTCGGGGTGGCACGTTGCGCTTCGCGCTCGAAGCCGATGTCGATGGGCTGAACCCCACAACCTCGTCGCTGTCGGCGCCAGGCCGAACGATGGCCTTGACGGTGTTCGACACGCTGACCGCGGTTGGCGCCGACGGCAACATCGTGCCGTATCTGGCCGAGTCGGTCGAGTCGGTCGACGGCGATCTGACGAGATGGCGGGTCGTCGTGCGGGAGGGAATCACGTTCCACGACGGCACGCCACTCACCGCTCAGGCGGTGCAGGCGAACTTCGACGCGCAGCTGGCGAGCCCGATCGTCGGGTTGGCCCAGCGCCCGTTCTACCCGGCCGAAGGACCCTCGACCGTGGTCGACGAACGGACGATCGAGTTTTCGATGCTCGAACCGAACGCAGTGTTCCCCGCCTGGTTGGCAACCCAGCTCGGGATGGTCGCCTCACCGGATTGGCTCGCCGCGGCCGCCGAGGATCCGACGCTGAACCAGCAACCGGTCGGCACCGGGCCGTTCGTGTTCGACTCCCGTTCGCAGGACTCAGTGACCCGTGTCGTCCGCAACCCGAATTGGTGGGGCGGCGACGTCCACCTCGACGCGGTGGAGTTCCGTCCCATCCAGGACACGTCGACTCGCGCCGACGTGCTGTTCAACGGCGACGTCGATGGCCTCCACACCATCGACCCAGCCACCGTGGGCGACCTCCGCGACGACGACAGCGTGCAGAACATCGTCGACGAGACGGGCCAGGAACAGTTCGTCCAACTCAATGCGGCGGCTCCACCGTTCGACGACGTGAGGGCTCGAAAGGCGTTGGCGCTGGCGACCCCGCTGCAGAATTACCGCGACCTGATCGGGCTCGGCATCGCCCGCGGCGCCGACCAGATGTTCATCCCGGAGAGCGGCTTCTACAACGCCGACGTCGTGCAGCAAGGCGACGACCCGGCCGCGGCCGCCGCCCTCGCCGCGCAGTACTGCGCCGACGTGCCCGACGGGTGCTTCGACGGGCGGATCAACGTCGAGTTCCAGTTCCCCGCCGCTGGGGTTGTCGGGGCGCGCCAGGCCGACATCCTCGACGCAGGGTGGAGTGCGGCGTTCAACGTTGACTTCGACGAGCTCGCCCAGGACCAGCACATCGTGCAAACCGTGCTGGGTCTGTACCAGGCAACGCTGTGGCGGGGATTCGGGTCTCTCGAGCCAGCAACGTCCCGCAACGCCCTGATGTGTCGGACGATCGGCGAAGGCATTTCGCTCAACGGGACGAGGTACTGCTCCCAAGCGCGAGACGCACTGATCCTCGACGCCCAGGCCCAGCTCGATAGGGCTGCCCGCGTGGCCAACTGGCAGGCCATCGTTCAGGAAATGAACGACGCGTACACCCACATTTTCCTCGTCCACACGATCTGGGACAACGCGTTCAGTGAGTCGATCCGCGGCGTGTGCGACCGCACGTCACCCGATGGCATCCCGCTGCGGTGCGTCGTCAACGGAGTGAGCTGGTTCGACTCGATATGGCTCAACGACTAACCGTGCCCGGGACGGGATTTGAACCCGTACTCCACGTGAATGGAAGGGGGGTTTAAGCCCCCCGCGTCTGCCAGTTTCGCCACCCGGGCGGGTGTGCGCTGCCCAGGTTAGAGGTCGGCTCACGCCGCGCCGCGCACCGCTCCCCCACTCAGTGCTGCCGACACGCTCGCGTCGACCACGCTCCAGAGTTCGCTTCGCAACCGATCGGCATCCGGTGCGACGAGTCCGTTCGACACGACGATGCCTTCAATCATGTCAGCCAACACTGCAGCCTGCGGACGGCCCTTGACCCGCACAGACACAACGGAGCCCGTTTCGCGACGACGAATGGTCCGATCGACCCCGACCAGACGCGGCGGGCAGCGAAACCCCGGGGCGGTGAAGCTCAGACGCCGTGTGGCACGCGAGAGCAGCCGGGCTGCCTGTGCGAAGTCGACGGTCGAAGCAAATTCCATGTTTCCATCATGACGATGGGGTGTCACACACCACGCGGGTAGTCCAATCCGAAGCGGTCAGGTGACGCCGAGATACAGGATGACCTGAGCGTCGTTGCGGCCAGCGATCAGCGGCACTGACGAGGTCGTTGTGGTTGATGGTTTCTAGATACCAACCAGTCGGCCATGTTCGATACAGTCCGAAGCTGTGACCGAGACGGACGCAGGCGAGCCCCCAGCAGCGACCACTCCGTCTCTCAATCCGACCCAGCAACGGACCCTCGACGCGCTTCGACGAACGGGTGAGCCGATTGTCTTCGATCAGGCCCTCGTCACCGACATCCGCAACGAGGTCCGTGCGGCGCTCGATCACTTCGCCACTCGACTCGATGACGGCCAGGAGCTCTTTGTCACCAAGCATCGAATCGGCTCCGTGCTCGACTGCGAAGCCCACTTTCTGGCGCCGGACGAGTTCGAATGGACACCAGCGACGGCTAAAGGCCAAGTCGCGCACCGGGCAATCCAGTTGCACCTCGGGTGGCGAGGCGAACCGTCTCCGGTGGAACTCGTCAACGAAGCCATGTCGCGGCTTGCCGACGAAGACCGCGGCATCGGGATGTGGATTGCCGAACTCGGCGAAGCCGACTTGGCTGACATCCGAGGCCTGTCGTCCGAGCGCGTCACGAAGTTCGTCGAGAGCTTCCCGCCACTCGATCCCCGGGCCAACCCGGTCACCGAGGCCGCGGCGCAGTGGCCGGTCTCGGGCCCAATCCTGCTGCGGGCTCGGGTCGACATGATGATCGGCAAACCCGCCGGGGCCGAGAGCCGCAAGGTGATTATCGACTTGAAAACTGGCAGGGTCAGCCCTCGACATCGCCAGGACCTCGGGTTCTATGCACTGGTCGAGACGCTCGTCAGAAGTGTCCCACCGCGCAAGGTTGCCACGTTCTACCTCGATGCAGCCGAGGCCCAGGCCGACGACGTGAGCGAGCGATTACTGCGGACAGCGGTCCGGCGCACACTGGACGGCATCGACGCCATGGTGGCGCTTGCCGCCCAAGAGCGCAAGCCGATCAAACGCCCCGGCAGCAGCTGCCGGTGGTGCCCACTGGCTGAGTCGTGCACCGAAGGACAGGCCCACCTTGCTTCTTTCGATCGAACCTGAGCTGCACGTCCGAGTTTGTTCGCGCTCTCACTCAACATCGCGAGTCAGGATTTATCGCGTTCAAGCATGAGCGGGCGTCGATGCGACCGGCTACTGGCAGCACGCGACCAACGCCGAATGCATGCCACTTCGTCAGCCAATGTCATTGGTTGTTAACCGCGAACGCGTACCCTCGGCCCCATGAAGGGCATCATCCTCGCTGGCGGCACCGGTTCGCGTCTCCACCCGGTCACCCTCGGCACGTCGAAGCAGTTGCTTCCCGTCTACGACAAGCCAATGATCTACTACCCGCTGTCGGTGCACATGCTCGCCGGAATCCGCGAGGTACTGATCATCACCACGCCCGAAGACCGAGCCAGCTTCGAACGACTGCTCGGCGACGGCTCCCAGTGGGGCATCACCCTCGAGTACGCCACCCAGCCCTCCCCCGACGGCCTTGCTCAGGCCTTTCTGATCGGTGCCGACTTCCTCGACGGCCAAGGCGCCTCGCTCGTCCTCGGCGACAACCTGTTCTACGGCGCCGGCTTCTCCAAGCTCGTTTCCGGCGCTGCCACTCGACCGACCGGCGCCACCGTGTTCGGCTACCACGTCAAAGACCCCCAGCGCTACGGCATCGTCGACCTCGACGCTGCCGGCCGACCCACCAAAATCGAAGAGAAGCCAGAGAACCCGACCAGCCACTGGGCCGTCACCGGGCTCTACTACTTCGACGAACGGGTGGTCGAAGCTGCCGAACTCGTTAAGCCCTCGGCCCGCGGTGAACTCGAGATCACCTCAGTCATCGACTATTACCTCGAGCGGGGCGAACTCAACGTCCAGCAGCTGAACCGCGGATTCGCTTGGCTCGACACGGGCACCTTCGACTCAATGGTCGAAGCATCCGAATTCGTGCGTGTCATCCAACACCGCCAGAACAGCCAGATTGCCTGCCTCGAAGAGATCGCGTGGGAGAACGGCTGGATCGACGAAGCCACACTTCGCGCCGCAGGCGAGTCGATGGCGAAGAACACGTACGGCCAATACCTCCTCGGCCTCGCCGATGGAGTCTTGTGATGAAGGCCGCACCCCTCAAGATCCTGGTCACCGGCGGTAAGGGCTTCATTGGCTCCGCCGTGGTCCGCCACCTCATCAACGAGACCCGCCACTCGGTCATCAATGTCGACAAGATGACGTACGCCGCAACTGAAGGATCGACGCAATCGATCGCCGACAGCCCGCTGTACGAATTCGAACACGCCGACATCTGTGACATCGACTGCATCACCGAGGTGTTTGCCGAACACGCCCCCGACGCCGTCATGCACCTCGCCGCCGAGAGCCACGTCGACCGATCGATCGATGGTCCGGCCGCCTTCGTCCAGACCAACCTCATCGGAACGTTCACGATGCTCGAAGCCGCTCGGGCGGCCGGCGTGCAACGCTTCCACCACATCTCGACCGACGAGGTCTTCGGGTCACTCGGTCCGAACGACCCAGCTTTCACCGAGACAACCCCGTACGACCCCCGGTCGCCGTACTCGGCCTCCAAAGCCGGCTCCGATCACCTCGTTCGCGCATGGGGCGAGACCTACGACCTCCCCGTACTCCTCACCAACTGCTCGAACAACTATGGGCCGTTCCACTTCCCCGAGAAGCTCATCCCCCTCGTCACGATCCGCGCGCTGCACGGCGAACCACTGCCGGTGTACGGCGCGGGCGACAACATCCGTGACTGGCTGCACGTCGAAGACCACGCCGCAGCCCTGGTCGCTGTCGTCGAGCGCGGTACGCCAGGCGAGACATACAACATCGGCGGCAAGGCCGAGCGCACCAACCTCGAAGTCGTTGAAACCCTCTGCGACCTCGTCGACGAGATCGCCGGGCCACTCGATTCCGGCGCGTCCCGGCGATCGCTCATCACGTTCGTGGCCGACCGCCCCGGCCACGACCAGCGCTACGCCATTGATCAAACCAAAATCCAGCGCGACCTCGGCTGGGAGCCCAAGCACACCTTCGACACGGGGCTCCGCAGCACCGTCCAGTGGTACCTCGACAACCAGCCCTGGTGGCAGCCGCTCAGCGACAAGCAAGCCACCGAGCGCCTCGGACTGAAGAAGTAGAGCATCCGGAGCATGGAAATCATCAAGACAGCACTCGACGGTGTCGTCGAAATCCGCTCCAAGCGCCATGGCGACGAGCGCGGCTGGTTCAGCGAGACCTACAAGCGCAACGTCTTGCGTGACGCTGGCATCGACATCGACTTCGTGCAGGACAACGAATCGTTCTCAGCGCCTACCGGGACCTTGCGCGGGCTGCACTACCAAACCGCACCACATGCCCAAGACAAGCTCGTGCGCGTGATTCACGGATCAATCCTCGACATTGCCGTCGACATTCGCCAGGCCTCGCCGACATTCGGACAGCACATCGCGGTCAGACTCACTGCTGACGACGCCAACCAACTGCTCGTTCCCGTCGGGTTCGCCCACGGCTTCTGCACGCTCGAACCCGACGTGCGGGTTACCTACAAGGTCAGCGGCCAGTATGCGCCCGACTGCGAACGTGCTATCCGCTGGGATGACCCCACCCTCGCCATTGAGTGGCAGCTCCCGTCCAGCGGCCCCACGCTGTCGGGCAAAGACAACGTCGCACCCCTCCTCGCCGACCAGCCCGATCTCTTCTAACGCTGGCCCTGGCACCGCCACACTTGGCCCCAGACGCGACAAAGCGCCCGGCTCAACCCGCAGTGGGGTGTGCTCAGGCGCCTAGCGCAGTGTTCAATTCAGAGGTGTGGTCAGCGGCCCATGTTGGGGCGCTTGCCGTGGTTCGCCTTCGAACGACGGAGGCGGGCCTTGCGCTTGCTGGTCTTCTTCGACATAGGTCTGTCAGGCTACGGCTCGCGCGGCGATCCCCCAACCGCTTTGTCCGCAAGACCTCAGGCCGACATCAAAGCAACAGCCGTGCCAAGGCCGACGCTGGGGCGAATCGTGGCGATTCTCCGACCCGGCTGAACTGCGTCTTTTGGCTCGCCGACACGGTCAGTGCCCAGTTGCGCACAGGCCTCATCCAGGTCCTCGACGATGATCACGAGCCCCCAGAACTCCGCGGCTGACCGGTCGTCGTCTTCGTGCTGGACCACTTCGACAATCAGCCCGCCCCGTCCAATGCGATGAAAACCCTGGCGGATCTTTCCGACCTCCCGGATGCGTTTCAGTTCACATCCGGTGGCGAGCGCAATATCACCGGTTGTCGACTCAAGATCACCAGTCATCACAACCACATGGTCAATCGAGCGTGCTCCGAGCGAATGCGTCGCAAAGATCGGTGCAAGCTGCTCGACCACGGTCGTGGCGAGGCCAGCAACCGAGGTGGTCGTGTCATCGATCCCAGAGAGCGCCCAGCCATCGATGCCGGACTGAACATCGTCAGCTTCAGGTGAGACAATCCGCAACGCTGTCCCGAACAGCGGGATCATGCCATCGTCGGTGGCTGACAATCCAAGCGAGCGCCAGGTGTCGATGTCGCCCACAATCGTCAGCCACTCGACCCGTGCGGTCCCCGTTGCCATCCCATCACTCATGCCATCACTCATGCCATCACTCTGGCAGCGGGTGCGGCACGGCGCCCCATTACGCCGCTGACTGGCGCGTCCACGCGAGCAGGTCCTCGACGGGCAGGGTGTTGATGATCCGCTCGATCGGGACGCTGCGCGCCGCCGCACGATCACAACCGAACGGCTGCCATTCGAGCTGCCCAGTCGCGTGTGCGTCAGAGTCGATCGAAAACCAGCAGCCATACGCGACTGCCAGGTCGATCAGCTCGAGCGGCGGGTCCAGCCGTTCAGGCCGGCAGTTGATCTCGATAGCCGTGTTGAACTGGGCGCACGCCGCGAACACGTCATCGGCATCGAAGTCGCTCGGCGGACGCTTGCCGATCATCCGACCCGTGCAATGCCCGAGGATGTCGACGTGCGGCGAAGCCACCGCCATCAACATCCGCTCCGTCATCTGCGGCTTCTCCATGCGCAGCTTCGAGTGCACGCTGGCAACCACAACGTCGAGCCGCTCAAGCATGTCGTTGCTGAGGTCGAGCGACCCATCGACCAGAATGTCAACCTCCATGCCCGACAAGACCCGGAAGTCGTGGCCAGCACCGGCGATCGCAGCGTTGACTTCGGCGATCTGATCGAGCTGCTCGCTCAACCGTGCCTCGTTCAAGCCGTGCGCAATTGTCAGGCGGGCAGAGTGATCGGTCTGCACCATGTACTCATGGCCGATCGACATCGCCGTTGCCGCCATCGCCTCAACCGGTGCGCCACCATCGCTCCACGTTGAATGGAGGTGGCAGTCGCCGCGCAATGCATCGCGATACACCTGGCCCTGCGGTGTGATGTCAACGCGGGAGCTCGCTTCGATCTTCTTCAGATACTCGGGCTCGCGACCTTCGACCGCGTCGATGATCACTGCAGCGGTCGACTTGCCAATGCCATCGAGCTCCTGCAGTGATTTCTTCGCCACGCGCAACTCGATCTCGGCAGCCGGAGTCGTGCGGATCACATCGAGCGCCCGAGTGAACGCCTTAGCTTTGAACCCGGTCTCATGAGCACGGTCCAGACAGTGGATCACCCGTAACAGCGCAGCCTCAGGCGTCATCCCCAAATCGTATCCGTCCCCCGCTCCTACCCCAGCCCTACTCACTCACTCACTCACTCACTCACTCACTCACTCCCTCACCTTCCCAACCACCCGTTCGAGACCGGTCACAGGAAACTCGGGACAAATAGCAGCGGATTCCGCAACAGCGCGTCCCGAGATTCCGGTGCTTCCTCGTCGGCCCCAACCATGCCCACTGTCATGGCATGCGACTCTCCGACTTCGATGACTGGGCGCGCCAGCATCACGGCCTCATTACCTTGGGCGCGTCCGGGCTGAGCGCCGACGCCTGGCGTCGTGCGATACGTGCAGGTTCCTTGATCGAGATCCACCGCTGCGTTGCCCGGCTACCCGGCGTGCCGACTGATCAACGCCAAGGGGTCCATGCAGCCGTTCTGGCCGCAGGTGGCCAAGCAATGGCCTCGCACCAATCC
>Ga0114998_10003714_pt1 | contig 11279 bp, 9 predicted proteins | sample ArcticOcean_MG_C_5_FD_87044 | JGI IMG/M metagenome (GOLD analysis project Ga0114998, IMG submission 87044) | Marine microbial communities from western Arctic Ocean - ArcticOcean_MG_CB4_138 | ecosystem: Environmental > Aquatic > Marine > Oceanic | place: Arctic Ocean: Canada Basin | collected...
CACCAGCCAAGACGATGATAATGAGGTGTACATCAAGGACAACATCCTCAGAGGGTCATCATTCTGTGAAGATAGGTTTTGTGAAGCCATGGACACCATAGATGACGGAACTCTCAAGGAACTTTTGACGTACTTTGACTCCCGAGACATGAATATATCCCAAGTCTACATAGAGAGCTGCCTAATCCCGAGTGACCTCCCCGAAGAACTCCAGAAGTTTGCGGAAGCCATTGACTACAAAGAGATACAAACCTTTGCAGACTTCCTAGAAATTAGTTTATTTTAATGATATACTACAGATCCCGACGTCGTGTATGTGTATTGGTCGTATGGACCGACAGCCGGCGCCCCACATTCACTCATTTTAATTATAAACTTCTCGCCACCACGAACAAACTGATTTGGGCATACCCCAGATCCAGTATTTTTTACTATCCTTTTCCACGATCTGAATCTAGTTGCCGGTTTCGCAGACGACGTCCCAAAATCAAGCTCCACACCACCATGACATGGAACCCTGAGTGTGTCATTCCATCCACCATTTTTCTTACAATTAGCCGATACAACCTTTGGCATCCAATTCCCATGGAACGTATGATAAACTGTGTTACCTTGCGAATCTTTCACGACGTACGCATCCTTGATACAATGTTGACCCCCGTCTACACGCTGCGCTTGATAGCTCCTAGGACAATTTTTATTTTCAAGACCAATGAGTTTTCCCGGTTCTGGTAGGAGTACATCTTTTGGTTCAGAGAGACCAACAGTATTGGCTTTTTGCATATCTGCAATAGTTTTCCTCCTCCAAAAAAGACCACCCGACGCCCAACTATTATTCTCTCCGTCTACATCATACTCTTTCACATTACCAGGCTTCTTCATACATTTTGTACGATTACCCCAAGGCTGATTCACACATTCATTGGCGAATTCGGGAACTTCATTACTTCGCGTATACACTCTACATTTATAATCATGGTCTACCTGGAAGTTCGACGTAGTAGACTCTTCTCGCCATACAGAAAATCCAGGGGATGCGTTGTGATGGTCTAGTTGTTTCTGTTCACAATGATTAATTGCCTGAGTATTATCGCTACGAGCCGGTACATTATAATCTACAGATTCCCAACCACTCTCCGTTTCGTCTACAATCATAGGATACCCTTTGACCACGTGTTCGTTCTCACCGGTGAGTAGACTCACATCGTTAATCTTAGGTTTTTGCGGACATACAAACTCACCATCAAAATCCTTCAGGTTGATACACATGTCCTCCGTTTTACAGTGATCGGCACGCTCATCTAGACAAAATTCTTTATTCTCTCGCATTTCTTCATTTTTCTGCATCGTCTCTGCCTCATCTATCACAGACCCCAATCCATCATGGTTTCCATAATTCGACCCTATATGAGACGCGGGTTCGGCTTCTAAAGTTTGTAAGTTCTTACGCAAATCGTCATCAGTGAATGGGTTTGCATACCCCCACCGGTTCCGCACAGATTCCCAAATACCCACACCGTTGGTGGTGTTACCATAATACTTCCTATCCTGAGCCGTACCATCACAAAATGTACTAGACTCGCCTTGTTTACCCCCACAGTAACCAGCACTATTGCAACACTGCGTCCCGGGACACCTCATCCCTTTATGGGTACCCGTTCCCGGTCGACCATCCCAGCCGACGTTCAGGTTATCGTATTTCCTGATGTCCGTGTCCGCCCCTACGCCCCACTTATAAGTCTTGGGGTCGAAACGAAACTCCCCACCGCATCGGTCGTCAGGTGTAAGTGAAAACACCTTCGACAGCGCTTCCTTGCGCGCGAGATCCTTTACACCTGCTTCTTCAATTTTAAATTTCATTTCATATTGCAGAGGTTGGGATGACCACGGACTATTATGTTCTTCGTTTATCCAAGGTGACGTACCTTGACCATTGGAATCTTTTGCGAAATAATCATAATTTTCAGACTGCCACGTCGTCCCCGGGTTTCCCACTGGTGGTCGAGTCGGCCAGTATCCGGTAATGTCTCCAGATAACCCTGTACATAGACTTCTATCTTTACTTATACGTACACCGATGCAGTCATCCATACCCCGACAGTCTTTAATACATGATTCAAGGCTAGCTTTTACACGAAGTGGGCTGTCAACCTGACCGGTGAACCCGTGCTGTGTATTATATTCGAATGCATCTGAACTCGATGTCACATACACACTATCCGTCTTTGTCCATTTTTGGGTATAATTTGCCCCCGATTTAACTGCAAGCGCATCCCGTTTTGCAAGCTGCGTAGCCGTATTGGCCCCTACCACTTGCTCCCTTTCCTGCCGATCTTCACATTTTAGCCGGTCAGCGTTAGTAGGGTACCACTTTGGATCACAATCTGCAAGCTCCTTATTATACTTTATCATCTCCGCATCGTATTCGGGAGTTCCAGTGGCGAATTTTTCCCATGGAAGGCCTCGGTAGGGACGGTTCAGGCGGGTAACGTCGTCGTCGTTCTCAACCTCCATTTTAAGATCACCACCGGCCAACATACACTGCATGCTATAATCGGCACCGGGGAGACCGTCAATATCAGTTTTCTGATCATCCCCAATCGACATACAAGCATATTGTTGTAACTTTGGGGCGATTAGGAATTCCTCACCCACCTCATGCCAAACACATGTCGGTCTCGACGAGTAGTCTGAACACTTAATACCCGTGATGCGGTCGTATTTTCCTCTCCCATACCCTCCATCGGCCACGGTATGTACACGTTGATATTCAGAGCCTTGCGGTGTCGCTGTCCACGAACCCATTGACCTACCATGTTTATCCTCACCGTCGCATATCTCCTTTGTTATGACAGCCATATATATTATATAATATTTTTTTATTACAGCTCTTCCGAGTCAATAAGTTCCATCTATTTTTTCTTATTAAATTTTGGTGAATATTGGTTACCCATCATGAAATGATCTGGTCTGTTCATAATTTCATTTCTAGGTTCAACTACAGATTCCCTCTTAACAGGTGTACGTGTAGGTCGTGTAAAGTTATATACACCCGCGACAAATACAAACGCGATACATATAAAACCATTCATTATATATATATATTCACATTTTATTTATTCTACCCATTAAACTATGGTCTGGCATATTCTTCTACTCGCGATACGATCTCTCAACATGTACCCACTCGACCCAGGCGTTTCAGTAATAGCATGATTAATCATATTAGGGTCGAACATATCACCGTGCGTCTCACATAATAAACATCTTACAGTTGGAACTTCGAATGGGTCGTGTGTGTGCATCTGAACCTCTCGTTTTTTATTACGCTTCGTCTTTTTAACAACTACAGGTGCATCAGGGTCGTGGCGTTCACAATGCGATTTACCGTCTACGCATTTATTGCGACACGGATTTCCTCGAATGTTAGTACCCCCACATAACTGTTTTTTCGCACGGGGGGGGTTTTTCAGCTTAGACGCCTTCAAGGGTTTCGAGTGGACCTTACACGTTTTCATTTCACCCGTACAAAACTTTCGACACTGCGTACCCTTCGCAGTAATACACGGACATCGCACGCGTTCCGCGATAACTTTTTTTGGTTTTTTATATACACTCAACTCTTCGCGGAGTGTTTGGTTTTCATTCCGGAGTTTATTTACTTCCTGTCGAAGAATATCCAGCTCAGTCAGAACCTCGAGTGTATCAACTTCGGTGTTCCGTGTAATCGTCATGTTACTTAATTTACAAAAAAGAATAGCGTAACTTAAGCTCAATTTTTTTATCGAAACACTATAAGATGACATCGTTACAAGATATACCCAAAAAAGTTCAATATATAATTGTCGATTCAGAATATGTCACCGGAAGTAATAATACATTCTCTTTAGATCTTACACTCAAATCAAATACACACGTCGAAGATAGTAGTCGCGTTCTCGGTGTAAAACTGGTTGATTTTTATATTACACAGGTAGGTGACGCAACTCCAGTATCCGAAGGAAATCCAAGTGAAATAGCCAAATATGTGGATATCGTGTGTCCAGATATTCCTCAACGTGCACAGATGCTCGATGAACGACACGGTCAGGTTTTTGCTAGGATTCCATTAGAGAGACACTACAGTCACGGATCTCATACAGTAGTTCGTGACAAACAATGGAAATCGTTTCACCGAAAAACAAATTATTTTAACCCAATCTCAATCAAGAAACTTAATTTTAACATATACGAACATCAGGATGACGGGGGGTATCATACACTCCAACCAGATTCTAAATGGTACATGGTTTTAGAAATAACATCCGTCGATATCAAGGAGAAACCAGTAAATAGGGAAGCTCAAATACTGGAAGCACTTTACGCTCTCATAGGGAAAATAGATCTCCTACATCAAAGTGTTACGCGATTACCAAATAAAGAAGAAGCTGAAGTTTTATTAACACAAGCAAAACGAAAAAAGTTTTCATTCAATTATGTTCTAATTGCATTTTTTGGATTACTCGCGGGGTATGTTTACTATATAAATAAAGTTCGGGCGAGTATACTTCCCATCCCAATTTAAATTTAAATATATACCAGTATGAAAAATTCAACCCCTCTATGAGCGGCGATCTCACTCCAAGTACGTTTACCCTTTCGCCGAGTATAGAAGTATTGTAACGCATTCAATTAAACTCTCATTATTATATTTTAAAATCTACGAGTATAATAATATGGGTGAGTCGACCGTGGTTGTATTTTTCACTTTAGTGATCGGTACGTTAATAGCGTTCTTTTATTTAGAAAAACAAAATCAAATCAAGGCAGATGAAATAATTAATAGGTATCGTAATACTAAACCAGAACCTACACCGGATATTCCAACCGACCTTACTCCTATACCCGTTCAGGTAGATATTGCACCGTCGACAGGTGGAATGATGGCTACCAGACCAGATACATCTACACCCACACCTATCCAAATAGAGATCGGACCATCAGTAGGCGTGATGGAGTCTATCAGACCAGAGACATCTACACCCACACCGAGTGCGTCTGTACCATCTAATGTTGATACTACAACCCTCGACCTATTCACCTATTTCGACGGTGACGGTGACGGTGAGGTGAACTCATCCGAGTTTCTCGCGAGTATAGTGATTGCGGGTTCAGAATTGTCCAATGAACAACTTCAATTAACGTACGATACATTCGACGAAAATGGTGACGGAATGTTAAACTTTGCCGAATTTGGTACAATTTTAGCTCCACCTCCGAGCGTGTTTGAAGGGTTACCCGACACGTTTGCCCCCGCCCCGAACGTGTTTGAAGCGTTACCCGACACGTTTGCCCCCGCCCCGAGTGCTACGAGTTCTTCATTAAATGAATTATGCGATCAATACCCGTGGAATGATTTGTGTAAATATCGTCCGGGGTGGACAGGAATTAGACCCACTATAGAAGAAGCGAACGTTGAACCAGAAACAGATCCGGTTACTACGAATACACAAAATGATATCAATAACGACTTGTGTACTAAATTTCCATGGAATGATTTGTGTAGAGATCGTCCGGGGTGGACAGGAATTAAACCGGTAGATGAAACAAATATAACCGACACAAACACACAATTCGATGCGGTATGTGATATTCAGCCGTGGCAATCATTTTGCAGTTATCGATCAGGTTGGACAGGTATTAAACCACCCGAAGCGTTGGGTGACGATGCCATGTCTGCAGGTAAATACAACGATGCAGTTGATTTCTTCACAAATGCGATAGAAACCAGTGAACCCAGCATGACATATATACTTTATGGTAAAAGGGCATCTGCATACATAAATCTCGAAGATTTCCAATCTGCACTAACTGACGCGAATACTATCGACCCGAATATAAGTGGTGAAAACGCCACAGCCGCGAGGCTTATAAGGTTTGAAAGAAGTGGTGTGGCATTATACGGGTTGGATCGATTCACAGAGGCTAAGGATATGTATCAGGCTGGAATCGATGCTGGATACACTTCAGGTGGTTTGGTATTGGGGTTAAGAACCGCTACGAGAGCTGAAGAGGATGCGAGACTATTTACAATAAATTCACAAACCCCTTCTCCGAGTACGGTGGAATCATCCGTAGATACGTCTACCCCTTCTCCGAGTACATTCGCGCCTTCTCCGAGTACATTCGCACCTTCTCCGAGTACATTCGCGCCTTCTCCGAGTACACCTGTAGTCAATACTCGCTCAACAGTATTGGATAGTCTATGTGCGACACCGGTAGGGCTCACATTGGAAAAGTGTAGCGAGTACCCGGGCAGTACATGGGAAATAGAAACTACAAGTCCTGACACGGATCAGGGTGGTTCACAGATGTCGGAAGCACAAAAACAAATACTTGACCAGATATGCGATACATCACCTTTATCCGATACGTGCAAAAATCACGACCCCGCGAGGTATCAACTTGCACTGGAGGCTAATTTACCCCCTGATACAGAGAACGATATCGTCGTTACTACACCTGCTGGTAGTTTCGATTTTCTTGCTGACACGTGTAATACGTTCCCATGGTTAGACGCTTGCAAAAAACGCGATCCCGAGAAGTGGCAGAGAGCAGTTGATGCACGGGAAGCTGAGGCTGAAGTGACTCGGCTTACACGGTTGTGTACGGACACTCCATGGGATCCTCAATGCGAAGGGCGTGAAGGATATGAAGATGCTGTAGAGGAGAAGGCTCTCGACGCGTTCTGTGAAACATCTTTAGCGAATCTACGGTGTTCGGAGTATGATGGACATCAGGATGCTGTAGAGGAGAAGAATGCTCTCGACACGTTCTGCGAAGACAAATTTATAGATCCAAAGTGTGAAGGACAACCAGGGTACGAGGATACCATGGTAGCTTTACTTCCATCAGTAGCACCGACAAGTTATACTTCTTCGACAGAGGACTTCGATGGAATGCCCTATTACGATCGACAGAATATAGCGTGCGAAGATGACGCGAGTATAAATACATTTAGGACTAGGCCAGGAGCTGGAAGCGTATCCGGGAAGCGGCTCTTAAAAATCGATTACAAATGCAAACCAAAACAGGGTACGCTATGGAAAAAGAACGAGACTGTAAAAACAGCCAAGCAATCCGATCAGCCGTCGATTGATGAAAATAACCTTTATGCATCAGTGGGTATGGATGTTGATTGTGAAGAAAAACCTATATCAAGTTTTACGTGGACACGGCGCCGAAAAGACCCATCCGGAAAAACCGGCAATGTGTTAGACATGGATTATACATGCGTAGATACCAACAGTCCAAATATAAAGCCAGAATGTAGGACGATAACGGAATCGTCAGGAACGCATGTTTGGGCAGGGGTATTTTTGAAAGCCAGTTGCGACGATGATGAAGTACTCACACGGTTCAAAAATTATAACCCCGGGAGGGGGACTACCACATCCACGGGTCAAGTCACGGAGTACACGTGTTGTAAATATCCAGATCTTCCCGAATCTAGAAAAGCACTTCGTAAGTTATGTTCAGAAAACTTATGGGATCCATCGTGTTCGGAGTATGACGGACATCAGGAAGCTGTAGAACTTAACGAGTTCTGTGAAACAAATTTAGCAGATCCAAAGTGTTTAGGGTATGCGGGACATGAAAAGGCGAAACTCGACGCGTTCTGTACAGGAGAAAATTTAGCAGATCCAAAGTGTTCGGAGTATGATGGACATCTCGACGCGTTCTGTGAAACATCTTTAGCGAATCCAGATTGTTCGGAGTATGATGGACATCTCGACGCGATACTCGTCGCGGAAAAGGCGAAGCTCGACGCGTTCTGTATAGGAGAAAATTTAGCAGATTCACATTGTTCGGAATATGATGGACATCTCGACGCGTTCTGTATAGGAGAAAATTTAGCAGATTCACAGTGTTCGGAGTATGATGGACATAAACAAGCGATACTCGTCGCGGAAAAGGCGAAGCTCGACGCGGAAAAGGCGAAGCTCGACGCGTTCTGTATAGGAGAAAATTTAGCATATCCAAAGTGTGAAGGACAACCAGGACACGAAAAGGCGAAACTCGACGCGTTCTGTACAGGAGAAAATTTAGCAGATCCAAAGTGTGAAGGACAATTAGAAAAGTTATGTGAAACAAATTTAGCAGATCCAAATTGTTCAGGGTATGATAATCATGATATTGCTGTATCTATCACTAATGAATTAGATGATGAGATTTTGACTAAACTGTGTGAGAATCAATTGATTCCGCGTGATGAAGCTGGCGCGGTGAGTTCAAAGAATGGAGTTGTCGCTATCAATTCTGGAGTGGAGTATGTGTGGAAATGGAACGCTGACAAGGCATGTCGTCAAACATCTAGTGAGCTTGGGTTGGAGGGGCGTAGATGTGGTTGGAGTTTCGGTGGCACAAAATGTCCCGGTAATGGTTGTTGTAGTGGTTCGAACTGGTGTGCCTCGACAACCGGAACTGCAAAGTGGGATTCTTGGTGTACTAACCGGACTAGTGACGGATATATGGGACAAAATAGAGGCCGATTCGACGGAACTGCCTCAAAGGATGAAGCAGATAAGATAGCGAGGCGTCCGAGTACCTTTGCATCTGATGTCATGACACGACTCGCTGCCAGGGGGGTGTTATGCCAAAACAATTTAGCAGATCCAAAGTGTTTAGGGTATGAGGGACATCTCGACGCGTTCTGTATAGGAGAAAATTTAGCAGATCCAAAGTGTTCGGAATATACTGGACATGAAAAGGCGAAGCTCGACGCGTTCTGTATAGGAGAAAATTTAGCAGATCCAAAGTGTTCGGGGTATGATGGACATGAAAAGGCGAAACTCAACGCGTTCTGTGAAACAAATTTAGCGAATCCAGATTGTTCGGAGTATGATGGACATCTCAACGCGTTCTGTGAAACAAATTTAGCGAATCCAGATTGTTCGGAGTATGATGGACATCTCACCGCGTTCTGTACAGGAGAAAATTTAGCAGATCCAAAGTGTGAAGAACAACCAGCGTATGCTTTGAGATATCTTAATCAAACTGCTACATATGCACCGAGATCTATGGGTAAATCGCATTGGCGTATCACTAATTCTAGTGGCGATCACATTGGTAGTCCAATTTTCGTTACTAATGTCGCTGGCACCGCGACAATGGAAGCTACTGCTTTTTGGCGGAAGTATCCAGGTTACAATGCTACGTTTGACGTCCGAGAAGTTCCTGACCCAAACACAGACACTATTTGGCAAGCTACGTGTGAGGTCGACAGAAAAGTGGGATTTTGTGTGTAGAGCTTCCGTGAGAAAGTTATAGATGGCCAGTATCCCACTTTTGGGGAATGTTGGTCTGCGGGTCGACAGTTCAACGACGGCGACGGATCGGATGCGCAGAAATATGCTTGTTGTGAAAATATTGGTACTCCTTACCCCGAATCTGGCCAACTGCCAGGTTCGCTGGGTCAAGAAGGTTGGGCCTATTGCCAGGAACATACCTAAACTTCCTTCAAAGCGGGGTAGAAGCAAATCGATGATTTATACATAAAGATAGAGATCGTGTACATAGTAACATGATCAGTACGAGAATCCTTCCCGTATATACACACACTGTAGCCTGTTCGCATAAGCGTAAGAATGTGCGTGTATATTCGAGTGATAAAAAGAATGTCGATCAATTGATCAAACAAAATAAACGTATACGGGCATCTATCCATAAACGACGCACTAGGTCTGCATGGAAAGATAACAGTCGTCGGATCATTCTCGAAGAACTTATTTCGTTTCTAGACCTATTAGATGATGTTGTAGATATTCTAGATGCAGATGAATTTGAAGCGTATGATTTTAATTGCGGTGAAGTACCTGACGATAACACTCCTCCCAGTATTGACGAAGTGTGATCGCATTACAGGTTGAAGAGACGACGTTCCTCTCCACGCTTTACAAGAAAAACGTGGTCGTACATGTGTAGAAGTATAACAGCGAGTGCGAATGTTGAAACCGCAGCGATGTTTGTTTTCCGCATGGAATACGCGTGGGCAATAACCACACTGATCATTGCAACCTGGATAATAGTTAAACCTTTCATTATAGTATATACATGTTTTAATTTAATACCTCCTTCTTAATTTATAATACGTAAAAAGTATAAGGAAAAGTGCCAACACACCCACACTTATTCCTATACCGATATTCATATTCTTCGTGTCCGATGCTTCCTCTCTTTCCTCTTCAGCCCCCTCATACCTCACAACTTCTTCTTCGGGAGTTGGCATCGGTGTTGTTTCGGGTGACGGACCGACGTCCATGGTGGGTTTTATCACGGGCTCACCCACGTACCCTGGAACCCTTCGCGTGGGATCGGTGGAAATAACAGCAGCCGCCAGTTTCAACTCGTCGAATTCTCGGTCGGGTGGCGATGGCATCGGTGTTGTGTAAAACCGCCCGTCTAATTCATACTCCGGATCCGGGCGGATGAGACTTATATAATCTATACCATTATCTTTATCCATTTGTAAATTCTCACTAATCCACGAATACATGGTCGAACTACCACTACGTCCACCTATACCAACAAATTCAGGTGGAAACGCTTTTATATCCGCCGTTTCGACCCTCGGTCTTTCTCCCCAATGCTCGGGGAACCCGTCGGTGAACGGCAGCATGTTACCGATCACCCTTTTCTCTTCAGCCCCATCGGACCTCACAGGGACAATGTCGTCGCGTGAAGCCGATGTGGAAGTGCTCAGTGGAGGCCCATTCCACATCCCGGGAGAGAGCACATCCCCGGTTGATTTTATCTCAATCGAACCGAGCGCCAGAGCCTCATCAACTGAATTCCCCCCAACCAAGCTCTCCGTAACCTGTGCTAATATATCAGCTTGTTCGTCTTCAGAAAAATCACTGAAAAGTCTATCTTGACCGCCCTCTAGCTGGTTACGTATCCTGTTTTGACCCAGGTCCGAAGGTTGTGCCAAACCACCTGATGGAAGGTCTCGCGGAGGATTGCCCAAAGTCACGTTTTGACCAGGTTTCGCAGGTAGTGTTGACTCAGGTCTTAATGGAAGGCTTCCCAGTCTCTCCTCCTCCTCGGAAACCAACCCCACCTCCTCTGCTTTTTTCTTTTTCTTTTTCGAGGTGGTGGGCGCGAGCGTGGCCTCCCCGTCATCTTCCGTATTCCACGGTTTATCTCTATGGTTATTGATAATGTAGTCGTACTTGTCAATGGTCGTGCCAGTATTTTGGTCGAAAAGAGGAGTCCCCCCAGTATACATCGTACCAATGGGG
>Ga0114998_10003732_pt1 | contig 11259 bp, 8 predicted proteins | sample ArcticOcean_MG_C_5_FD_87044 | JGI IMG/M metagenome (GOLD analysis project Ga0114998, IMG submission 87044) | Marine microbial communities from western Arctic Ocean - ArcticOcean_MG_CB4_138 | ecosystem: Environmental > Aquatic > Marine > Oceanic | place: Arctic Ocean: Canada Basin | collected...
ATAATAATAATATTCAAATTATTTCAAACCGCGTGTTTAAGAAAATTCAAGACTATCTATTTCCATAAAAAATGCAACATGAATTCAACGATTACTATTCAATAGACAGATTCCTGGCGGAAGCGGAATCGATACCGTGTTTGCATAACGTTGGATCGCTGAACATCGCGCGCGAACTAAACAATCAGTGCGACTCTGAACACTTACTGATGAACTCGGAGATATCGCTCCCGTTTTGGCTAGCGAAGGCGCTTTCGGAGAAGCTGTTAGTGAATCCTCAGATGGACACTGCGAAAGTGTTTCCGAGGACGGTATGGTCGAAGATCAAGGCCGAGGCGAAGATCGTGAACTTACAAAGAGATTACTCGGACTCGTTCTTCGAGTTAGCTGGTTTGTATGGGAATTTATTACTGAGTACGTATAAAGAGGACGAAGACGACGACGACGATTACGAGGACGAACGCGAAGCCGGTAGAGAACTTTTAAGAAACGCGAGAGAGGCGTTTTCGCTAAGGTTTAAGAAGATGTTAATGGAAGCGCATAATCAGTCCGATCCTTCGTTTGATGTGGATAATTTGACCAGGTGTGAACGTAGGTTGTTTAAGAGCGGTAAGGATAGCGCAAAGGCGTTTATGAGGTGGAAATATGCAACTTCAGAGGTCATGGTCGCGAGTAAAGTCGTCACCGAGGCGAGGAAGAGAAAACAAATGACGAATAGAGTTGAACGAAGAGAACCGTTGAAGCAACGGAACTTTTAATAGCATGATATAGTGTATATATATATATAGAGAGAGAGAGAGGGTGAGTGTGAGTGTGTTAAATGAATAAACAAATAAACAAATATAATAAAACAACGTAATAATTCTAAATTAAACCTTGCGATCTTAACTCTGCAAACGTCTTCGCGTTATAGACGTTCCCATCCGCATCTTCGCATTCTTGGTCTTGTTTAGAATCCCACTTGCCGACTTTCCGCTCTTCTAATGAGCCGTGTAATCGCCGTGCTTCTTCAATCGTAGTTACTTCGTTGAACGCTTTGCTAAAAGGGATGTTCAAACAGCGCATGCCGTGTTGGTGACGCCATTGCGTGAAATGTTGCTCGTACGCGCGTCTACCCCAATACGAGTAATTACCGCAAATTTCACATTTGAACTCTACGTTTAAGCCGTGTAATTTATATAACCAATACGGAATCGGTTTCCCGTCCCAACCCATTGGGAGCTTTAATGGATTATAAATTTCGGCATTGTTCTCATCATCGTCATCGTCGGAAAATGCAAAAGCGTCATCTTCTTCATGTTCTCTTTCGATTTCGGTTCTAGACATTGTTAATTTTTTCTCCGCCTGCGCTTTCGTGCCGTCTATTGTTCTTCTTAAAGCACCTTCGAATAAGCACTTCAATCTGTATTCAATTTTTGCCACTTTCTTTGCTTTGTCTTGTTGTTTCAGTAAATCATCTTTCGCTTTCGCGTTGCCTTTTCTGACAAACTTTGATGGCACTTGTCCATTTTTTTTTAGTAATTCAGAGACTTGAAACAATCTATCGCATCGTTCGTCCGCGGTACCACCGGTTTTCAACCCAGCTCGGTTCAAACAATCTTTTATTGCATCGTCGTTCATGGACATTTGTAAAGCTTTCGCCGCTTTTGCTTTTTGAACAGTCGCATTATTTGAAACGACCGAAACGTCGAGCAATACTTCTGCGCCGCCGCCGTCGCTTTTACCAGCACCAGCTAAGCCTTTATCTTCCCATCCTTTCAGCTTGCCCGCGTCGAAAAGCCTCTCAAACTCTTTATCGATCTCTTCCTTAACTAAACAGTCTTTTGCAAATTGTAGTGGCGACGATCGTTCCAAGAAATCGATTAAATATTCACACAAATCTTCAATGAAATCGACGTATACTTTTGAAAACTTCTTTTGCCTATCGAGGTTGGCTGATTTTTCTGCATCGAACAAGTTTGGAAGTTCGTGAAGAAACGCGACGTATTCTAGTGGTTTCTTTCTAGTTTCTTCATCGTCATCATCCGAGTCCTCTTTTTTATCATCAGCGGCATCAGCGGCAGCTTTTTTTCCTCCCTTTGATGATGATTCTAATAAATCTTTCCTCCTTTTCGCTCCATTCTTTTTCACTTCGTCAGTAAAGCTCGTCCCAAACGTCCTCGCAACATCGCTCACGAAAACGTGATGAAACCTCACTAAATCTAAATACCTCCCCTGATGCTCTTCACCGGAAAAATCAATACCGAGCGGTAACTTTTCGCTGTTTGGATCTAACCTCACGTCGTTCTCGGCGACGTCGTCCCCTCTCAATCCAAGCTTCTTCTTCAACTTTTCCTTAATCACTTCGTTTTTCTGCTCTAGCTCTAACTGTTCTCTCAAAATATCGCTCGATAGCTGATGACTATTACTCACGAGCGAAGAAGTCTTATTCTCTTCCTCTTTATCTTTCAGTTCTTTCAGCGCGGCGTAGAACTGCTTAAACGCCTTCTCGCCGCCACCAGTTCTCTCGATCTCTTGCTTCCTAGACCCATCTGTATCGTCATAATACGCTTTCTGTTATGCATATATATAAGAAGAAGAAGAAGAAGAAGAAGAGTAAAACATGTCAGTAGTCGAAACGTCGTTCTCTGCGCGAATCAAAATATCAAATCCTCTCTCTTCTCCAGGCGGCTTCGAAACAAAATCACCTACAGAAGAAGAAAGAAGAAAGAAGAAGAAGAAAGAAGAAGATTTCGGAAGAAGAACACACAGAAATCGTAATCTCCGTAACACGGACGAAGACTTGCTCGCGCGAACAAGAAAACAACGAACAAGAAAACGAGTGCAAACTCCGCCATTCTCGTACCAACTTTTTCCCGTTTTCCAAAATCCGATCGCACGAATATCTCGCCCTGTGGCTCTGCGCCAGTCTTCTCTTATGCGTTACGACGCCTGGCCTAGAGAACTCGCTCGCGATCGATCGTTCCAGTTCTTCGTTCTCTCGTTGTTGTTGCCTCGCGTTCTCGAGGTAGTTCATTCTCGATGATGTGTATGCTACTTAATCAGTTAATTAAATTAAATTAGTTCATTAATAGAGTTCTCCAAACCCTTTGAAGCGCTTCGAAAACGCGAAAAACGAAATCAGCATTGTACTAATAAAAATAATAATAAATAACGCGAAAAGTTGAGTTATTAAAACAGTAAACATGGATAGACGAAAGGCGCGCGCGGTAAAACGAAAGAAACGTACGCGTCTGCTCGTATTCTCATAAGTGCGACCGGAGCTCTCGTTTTCGATCGTTCGTTTTGCGCTCGGTCAACGCAAATCATGCGAGATCATCGATGTGCGTTTTTTTTATTTACGCACTGTTGTTACGCTCTCTGCTGAAGAGAGGAGTTCGTTTTCGAGGAGTAAACGCGCGCGCGATGGTGCTCCTAAGTGCGACCGGAGCTCTCGTTTTCGATCGTTCGTTTTAAAACGTACGACGCAGATCATATACGCGATCGTTGATACGTTTTTTTTTGCTCGCACATCACGTGTGCTTTTTTTGAGATCTCGTCTTTTCACTTTTAGAGAACGAGTTGTACTAAAAGTCCTCACTTAATTGTAATCAATCGTAATCTCGAAAACGTTAAATATATACACATACACATATTAACGATCGAGATGAGAAGAATTCTACAATCGCAGTCGCAGTCAGCGCATGCAAGCACGAGCGCTCGACGGCATAGAATCCTTCACAGAAAGTGTACGAAAACCATCCCGAGCGATTGGAACGAAACAATAAGAACTACTGCTAATTTCATTGATGGAAGAAAAAGTAATCATCTTCATCAAAATCATCGTAATCATAATCCGTTGAGTCATTCGGTGATGCTATCTTTGCTCGTTACTTTCAGTAGTGCGCATGCAAGTGGTCAAGCGTTCGCGTTTACTGTTGGCGGTGATCAATTCAGTACGAATGCGAGTTCGTTCCCAAGGGCGGACGAGAGGTTCATCGGTATCGACCGCGCCGCAGACGAGCGACGAGAAGAAGAGGAACGGTATAGTACGAAGGATCTAGTGCTAGATTTCGTGTCGCCGGTCATAGCCTTGAGGGTCGTTAATTTTGCATTTAATGGAGGAATTAAGAAGGAGAATGATCCGAAATGGTTAGACGTGTTATGCGTTTTAGGTGTTTTGTTGTGCCTGTTCGTGTTCGTGACCGATAACGCGGCGCTCGATAACGCTCTGCGTTGAACGAATTCTCTCTCGCGCGCGAGACCCTAAACCGGACAGCTGAAGCAAATGCGAGTGAAAGGAAGAGTAGGAGTACAGTTTTGTAATAACATTGAATGTATAATACTAGTATAATCATGATAGGTATTTATATGTCCACGCAGGCTATTGAAGAAGTAACGGGAAGATTATTTTCTTCTTCTTCTTGCTCTTCTTCTTCTTCTTGTCTTTTCTCGAGCTCTCGTTGCTTTCTTAAAGTTTCGTAGATTTCGTATTGCGCGACTATTCTTAAATACTCTTCGCGAGTCGGCTCGACGTCTTGAACTTGTTCGATGAACGAATCCCACTCTTCGCTCGAGAACGATTCAGCGAGTTTCGGGTATAAACACGTATGTCTGAATTCATCGATTTCCGATTGCGTATTTTGGCTTATTTTTAAAGACCTGCGACGACGATTGAGAGCAGGAGAAGAAGGATTCTCTATACTATCAACACCGTTTTCGTTATCGTTCGTTTTGCGAAAATTCATGAACTCTGCGCCAGTGAGAAATAACGTCAACGGCGGTGCCATTGGGGTAACTACTCGGCACGGACGACTTAAACTAGCTTTAATGAAACTTAATGGCATCGTTGGCGTTTTCTCGCAATCTAAAGCGACCAAAACCGCCGTAGCGATCATTTTACGAATTTGATGCAACATGAAACTTTCGCCGTACACTTTTACTCTCACAAAAGGATAGGATTCAAACCCTGGAATTGTTTCGGCTGTTTCCGAACACGTGAATTCGTGTATTCTTCGGTAGTGCATGATATGAACGAGGTCGTTCATATCTTTTTCTAACAGCCAATACGTTTGTTTCCCAGATGTTTCGATACGATTTGGTAATTCTATTTCTTCTTCTTCTTCTTCTACGGTATCATCTACTACGATCGTTTCCCCTATTTCATCATCTACCTCCTCGTCATTATTATTCTTATCACTATTATTTCTATCATTTCTATTTCGCGAGAAAGAAGATCGTCTGTTGCTATTCCCTCTCGTCGATTTTCCAGCACCGTATCGCCCTCTCTTCGTGTAATTATGAAAAGGATGCGATCCTTCGAACATCTTCAAAGCTTCTCGAAACTTTTCCAACTCATCGCCATTTTCATTATATCTTAAACATTTTAAAGGTAATAAATATTCATACGTTCTCGAAATTGCCGCTCTCCTCGCATCGAAAGATTTCGTCGCTTTAAAACACGCAAAAGCTTTAACTACATTCGTCGGTAAATGTTCGTTTATTTTCTTCACGATTGATTCCTTCGCCTCTTCTACTACTACTAAGTCGTCGTCGTCACGATCATCGCAATCATCACTACTATTAGTATTACTATCATACGCATCAACTGGCACTTCCATCTTCATACCGACAACGGTCATCAAACTACTCACGCCCTTATCCGTCCTCGAACTCCTCGTCCACTTCAACCTCTTCAACCCTTTACTTCTATAATTACTTAACAAAATCCCGCCCGCGTTATACACCGCGTCTTCAATGACATCATCCACAGTACTCCCTCTAGGTAACACTAAGTTCTGCGTGTTCCCTTTGAAATCGTTTCCAACGTACGCTACAACTAACGCGACGTTCATTTTCTTCTTCTTCTTCTTCTCCCTCTCATCATTTTCGCTCTCGGCGGACTTTACCGCAAAACCCCTAATCATCTCCTCTGTTAACAAATGCGACGGGTGAACGTTCTCCCCAAAAACTCCTCTCGCGATTGAGCTCTGATCATTTCCTCGATCTCCAAAATCATCGTAAGATTGTTTCTTCTCTCGAGGATTAACTTTTACTGTCCCTGTTTGCTCGTTTTCCTGATTTTCGTGATCATAATCATTCAAAGAAGAAGAAGAAGAAGAAGCAAAAGTTGATATTTTCAGCCGCCGAAGAAGATTTGTGGTGCTCGTTTTCGCACCAGGTCTCTTCAATGATCGATTAACGAAAGATTTATTGGTCGCATAATAATCAGCAGAGCGAGCGCTTGTAACGTTCGATGAATGCATGAACGAGTAAGTCATGTTTTTAGTACTAAATAATCGTTCTAATGCGATCTTTGCACGTTTCATTTCTGAGAAGATTTCCAATCGTCATCTCCTTGAGAGAGAAGAGTGAGAAAACCACTTTTTGTCTTTTTCCTTTTCTGTACATAGTACCGCTCTTTCTGCGATTTCTTTGATCGATTGTCTGTATTATGATACGATATTAAGATGGGCTCAATTGTGTGAAACCGAGGCCAACGCGTTCCTGTGAGCGCTGGGAGACGAGTGGCATCCAAACAGATTGACCGATGATTACGCCTTTCTCGTCGACGGCGCAAACTAAATGTTCGCCGGATAAGGCGTTGTAATCGGTTATTTTGCACTTGAGCCAATCGCGCTCGTAAAGTTGATCTATATCGCTACTATTGTTATCGTTATTATTATTATTATTATCAGTATCGTCGTCATGATTTTTGTTGTTGTTGTTGTCGTTGTCGTGAAGTGAAAGAATAGCTTTGTTCGTGACGTTCAAGTCCAAGTTTATCGTCTTACCGATCACGGCGCAGCCCCACAAATCGCCTTGTTTAACTAACCATTTCAATAATGGCATTTTTTCTTGTCCGTATTGTTTACGCAATTCGCTTGCAGTTTTCCCACTTTCTTCGCAGCTTTCCCAACCCTGCGGGTTATACGAAACTTGTCGGCGCCAACGGCGGTTAGGTATGTTCGACTCAGCCATTACGTTGTATTTTTTTTCCCAATCGGCGCCTTTCATTACCTTTAATTTATGTTGTTGTTTTTCGTTATTATTAATGAGCCTCATACCGCCACTACCATAATTCGCGGCGGCGCCTCCTGTTTTCTGTTTCTTCTGCTTATCTTGTTTGTTCTTAAGAGGTGGCTCGAATGAAATAAATTCTTGTCCTCTTTTTGCCCCGACTTCTAAAAACCCTTTGACTTTGCTCACTTCGACTGGGACGCGCAAGGGAATAATACCTTCTAAAGCGCGATGAGGCAAATCTTTCGCGAGAATGAGTTCTTGCGCTTTTTCCGTCCATAGCTCGACTTCTTCATCTAAATGATCTTCGACGTATAGAACTTGCAGTTTTCTCGTCTCTTCGTTGAATTTTAAGACATCGGCGACGTACCATACTTTATCCAATGGCCAATAGATTTTGATCTTCTTATTGACTAAATTGCGCAAGATTGCAACATCTTGTTCGGTCAAATCATTATACTTAGTATACTTTGTATTATTATTTAATGATGATTGTTCGTTATCGCTGTATTTTGCAGTATTGTTAGTATTATTATTTGAACACGAAAACGTGATATTTTTCCAGCCAGAAGAATTATTTCGGTTCGCATTTGTTGTTGTATTTTCTCTCCTCTTAGTCGACATGGTAGAAGGAGTACCAAACATCATAGATCCTCCTCCTCCGTGCTGTTGTTGTTGTTGTTGTTGTTGTTGTTGTCGTTGATCTTCTTGCTCTTCTCGCTCCTCGCGCTTTAGTTCCATGTCGGCTATTTTTTCAACCTCTCGCATGTTCTTTTGGTTCTCAAAACGTTTCCTCTTCTCTTCGCGAATTCTTTCAGCTTCTTGGTTACCGCAAGGTACCCACGTCTCTTTTACGCCCTTTTTATGCGGTTTATATCTCAACTCGACTCTTTCGTTGCGCATATCAATCTCCTCTACGACGCCATCTTCGCTGTAGCAAATTTTATGCAACTTTGTTTCTTTATCAAGCGCTGCGACTACTTTCGCTTGATACCATTCTTCGTCTTCGGGCCACCAAATGCGAATAGTATCGCCCTCTTTCAATTTAATATTTTTCATCTTTTCTAATTTCAAAATAGCGTTCATGTCTTGACCGTTCAAGGAATTCGTTAATGAGTTCGCTCCTCCGCCATCAGCCGCGGATAAGAGTTGCAAAAATAAGCGCTTATTCGTCGCAAATTTCGAAGTTTTATAGTTCCCGACTGCGCTGATTTCACCAGTGTTGACGTTCAAGAAACCTAACCTAGCCAATGATTCAGCGGCCATTTCACGAACAGTGTCATCGGAATCTTGACTGAGTATTTTTTCCATCTCAATTCTACGAGAATTCGCTGCGCCTCGTAAGTACCCTAAACACTCGATTGCTTTAGCTCTTACGCCGGCGTCTGGATCTCGCATTAATTCGCCAACGCATTCGGCCGTTTGAAAGAGCTTTAGATCATCCGTACCATCTGTTTTCGGTTCACATTTTTTGCCCTCCCATGCTTTCTTTAACGTTTCGCAAAGCTGCTCTCTTATTTCGCAAATGTCATCGTTCTGATTCGCTTGGATTATTTGAGAAAAATACGGTCTCGAATGTAAACCTAATTTTGCGAACGCTTTCAGGGCGGACAATTTAACTGAACTATGTCTCTTATCCGCGCTCGCTTTTGCTAATAAGACAAAATCTTCCTTTTTACGAGCTAAATTACCTAAATAATCACATCCAGCGCTTTTAATCCACCCTGGGACGAACTGACCTGATTGGAGAGTTTTTTTCCCAACTAAAGCATTTATTGCGTTGAAATCAATTTTATCAATCAATACTGATTCTTCTTTTTCTGATGCTTTTGCTTCGTCAAAATTATTATTATTATTATCATTATCACTATTATTAATTGTAGGCGAAAACATCTTCTGCTCCTTTATATCTTCCTCCTCTTTCTTCTTCGTCGTTTTATTATTCTCTTCATCGTTATTATTATTATTATTGTTATTATCATACTTTCTCCGCTTTGCTCGCATTAAACTAGGTATTAAAAACGTCAGAACCCTTAAAGCGGCTCCGCACGCCAAGGTCCCATGCGCATCTCCAACACTCGTCCCTCTTTCAACTAATTGTACTAATTTATCTAAATCGCTCTCGCGAAAACATTCTAAAGCCTTGAACTTCGCTAAAGCGCATAAACAATTCACGGCGCATACGTAAAGTTCTTTCTTCTGCGAAGAAGAAGTCGTCGTCACATCATCATCGTCGTTCTGTACGTACAAAGAATTCAATAAGAACTCAGTTATCTTCCACGTATATTCATTATCAGAGTGCATTTTAACACCATCATCGCTATGTTCTAAGAACTCCGATATCTTCGCCACCGAATCGATCGCTCTCGAAATATCTCTCACGTCGTCGTCGCCAATGAACGTTTTATCCAGAAAAATCTCCTTCGTAATAAGTTCAAACTTGCGATTGCACGAATCAACATCATCACGATTAACGATTTTCAAAGAGCAGAAACATCTCGAGCGAACGATCGCAGAATCGACGCCGTAACACTCTCTATCACCTTTCATCGCACTCGTACTGCATATTTCCTGCTCCAAACTCTCAATAAATCCATCGACGAATTTCCTCTGCTTCGTTTCGTGATCGACTAAAACATTTTCCTTAGATGCGTTCACGATCACGAGTACGTTTCGTTCTAAGCAATCGATCGCTCGTAAGCGCTCGTCTGTGTCATGATATGGCTGACTAAACGCGACGCGCGCGTAGTTCGTGATCATGATCTCTTCTTCTTCTTCTTCGTCTTCTTCTTCGGTTCCAAATCGACTGGCCATTTTTTTTTTATTTTTTTTTTTTGAGGAAGCTCCATCGAAACCAAAAACTATGAAATGAAGGATTTTCAAGGAATGAACGGATTCGGCCATACTGTGTTCTTTTGCGCAAAGGTTCTAATCGATCGAATGAATCGAGCGAGATAGGCGCGAGCGCGCTTGAAATTTTGCGAGCGCGCGGTGCGTGTCCATCTTTTCACGCCGGCGAAATCTTGATCGTTTTCGATGAAACGTGCGTTCGTAATCGATCGCATTAGAGCGTCCTTAAGGTCGCTCTTTTAAGGAATATGGCCTTTTCAAGGAGAGTATAGGAGCGGCACAAAAAGCGGCTCAGCAAAGAGAGAAAATAAACATAGTAAACATTCAATCGATTTACGATAATCGAGATCTCGACCAATAAATAAATGGCTAAACACGAACAAGAACGGCAGCATGCGCATGCGCCTGCGCCCGTGCTGGAAAAGGTTAATTTCATCACGAGATTCATCGCGAACAAAATGGAGAACCCAACTCTGAGGAACGCAGAGGCCGAGAGACATATCTCGAAGATCTTCCAGAGGTCGAAGGAGTTGATCGAGCAGTGGCGGATGCCGACGAAGACGGATGGATTTTGGAGGAGAGATGAGAATCAAGGACGATATCGAGCGAGTTTGGAGCCGCAGTTGCGCGGTGGGGTTGGGAGGAGGACGAATTGGGGATGATGATGAGTGTGGTGATGTAGCAGTAGTAGTAGTAGTAGGGTGTGGTTTTATTTAAGACTTTAGAGAGAGAGAGCTTTAAGGGCGAGAGATATTCGATCGATTTTAGAGGGTATTATTATTATGAAATAATTTGATGGGAAGAAGGAAACGACAACGTCGAGAACTTGGTCTAAGAGGCATTTTACACTTCTCGCAAGGTGTTCTTCTCTGACGGTCGAGAAGCGAATAGTGCGAAATTGGTTCAACGCAAGTGAAAGTGCCACATAATCGTAGTAGTTTCTACGTATGTGTTATGTGTCTTAAACCAGTTCTCTTCGTCGTCGTTTGCTTCTACGTAGCGTATGATAATGCTCAGAGAGTGTGTGAAAGAATTTGTAATTTGATCTTTACGCAGGAGAGAGAGAGTATGCATGTATTAACCTAAAAATGTATTCAAGCATTCTCCCTCTCGCTCTCTCTATCTCTTGTATGTGGTTTCTAAATTTCGCTACCTAATTTTTTACGTTTTCCTCAACGCGTATACGGAGAGTATTCCCGCATTTGTACCGACGGCGATCAATTTACCGTGAGAAGCGCACGTGAAACTTCTATTTTTTTGCACATTCCTTACGTTATTGTTGCAGTTGTTATTATTGTTATTCTTAAATTCTTCTGACGACGATATGCGTTCAATGTAAGCTAACGGTTTGCCGATGAGTTTGTTCGTTTTCTTGTCAATAGCCGGGAAAGCTGCGTGCACGCATAGGTA
>Ga0114998_10003740_pt1 | contig 11238 bp, 10 predicted proteins | sample ArcticOcean_MG_C_5_FD_87044 | JGI IMG/M metagenome (GOLD analysis project Ga0114998, IMG submission 87044) | Marine microbial communities from western Arctic Ocean - ArcticOcean_MG_CB4_138 | ecosystem: Environmental > Aquatic > Marine > Oceanic | place: Arctic Ocean: Canada Basin | collected...
AGCGTCTCAGGGCGTGCTCCCTCGACAGGATGAAGTGGTCAGGCACAGATGCCACAACAGACGCTGTATTAACCCAGAACATCTGCAGCTGGGCACTCAGCAAGATAACACCCACGATGAGAGAACCAGGCAATACCGCTGGTTAGGCCTCGGCTAGAAGTGCACGCGACTGTGCGACTACGCGACTTCGTACACTCTGAGAAGATATATACCAGTGTATTTCGTGTTGAATCCGCGCACCATTTTTACACTGATTTTACCTTTTTTTCATGGATGACCAGTTGTAACGCTGGTTTTTAGGAACCCTTTTTTGTCGAAAAGGGAACCCGCTGGGTCACAAACAGGAATACCCTCATGGCCGCCTCTGACGATGTCTCCTCGAGCAACCTTGAGGACACTGCCATGAAACTACCCCCCGTTCCAAGCGAAACGGATCATCGATAACTGGATTGGATTTTACAATTCTGAGCGCCCTCACACTGCGCTCGACAAAAGGACGCCGGACGCGGATACTTCGTCCCAGTAGAGATACGAAAAGCGGCATGAACAAAAACCTGATACATCTTCGCCAAGCCGCAAACCTGTCCTAAAAAGCACGACCACTTCACGACGTGAAATGTCATCACAAACTGTGGAAGGGTGTTTTCAAACAATGTATCAAAATCCAAGGGTCACAGATACCGAAGCCCTGCCACCGTTGAACTTCGGGAAGTGATGCAACACTTTTAAACAAAGGGCTTTAGAGATACAGTGTAAGCATACAGGGAACCGCCTCTATTTTGGCCTGATTTGATCTGGGATTATTGCGGGAGGTCGGCGATTTGGCTGGCGCAACATGAGGGTTTTGAGATGGGTCAACTACGGCGGTGGTCAGGCGTGCGATATCATCTAAGCCATTGCAGGCAGCTTATATTTTCCCAAGGGGCGTCAATCAGAAGAACGTCCAACCTTTGTTTATGCAGGACCGTCATTTTGCGACGGTGTCTTGCGTTTCATTTGAAGACCTAAGATTGGGATCATAAGTATTATCCCTATACACATTGTTACCAGTCCAGGCGCAATAAATAGAAATGACACCAACGACACCCACCAGCGTTCCCATGTTTTAAGGGGGGCCATCATGAAGCCGGAAAATGCGACACCTAGGGAAGCGATTCCTAACATTGCGCCAGCAAGTGTGACCGTGAACGACCACCAAGTGAATCCGTCCGCCACCAGTAAAAGAGCGGGAGAATAGACGAATACAAAGGGTACCAATGCTTTGGCAATGCCCAGCCTGAATGCGGTGTTGCCTGTTTTGAACGGGTTCGAACCAGCAATTCCAGCAGCTGCATATGCTGCCAATGCAACAGGTGGGGTAATGTCTGCCAGGACCCCATAGTAGAAAACAAAGAAGTGCGCGACCAATGGTTCGACCTGGAGCTGTGCCAACGCAGGTGCAGCAACAGCCACTAAGATAATGTATGTTGCCGTGGTGGGAATGCCCGCACCCATGATAATGCAGGCGACAGCGATAAGGATAAGAGATGTGAACAAAGCCCATTGTGTGACCGTGAAATAGCCGAGAACAGGTAACGAACTAAAAAATGTGCCTATATCGGTTGCGGTTTGGACAACGACATAGCCCAGACGGAAACCCACACCGGTCAAGGTAACGACACCGACCACAACCCCCACAGTGGCTGCAGCGGCGCCAACAGCCAATGTATTTTTCGCCCCTGATGCTAAACTATCCCATAGGTCCTTAATATTGAGCCGGTGGGTTGGATTTAAAAATCCAACGACTACACAGGCTATGATACCATAGACGGCCGCAAAGTCGGGCGTTTTTCCCGATAAGATAAGATAGACAAGAATGATAAGGGGGATAAGGCTTAGCCAATGGTCTTTTAACACGACGCCAACTTTAGGCAATTCTTCTGCGCGAAGACCTCGTAGGCCAAGTTTCTTGGCTTCTAAATGTACCATGATGAAGATGCCGAAATAATGCAGCAATGCCGGAAACAAGGCGGCGGCCAATACATCGCGCAATGGTATCTCAAGGTATTCAACCATAATGAACGCAGCAGCCCCAAGGATAGGTGGCGTAATCTGACCGCCCGTTGACGAGGTGGCCTCAACTGCAGCAGAAAAATGCGCCGGATAGCCGACTTTCTTCATGGCTGGAATGGTCAATGCGCCTGTTGTTACAGTGTTGGCAATGGATGATCCTGAAATCGTGCCCATAAATGCGCTGGAGAAAATCGCAACCTTAGCAGGACCGCCGGAATAACGCCCGGCAATAACCATTGCCAAATCAATGAACAATTGCCCAAGACCTATCCGAGTGGCAAGAACGCCAAACAGAATGAAAAGGAACACGTACTGTGCCATGACACCAATTGCGATGCCGTAAATGCCTTGGTTGGTCATATATAAATGATTAATAATCCCCAACCATGACGATCCTCCGTGTTTTAGGGCGCCAGGCATCCAGGGTCCAAAATAGGCGAATGCAATAAAACATAATCCGATGATGGGAAGGGTTGGTCCGACGCTTCGGCGTGTAGCCTCCAATGTCAAAAGTAATAGTGCCGTACCCATGAATATGTCGGACGAGGATGGGTTGCCCACACGCTGAGCCAAAGCTGTGGCAGGCAAAAGTGGTAAATACATTGCGGCGGTTATAGCTAAAACGGCCATCACCATGTCAGTCAAAGGGACACCATCAAAACGGTACCATACTTTAGGTTGCATATTGTTGTTCGACTTACGTAGGCCAAACAGCATGAAAACTAATCCCAATACGAACGATAAGTGAATTCCCCTATGCACGAGTTCCCTTACAAGCCCAAACCCAGACGCATAAAAATGATAAACTGACATCGCAACCAGTGCAGCAGCAATCCAAAAGCCCAGTATCTTACCTGTATTGCGGAATGCGGTTTCAGGATCATACTTGCGTTCAATCTCAGCCAGCTGTTCTGCAGAAAGTTCAGGTGTTATGTCAGCTGGCATGATGAAAGTCCGCATAATTAAAAAAATAAAAAAACCTTGGGCATCGTATGCGCCCAAGGCTAAAAAATTAAGCCAATGGCTTACTTAAGAAGTCCCACTTCTTTATAGAAACGCTCTGCACCTGCGTGCAATGGAACACCGATGCCGTTTAGGGCAGATGCTGGTGTGATTGTCTTGCCTTTGGCATGCCCCACGTCCAACAACTTGCGAGTTTCGTCATTCCACAAAGCTTTGGTAATGTTGTATATCAACTCTTCGTCTTCTTTAGCTGATGTGTACCACTGTGCGCCGACAGCAACGGTTGTTGTCGCGCTCACACCCTCGTATGTGCCTGCTGGAATGTCAGACGATGCAAAAAAACCATATTTTTCCGTCAACGCATCCGCGCCTACACCTGCAATTGGAACTAATTTGATGTCTGCGGCTGATGCCAATTCAACAAGTGAGCCTGTTGGGTAGCCAGCAACCACAAAGAAAGCGTCTATTTTGCCGTTGCGCAGAGCCTCAGATGCTGCCCCGCCTTTAAGAGCTTCTGCTGTTAGATCATCGGCGGATAGACCGTTAGCCTCCAAGATTAGGTTTGCGTCAACATATGTACCTGAACCAGGTTCGTCTAATGAAACGCGCTTTCCTGCAAGGTCGGCAACAGAATTGATGCCGCTGTCTGCCAAGGCAACCAAGTGGATATGTTCTTCGAACAAAGCCGCAATGGTGCGTAGATTTTTAGCTGGTTCTTTACCTTCCATCGTGCCTGTTCCCGTGTAGGCCCAATATGCAACGTCAGACTGTGCAAAACCAGAATTACGCAAACCAGATAGAATGGCGTTTACGTTATCGACTGAACCACGTGAAGAAACTGCTGAGGCAATCAAACCATCAACGCCGCATGAACCGCCTTGGCCACATTCGCGTGATCCAGGTGGTTTTGAAATTGCATTCGCGATCACACCACCCACTGGGTAATACGTGTATGCTGTACCACCAGTACCAATAGTGAAAAAATTAAGTTCCTGAGCAGATGCACTCGCGCCAAAGCCAAAGGCAAGAACTGCCCCGGCTGCTGCAAACTTGAGTGTTTTAAACATTAGATTACTCCCTGAGTTGATTTAGTTTTTAATTCCAAGCCTGCATTCATCCACCAAACTCTGAATTGTCAACCTGATTTATGTTTGAAGGCAAATTCAATAGAGATAGACCCACTTGTAAATTGGGACTTTACGCGCAGTGATTTAGTAGGTTTTGTCAGATTTAACTCTCTTTAAAAGGGAAAGGTTACGTTGAAGGCTTTTTTGAAGAACGAATATACTCGGAGTCGTCGGGGCCCCGAATTTTGGCAGGTTGACGTCTGGTTTGAGAACGATTCAGGTAGGCGCATGATCCGTTCCGGTTTTCTTTCCTGTGCAGAGCGCCTTGAGCTTGAGGTCTGCGTGCGTAGTCAGCGCGAAGATCACGGCGTTGCGCGTCGTGCAAATGCGCTCCTGTTGCTGGATGATGGGAAGCCCTGTCAGGTCATTGCGGAGTTTCTGTACCTTGACGATGATACTATCCGCGGTTGGCACAAGACGTATCGCGAGGGCCGCTGAGACGCGCTTGCTTTCGATGGCTGAAAAGGCGGTCAATCTCGTATGAGCGCTGATCAAGAGGCGACATTATGCGGCGGGTTGAATGATCGCTTCTGCCGCTCGACTGTTGAGATCAGGGCCCATATTTCAAAAGAATTCGGCCTGCGCTACTCTCATTCTGGCTGCATCAAGCTTCTGGCGCGATTGGGCTTCGAGTATCGTAAGCCAAAGGCGCTTCCACGGGTTGCGTCTACCGAGAAGCAGGCCAACTTCATTACAATGTACCAGCGCCTGATGACCGAGCTTGGTGCGGATGAAGCCGTCTATTTTGCCGATGCAGTCCATCCCGAATATCAGACAAAGCCTGCATACGGATGGGTAAAAGCAGGCTCAAATCCTGCAGTCCCGACCACGGCAGGCCGCGGCCGGGTTTATATCCCTGGCGCGATCAAATTCGAAACCTTCGATGTACCCTTTGTCGAGCCAACGACCGTCGATGGGGTCAGCGCCGCACAGCTTCTCGCCAAGATTGAAGCCTGCAACCCTGACAAGCGCTTGATCCATGTCATCTGGGACAATGCCGCCTATCACAAAGGGTCGGATGTCAGTGAGTTTCTCGCAAGGCAAGATTGTCATATCCATCTTATCCAGCTGCCCCTGTACTGCCCTCACCTGAACCCGATCGAACGGCTTTGGGCGGTCATGCACCAATACGCGACACACAATCGACATCACACCACCCAAAAACAGTTCGCGAATGCGATCCTAAGGTTCTTTTGCGAAACGATCCCAAATGAGTGGCAATCTTTCCAGGATCAGGTGTCAGATAACTTAAGGGTCATCAACGAAGGTAAATTTCGGGTTTTGGCGTAGCAGTGGTATCGTCGTAAGCATATAGGAAACCCCTCTATTTTGGCATGATTTGCTGTGCGATTATTGCGCGAGGTCGGCGATTTGGCGCTATGGCTATGGACCCTTTAAACTGACTGGTTGTGGCTGGCTCATTTTTTTCTTGTATTTAATACATTTCTTGCATTTTATCTAATCATTGACGCGAATGTTTCATTCTTCGCCAACAGAGCAGTGCAAATGACGCAGAAAACACTCCCCTCTCACGCCTCGGTTGTTGTCATTGGTGGTGGCATTATGGGCTCATCGACGCTGTACCATTTGGCAAAAATGGGGGTGAGTGATGCGATCCTGCTGGAGCGAAATCAGCTGACCTCGGGGACCACTTGGCACTCCGCAGCGCAGGTCCGCGCGCTCAGGCATTCGCAAAACCTCACACGGATGATCCAGTATTCGGTCGATCTCTATTCCCAACTTGAAACAGAGACGGGCCAAAACGTTGGCTGGATTCAGAAAGGTTCGCTGTCCATAGCGACCACCCCCGACCGGCTGATCCATGTGAAGCGACAGGAGGCTCTGGCTCATGCCTATGGGATCGAGGCGCAATCAATAAGTGCGGGCGCGGCCAAGGAAATCTGGCCATTGATGAATGCCGAGGACGTGCTGGGTGCGGTCTGGTCACCTAATGACGGGCGGGTCAGTCCCTCGGATGTCTGTGCCGCGCTGGTTAAGGCCGCAAGGGGGCTGGGGGCCAAGTTGTTCGAGAAAACTGGTGTGACAGGCATCCTGACTGAGAACGGCCGGATCAAGGGCGTTGAGACCACGCAAGGCACAGTGATGTGTGAGGCGATCGCGCTTTGCACTGGGCTTTGGTCGCGCGAAGTTGGTGCAATGGCGGGGGCCGAGGTGCCGGCGCTCGCCTGTGAACATTTCTACCTTTTGACCAAGCCGGTCGATGGCATCACTGGTAACATGCCAACGCTTTCCGACCATGATAGCCATCTCTACATCCGCGACGACAGTGGTGGGCTTTTGGTCGGGTGTTTCGAGCCGCTGGGCAAGCCGATTGCCCCCGGTATACTGGACGAGACATTCGAGTTCGGTCTGTTGCCCGAGGATTGGGATCACTTCGAACCGATGATGATGAACGCGCTGCACCGGCTGCCGCCGCTGGAAACGGCCGAAGTCAAAATGTTGCTGAACGGGCCGGAGAGTTTCACCCCCGATGGCACTTTCATGCTCGGAGAGACCGCTGAAACCAAGGGGCTTTTTCTTGGGTGTGGCATGAACTCGGTCGGGATTGCATCTGGTGGTGGCGCAGGCATGAACCTAGCCCATTGCATCGTACACGGCCATACGGCTTACGACCTGTCTGAGGCTGACGCCAAGCGCTTTGCGCCGGTGTTCAACAACGTTGATCACCTGATGGCCCGTGCGCCGGAGATACTTGGGACGCATTACGACATCGCATATCCGGGTAAACAGCTTCTCTCTGCCCGGAATCTGCGAGCCCTGCCACTGGAAAAGGAACACAAGGCGGCGCGCGCGCATATGGGGCAGTTCTTCGGCTGGGAGCGACCGCTGTATTTCGGTAAAATAACCGAGCCTGCCATGACCTTCGGTCGGCCTGACTGGTTTGAGAATGTTCGCGCCGAAGTCATGGCTGCCCACGAAAGTGCCGCGATATTCGACGTCTCGCCTTTCGGCAAGATCGAGGTTGAGGGCCCGGATGCTGAGGCCTTCCTGCTCAAAACCTGTGCGGGGTACATGGGACGTGCACCAGGCTCGGTGATCTACACAGCCATGCTGAATGAGCGCGGAACCTTTGAAAGTGACCTGACCGCCCAGCGTATCGGCAAAACCCATTACCGTCTGTTTGTCGGAACAAATGCGATCAAACGCGACCTCGCATGGCTGCGGCGCCATGCGGACGGGTTTGACGTGACCCTGACAGACAGTACAGAAAAATTTGCTGTGCTGGGTCTGATGGGTCCGAAGGCGGCGCAGATTGCCTCGGAATGCGGTGCGCCTGAGCTTAACGAACTGGGCCATTTCAAGGTTGGCCCGGCCCATATCGCGGGCAAACATGTGCGGGCTGCGCGGATGTCCTATGTGGGGGAAGCAGGTTGGGAAATCACTTGCCTTTCGGAAAACGCCCCTGCGATTTATGCCAATTTAACGGCAGCGGGTGCGCGTCCGGCGGGCATGTTTGCTCAGACCTCGATGCGGATCGAAAAGGGCTTCTGCGCCATGGGCCACGAACTCGACAGCGATGTCAGCCCAATCGAAACTGGGCTGGACTTTGCTACCCGCAAATCCGGCGGTTTCATCGGCTTCGAAGCCATGCAAAAACGCCGGGCTGCTGGGGCGGTCAACCACGTTGTGTCCCTTTTGCTGGATAATGAAAAGGCGGTCCCCTTGGGACATGAGCCGATCTATCTGGACGGTCAGATCGTCGGTCAGACCTCCTCTTGTGCTTTCGGCTTTCGGGTGGGAAAACCTATCGCGCTGGGACATGTAAATGTACCAATTGACGATTGTGTGCGGGTGCAGGTGGATATCGGGCGGCAGATGTTTAACACCAGAGCCACCATCGGACCGCTCTTTGATGTGACCGGATCACGGATGAAAACTGGCCGATGGACCGCCCCGTTGGAATAGCCCCCTTAACGTGGTCGACCCACTGGGACAGATGTATCCCTCTATCGGAGCACGGCATCCAATGTGAAGCCGACGTCATAATTTTAGAAAATGTACCTGATTTGTTCGCAAATAAACACTGGGCGCATTACAATGCCGCAAAAACACTCCTCGAACAGAGTGGATATTCAATTTCATCAGCTCTTCTAGGTATGGCCGACTTTGGGGCCTCCAAGAGCGCTTCCGCGCCGTAGTCATTGCATCTCGCACAAGAAACATTCCATTGCCGTGAGGGTTGATGTGGTCAAAGTTAAGGTCTGAGGTGCGGGATCGTCTGACAATGCCAGTGACGTCTTACCGGATATCTTGCCCAGCTGGTCTTTGATACAAACTTCCAGATCGCCAAAGATTGGCTTGGCATATTCCTGACGCAGCGCTTCGCGTTCCGCAGAACGGTTTGGGAAGGTTTTATGACATCTACTTTGTTCATTGTTGTCAAAACAAGCTTTCAATAAACTATGCCAATAAAGCTTCAGGAAAAGAGTATGCGAAACTGATAAAGATATCTACAAATTTGAGAGGTTCACACCATCACCATGGCTCTCCGCCACTAGCCGCCAATTGAACTTATCCGTGTATTTGGAACCAAGTCCACCCTGTCGCTTGCTCATCTACAAAAACCTCATATTGCGCCAGCCACATCGCCAGCCTCACGCAATAATCGCCCCTCAAATCAAACTAAAATGGTACTATGTTTGAATCCATCAGTATAAAAATCGACACCATCAACCGTTGTGACATAGCTCCCGTTTATTTCTCCCATAAGGATATCCTTTTTATAACATTTCGAATTATTTTGGCACGCAGAAGCCTACGCTCTCGATTGTGAAGGCGGCGTCTGAAAATGAGTGGCTAGACATCCTAGCTGATCCATCTTCATGAATTGTGATTAGGTGCAGTGTATTCAGAAAAATATCTGAGACATAGGATATCGTATTCATGGTATCTGGGTTATTTATATCCAGTTGTCTAATTGCCGGAATTGAACTTTTTGGCAGATTTATTTGAGGCCTTTTCCCGTCCTGTTCGTCTATTAGAACGCTAAAATTCTCATCGTTTTGACACTCGGATTCTTCATAACATCTTGTTGGAAAAGAACAGCTGTGACCGCTGTCAGTGTTTTCTGCTGCCAAAACGTTGGCCATCCCGAAGACGGAAAATGTGGCTGAGATTATCCAGAACTTACCCATCGTTTTTGCTTCCTATACTGGCGAATGTGCCATGCAATGCCCTCTGCTCGCGTTAGATATCGAGCCATTCAAGTATGAATGAGCAGAAAAGCGAGCTTCGCCATTCTCAAATATTGTAATGAGATGAACAGTGTTGTTCCTTAGTTGAGTAATATAAGCCTCAGTCCCTGCAACGATGCCGGGCATCTTATCTTTCATTCTCATTACCGGAAATGCACTGTTGTTTCGAAAGGTGACCACGTGCCTATTTTCGTCTGTTTCATTTATTGTTAGTTCAAGTGGTCTTGCGCTTTCGCAACTAGAGCCATCGTAGCAAATTTTTTGAAATGTACATATATAGTCCTCTGCTTTCGCAGTCTGAACCAGAGAGAATGTGGCAATGATTGCCGCCACAGTGGTAACTTTTTTAAGTCGTCTTAACATAACTTCCTCCGACGAACTTATATCCGATGCGCTTTGCCAACTTGTGGGCTTGAGCGAGGTTCACATCTGATGTGACATGGAACAGGATTTCTTTTGCACCTCTGGCTTGTGACCAAGTTTCGACCCCCCGAAACAGCCCAAGGGCTATTTTACCGCCCGACAGGGATGACCTGACTGTACGGAAAACATTCATGTTGTGGATGGTAGTCAGAAGATCATCCGACCCGATATGGTGTTCGCCGACCGAGCAATAGACGAAGCCAACCGCCTGATCGTGCTTTTCCGCTATCATGACCGCATGGCGTTTTTGATCTTTGAACGCGGCCCTTGCGATCTTACGAACCTTATCAGGGTTGAACGGTATGTAACCGAACCTGCTTTCTTCATGTGCCTCTTATGCAAGCCGCACGATAGCTGGAAGGTCAGAATCGGAAGAGGCTGATCGAAAAGATATCCCTGAACCTGAATCGGCGCTTTTAACGGTAACTTTCTCACCTTGTCGGGTTGGTTGTAAAATCTTAAGCATTCGTTTTCCAAATAGGCATGGTACCAAATCGTTTAACTTCTGTTACTCGTAAACGGTGGTTTTTGTCTCGTGCAATCTAAGCGCGAGCGGTCAATAGCTTAGCTGTTACAAAAACCCATGACAAAACGTTTGGAGTTTTGGAAGGTTTTTGGCGTCATGTAGCATGATTAAGAGGGGGTTCTCTTGATGCTTACTTTGTTCTAGTCATTATACTAGTCTGATTTGAGTGCATTTCCGTGTGCCTCTTCTGATAACTGGACTGGACCTGAAAGTTCAGGGTATTTTCCACAATATGGTGCGTAAAATGTGCGAATTATATCCATGTCTGCCATTATGTTACCCGTTAATCGGATAGGAATACCAAACCCACCCCTTTTTTTTCCATAGTCAAGGAATGTGGGCAAAACTGGGACATCGGCACCATGTGCTATGTGATAAAATCCGGATTTCCAATTCTCTGTACGGCTTCTTGTTCCCTCTGCTGGCACGACAAGCATTAATCTGTCACTTTTTGCAAACAACTCAATCATTTGATTTACTAAATTGGTGCTTTTACTCCTGACTATTGGTATTCCGCCCAAGCTTTTAAAGAAATAGCCAAGGGGTCCCACGAATAGACTATCTTTGCCCATCCATTTTACTTTAAGATCAAAAGCACTTGTAAATAAAATCATCATTGGAAAATCCCAATTTGACGTATGCGGAGCTGCTATCAGAACACAGCGTGCATGATGTGGGTTGGTAGGATCTATTTGCCATCCAGCAATAGATAAAATCTTGCGTGCCATCCATTTTCTCAAATCTTTATCTCCGGTTTTACTTAGTCGGCTTGCGCCCCGAATTCTTTGAATAAACAGCAGAGTTAAAGTTCACGGCAGTTTCCACCACGCGAGCAATGATGCAAGTGGCAGCACAGGTCAAATCATTTTAGGCCACATCGGTTTTTTTTAAGCAAAAGGTTCGGGGATATTAAACCTTGGCCAAAGCCTCG
>Ga0114998_10003749_pt1 | contig 11227 bp, 13 predicted proteins | sample ArcticOcean_MG_C_5_FD_87044 | JGI IMG/M metagenome (GOLD analysis project Ga0114998, IMG submission 87044) | Marine microbial communities from western Arctic Ocean - ArcticOcean_MG_CB4_138 | ecosystem: Environmental > Aquatic > Marine > Oceanic | place: Arctic Ocean: Canada Basin | collected...
GACACTTCAAAATAGGTTATAATAGAGCGGCAACAATTATAGAAAAAATGGAAGAAAATAATGTGATTTCTAAGCCAGGAAGAGCTGGAAAGAGAGAAGTATTAATTGAGGATCATTAAGTGAATTATTTAAAATTATTTTCAATATTTTCCAGATATTTGTCTATTATTACATTAATAATAATTATTAGTTATACTCAAGGCAAAGCATCGAATGAACAAGATCTAATAAAATCAAAAATTGAAATTTTTTTTATTAATCTTCATACTCTTGAGGCAGATTTTATCCAGGTTAGTCCATCTGGAGTAGTAAGTAATGGAAAATTATTCTTAGACTTACCTGGCAAACTAAGGCTGGATTATATCAAACCAAATAATTTACTAATAACATGTAAAGGATTTTGGATAGTTGTTCAGGATAAAAATCTTAAATCAACTAATAATATTCCACTTTCACAAACACCTTTTTCTATTTTATTAGATAAAAAAATAGACTTTGATAATGAAAAATTTATTTTCAATTTCAAACAGAAACTAGGAATTATAAGTGTAAAAATTAAAATCGCAGAGAATGACCAGATTGGTGAATTAGTTATGGAATTTTCAGATCAACCATTCATTTTAAAAAAATGGACTATAAAAGATATTTTGGGCGATGAAACAACTGTTTTAATTCAAAATGCTAAATTTAATAGAGATTTGCCATTTATATTATTTTTCCCTGAAGACTTCCCTGAACCAAATAATTAAAATAGCTAATTAGGAAAGTGTAAATGTCAATAAATTTACTTTTTCAAAAGACTAATTCTTGTTTTGTTAGAAATCAACAAGTAGAAGGTCTAAAAATTCTCAAAAGTATTTGGATTAAATATCCTGATAACCCAAGATTATTTGATGAAATAAACAAAATAATAAAAAAATATAAGAAACAAATATCGCCTACATTTTCTGAAAAAGAAATTCAAGAATTTTTTAAAATGCACTATAATGGTCAAACTAATATCTTAATTAATAATTTGATTTCAATTTATAATAACGACATAAATAATATCTTATTAATAAGCCTAATAGGCACTTTTTATGCTTTAAATAAAGATTATGAAAATGCATTAATTTATCAAAAATTAGCGATTGAAAGATCACCTTTAGAAGTTTCTTTTTATTTAAATTTATATGAGACATTAAACAAAATAGATAGATTAAGCGATGCATTATCAATTCTATTTTTTGCAAAGATATTGTCTTTGAAAAACAAAGCTATTGATTATAATCTGGCTAAATTATATTCAAATTTAAAAAATTATATGGCAGCTGATGTAATTTACAAAAATTTAATCAGAGATAAAAATACTGAAAAAGAAGTTTTACATAGTTATTGTTATAATTTAATCTTCTTAGAAAAAGAAAATGAAGCCATATCCTTTTTAGAAAAACTTGAAAATTTTGATGAAAAAAACCATATTATATTTTCTTTACTTGGCTTTGCTTATTTAAAGCTTAAAAACTTTGAGATAGCTAAAAAATATTTTCTAAAAGCTATAAATATCAATAGAAATAATGAAGAAAACTATACTAATTTGGGTAATTGCTATATAAAAATGAATATGAATGAAGAAGGTATAGACTGTTATAATAAATCATTAAAAATAAAACCTAATAATAAGTCAGCATTAAATAATTTAGCTTCTTTAAGTTATTTTAATAATGATATTAAAGAGGCTGAAAAGCTTTATTCTCTATCAATTAAATTTAATGAAAACAACTATGAAGCAAAGTATTTATTAGCACAATGTCAATTGTATCAATTAAATTTTGAAAAAGGTTGGTCAAATTTTAATTTTCGTTGGCTATCCAAAAATTTTGATTCTATTAAATTTAAAACAAACCTTTCAAAATATTCCTTAGATTCTATAAATAAAAATATTCTTTTATGGAGTGAGCAAGGTATTGGAGATCAAGTACTATTTATTCGTTTTTTAGAAGATTTAACACCTAAAGTTGATGACTTATATATACAAATTGATAAAAGGCTTCACCCAATTATTAAAAGGATCCACCCAAAAATAAAGTTCTATAATAAGGATAATTTATCGGATAACACAAATATCAATTCTCAATTATCTTTAGGCGATTTAGGGTCATTATTTGTTAAAAATAAATCATATTTTAATAAAAAAAATAAAAGTTATATCAATTCAGATATAGATAAAAACAAATATTTGCAAAGTAAGTTAAATTCGAAAAATCAATTTATTTGTGGACTTTCGTGGATTAGTAAAAATAAAAATATTGGGTCCAGTAAAAGCTTAGCTTTAGAAACTTTAAAGCCTATTTTATCTATTTTAAACATTACTTTTCTAGATTTACAATACAATGATACTAAAAAAGAAAGAGAAGATTTTTATGACAATAATGGTATAAAAATTCATAAAATTAAAGAGATAGATAACTTTAATGATATCAATAGCGTAATATCGTTAATTGATATATGCGATTTTGTGATCACTGTGAGTAACTCAAATGCTCATTTATCTGGAGCGTTAGGCAAGGAGACCTTTTTGTTGTTGCCAAAAGGTAAAGGTAAGTTATGGTATTGGACTTCAGAAAAACAAAAAAGTATTTGGTATCCTTCAGTTGAAGTAATAGAACAAGAAATTTCTGGATCTTGGGATCAAGCCGTAACCGAGCTAAGAAATATTATAAAAGGAAAAGTAAGTGAGTGAAATAGTAGATATTGTTGTAGGATTTGATCAACGCGAAGCAGTCGCATATCATACTTTTACTCAAAGCATAATTGAAAAAAGCACAATGCCAGTTAGGTTTCTTCCACTAAGTATCAATTCCTTGTCTAATTATAATGAGAGACATAAAGATGGTAGTAATGATTTTATTTATTCTAGATTTTTAGTTCCTTATTTGATGAATTTTAAAGGTTGGGCGATTTATGCTGATGGCGATATGGTTTGTTTAGAAGATATAAAAAAATTATGGAACCTAAGAGATAAAAATTACGCAGTTCAAGTAGCAAAGCATAATTATAAAACAAAAATAGAAGAAAAATATTGGGGAAATAAAAATGAAAGTTATCCAAGAAAAAATTGGTCTAGTTTAATTCTTTGGAATTGTGAACATGAAGTTCATAAAATTTTATCGCCAGATTTTATTGAAAAACAATCTGGAGCATTTTTACACAGATTTTCATGGATTAAAGATGAAGAAATAGGCGAATTAGAAAAAGAATGGAATTGGTTAGCCTTAGAATACGAAGAAAAAAAAGATATCAATTTAATTCATTATACCATTGGGACGCCATGTTTTAAAGAATACTCTAATACGTCTTTATCTTCATTCTGGAAAAAATCATTCTCTAATATGTTAGATGGATATTTTAAAAAAGATAAATTAACTTAGGATTCTAATGAAAAGTTTAAACATAGATATAATTTTTCCTTGGGAATTTGGGATCATTTTTTTAGTTTTAGGTCTGCTACTTATAGTCATAGGAAGCAAACAAAGTAAAAAGGAATTTGATATAGATAAAATGCCAATTACAAAGCCAACTACAAAAATATTATTTGGTTCATTTTTATGTATATTTAGTTTGATACAATTAATGCCTCTCTTGAAGTAAAAAAAGTATAAGCTCTGATTTAAAAATTATTAATTAAAAACTTTTAACCACTCTCTTGATAAATTAAATTTATTAAATAAAGGAACAACATTTTTCTGTGCGGAAACAACTTTATTTTTAATTATATTAGGGTTTTTTATAACATCTGATACTTCCTTACTATCAATATCAATAAAATAATCTTTAAATTTAGCATATGAAGGTAACATTGTTGCTATAGTTGGAAGCCCCAAAGCTAAAGACGTAATTAGTCTGTTATGACCGGCGCCTTGTTTTTGTACATTGTCTTTGTCAGAGGGTATAATACAAATATCGCATAATTTTGCTTCATTAATTAGAACATTTGTTGACCATAATTTAGCTTTTGATTGAACAGTAGTTTTATTTCTATTGTTGAAATAATCTATTCCATTTTGATTTGTAATAACATGTAATGTGTAATTTTCTATTAAAGAATAATTTTTATTTAAAAAGTTCAATAAATAAGGAATATTTGTACCGTGACCAAACCATAATAATTTTCTTGACTTAAAATTTTTCCATTCAAGAACATCTACATCAATTGAATCATATATCGTATGAACTGTACCTTTCCAAAAATTTGAAAATGTGGAAGACATTTTTTCAGAAGGAGTAACCGCGACTGTAATAAATGGTAGTATTGCTAGATAGAAATTAGTCATTGGACTATTTATCATAAGATGATTATCTGTATAATCGACAATCACTTTAGTGTTTGAATACTTTGCCATTTTGATTTGATTTAACCAATTAAGACTTCTTTTTTCTAGGTTAAAGTTACCAATTTTTCCTACTACTAAAATATTAGTACTTAAAGGCATGTCTTCACCAAAACTAAAAGTAAAAAATTTAGTGTTTAAAGATGAAACGTAAGCTCTTAATCTGATGCTAGCTAAAAAATTGTCTTTTACAGATTTTAAATCATTATATTTTCCTGGTAGAAGCCAGTGTATATGTTGCTTTATCATATTTTACTTGTGCCGTCCAATTTCCATTCAATGTGCGAAATATATTTAAAAGGCTTTTTGTGTACTTGCGTAACTTTTAACCCAATTTGTTCTACTTTTTTAGATACGGCAATTTCAGCTACAATACACTCTTCTTTTGTTTTACCTATGGGAAACGAAGATATTTTGTTTAACGTTTCTTTTTTAAATCCCCATATTAAAGATCTTAAATGACGACCATTTTCTCCTGGCTGAATTAGCCATGTTTTTAATAAATTAAAATAATATTGGACCCTATATACAGGTTTTTTATGCATATCATAACCAACTACATAATTTATTCTAGAATTAGCCAAAAAATCCCATTTATTATCCCATTTATTATTTATACTTTCTCCAGTCATACCAACTTCTTTTTTTGATAATTCATTGATGTAACAAGCTATAAATGATTTCTCTAATATCTTACATTCATCTTGAAGAAACAGATAAAAATCATAATCTTTATTATTTAAATATGCCGCATTCCAAGACCCAATATTCATTCCGGTATTTGGTCTAGTTAAAGTTTGTACATTATAAAAATATCCGAGTTGTTCAACTTTGCAATTATCATCATTAATGACAATAAATAGATCGCACTTTTCATTAGTTAAAGAATTAATTAAATTAATTAAATTAATTTTATCTCTTTTATTATAATGCGAAATGTTAATTAATAATTTACTTTTTCTCATTAAACACGCTATTTAGTTTACAATATAAAAATATTACTAATAAAGTAAATTTATGCAACATAGCAATTTAATTATTTATAATGAAAATATATCAAATTTATTACAATGATAAAACTTTTAGACAAATAGACAAAGATTTTATCCCTTTAAATAATGTCAATAACTCAAATAAAGAATGGTTTGAGTTTGATATAATATTTAATTTTTTAAAAAACAATAAATTAGAAGATGATGTTTGGTATGGGTTTTTATCACCAGAGTTTTTTTTAAAAACTAATTTAAAAGGTTTGAATTTAAAAAAACATTTAGAACTAAACACAAATTCAAATGTTTGCTTGGCAACTTCATGCTTTGATCAAATTGCAATTTATCAAAATTGTTTTATACAAGGTGAGACTAAACATCCTGGTTTAATAAACACAACAGAGTATTTTTTGAATAAATATAATATAAGATTATCATTACGCAATTTAGTAGGGCATTCATCTAATACTGTTTATAGTAATTATTTAATAGCTAAAAAAGAATATTGGGATAATTGGTATAAGTTAGCAAAATTTTTTTTAAAATTACAAAATGAAGACAAGCAATTCTCTAAAATGATAAATACTAAAGGAAAGTATAAAAAAACTAAAGTTAAATTAGGTGTGTTTATTCAAGAACGTTTTCCAAGCATTATACTGTCTAACAATAATTATAAAGTTACAACTCTTCTGAGTTCAAATTATCAGCCATGTAATAAATTGATACCCTTACATTTTAGAGTCAAGGGTTTACTTCAAACTTGTGATTACCTAAAAGAAAAATATGCAAGAACTGGAGAAAAAGATTTAATACCAATTTTAAAATTTAATTTATCTGAATTAAACAATATAATTAAAAAAAATCAGACTGAAGGAAAATAAAAATAATGGATAATATTAATTATTGGAATAATTTTTATAAAAATAGCCAAAATTTATTGCCTTCTCAATTTGCAGTATTTATTGCTAGCGAATATCCAGATAAGAAAAACTTGATTGATTTTGGTTGTGGTTCTGCAAGAGACACATTTTTTTTAAGCAAACTTTATAAAAAAGTTATTGGTATTGATTCTTCATCTGAGATAATTAATTCAAATAAAATGTTACAAAATGAAAAAAAAAATATAACTTTCTTACTTAATGATTTATCTAATGAAAAATTATTAAAAAAATTGATACAGGACGAATTTAAAGATATAAAAAATTGTATATTTTATGCTAGATTTTTCTTGCATGCTATAGATGAAAGTGTAGAAGATAAATTTTTAAAATTATATAATAATTTAAAAAATAAAAGTAATATATTAGCATTAGAATTTAGAACTAATAAAGATCAGTTTTTGGAAAAAGAATATGGAAATCATTACAGAAGGTTTGTTGATCCCAAACAACTGAAAAGTAAATTGGATAAAATGGGTATTAATATAAATTATTTTATTGAGGGTCAAGGCTATGCTAAGTATAAAAATGACGATGCTTATATAGCTAGATTGATAGTATCATAAATGTTCAAATCAGTCTCAATTGAAAAAAATATCGAAAATTTAAGATATGTTTCAAACAAATTATTAAATATTGAATGGTTTATTTTTTTTGGAACATTACTTGGATATACGAGAGAAAAGAATATTCTGAAAAATGACGATGACATTGATATTTATGTAAATATTAAATCAAGGGAAGCTATACTTGATTTATTTTATAACACAGAAGTAATGTTTGATTTAACAAATAAACCTAATTTAGGTCCTTATTTTTTGCAAGGAACAAGATTGTTAGAGAATGAAATTACTTACATTGATTTCTATTTTTATGAAAATGATACTAATAACTCATTTATAAAAGAAAAAAATAATTTTAGTGGAGCCTGGAAAGTGGAAACTAATACTATGCACGTTCCTATAGACATCATCTATCCTATTCAAAAAGCAAAGCTTAAAGACATTAAAATATTTGTTCCTTATAAGCCTATTGATTGTTGTGAGTTCTTGTACGGAAAAGACTGGAAAATTCCTTTGTCAAAGAGTGTTGATTATTTTATTGATATTATTAATAACAAACCAATGCTAATTAAAAAAAATAATTTAAAAATAAAAATATGATTTTTTTGTATATATAATTTATAGAGATTTTATGACTATATTGGTTACAGGTGGAGCAGGTTTTATAGGAACAAATTTTGTTTTTAATCATTTAAGTCATAATGATGATTACATAATCGTATACGACAAATTAACTTATGCAGGAAATAAAAAAAATTTTGGATCTTTTGAACATAATAATAAATTTTTATTTATAGAAGGTGATATAACAGATAAAAAAATCTTAAAACAAGTTTTTATAAAATATCAGCCTCAAACTGTTATTAATTTTGCAGCTGAAACTCATGTTGATAACTCTATAAAAAGTCCAGAGCCATTTATTACATCAAATATTATTGGCACTTTTTCATTATTAGAGATTATTAGAGATTACTATGAAGCGTTAGATGTAAATAACAAGAAAAAATTTATTTTAGTAAATGTATCAACTGATGAAGTTTTTGGTTCATTGGACCTTAAGTCAAATCCATTTACTGAAAATTCTTCTTTTCTTCCAAACAGTCCTTATTCTGCAACAAAAGCTAGTGCAGATCATTTAGTAAGATCTTATTTCCAAACATATAATATTCCTTCAATTACGACACATTGCTCAAATAACTTTGGACCCTTTCAAAATGAAGAAAAATTAATACCTAAAATAATAAAAAATGCATTAAATTGGAATAAAATACCAATTTATGGTGATGGAAAAAATGTAAGAGATTGGTTGTTTGTAGACGATCATTGTGATGCACTAAACTTAATAATTAAAACTGGAAAAAAAGGAGACAGTTATAATATTGGGGGTGAAAACGAAATTTCTAATATTAATCTAGTCAAAATTATTTGTAATAAGTTAGATGATATATCTCCTAATTCAAATGGTTCATATAAAAATTTGATTTCTTTTATCAAAGACAGGCCAGGACACGATATAAGATATGCTGTTGATTCTTCTAAACTAAAAAATGATTTGGGCTGGAAGTCAAAAAATACTTTTTATGAATCAATGGATTACACTTTAAAATGGTATCTAAAAAATTTTATTAGGAAATAGGTAAATTATGAACAGAAAAGGTATAATTTTAAGTGGTGGCAAAGGAACAAGGCTGTTTCCTGTAACACTTGCTCTTTCAAAACAATTGTTACCTATTTACAATAAACCTATGATTTACTATCCATTATCAACTATGATGAGTATTGGAATAAAAGAAATTTTGATAATAACTACGCCATTTGATTTTGATAGATTTAAATTTCTATTAGGAGATGGAAGTAAATGGGGTATTAATTTATATTTCAAGGTACAAGAAAAACCAAATGGAATTGCAGAAGCTTTTATTTTAGCAGAAAAATTTATTGATAAATCACCCTCAGCATTGATTTTAGGAGACAATTTATTTTATGGACATAATTTGTCTTTGAGGCTAAGAAGTTTTTCCAAAAAACCTGATGGTGCAACGGTTTTTGCTTATCCTGTAAAAAATCCAGAACGATATGGTATTGTTAATTATAATAAAGAGAAAAAAATCATATCAATTGAAGAAAAGCCTATAAAATCAAAAAGCAAACATGCTGTTACGGGTTTGTATTTTTATGATAAAAATGTAGTTAAAATTGCAAAATCAATAAACCCCTCTAAAAGGGGTGAATTAGAGATAACTGATTTGAATAATATTTATCTAAAGGAAAATAAACTTGAAGTTTGTTTTTTAGATAATGGAGATACTTGGCTAGATGCAGGTTCTAATGATACTCTAATGGAAGCGTCACAATTTATTAAAGCAATTGAAAATAGACAGGGGATTATGGTATCTTCTCCAGAAGAAACAGCTTGGAAAAATGGATGGATAAATGATCAACAATTAGAAAAATTAGCTAAAGAATTATCCACTAATGAATATGGTAATAATTTAATGAAACTAATTAAAAAATGAGAAAATGAATGCATATACAAAAAACGTCAATATTTGGAGCATATCTTATAGATAACAAGATATTTAAGGATAAAAGGGGTTTTTTTTATGAAGTCTGGAATGAAAAAAAATTTAACATTGTATTAAATGAAAATATAAGCTTTGTTCAAGAAAATTTTTCTAGATCAAAGAAAAATGTTTTAAGAGGATTGCACTATCAAATAAAAAAACCACAGGGTAAATTAGTAAGAGTTTCTAGAGGCGTTGTATATGATGTAATAGTTGATCTTAGAATTTCTTCTCCGACATTTAAAAAATGGTTTGGTATAAAGCTTTCATCATCAAACAGAAAATTATTATGGATACCAATTGGATGTGCTCATGGCTTTCAAGTTTTAAGTGCCAGTGCAGATTTTGTTTATAAAACTACTGAACATTGGTTTCCAGAAAATGAGCGCTGTATAATATGGAATGATAAAGACTTGTCAATTAATTGGGATTTAGAAAACATTCCAATTTTATCTCAAGAAGATGCTAAAGGTAAAAATCTTAGACATGCAGAATATTTCAAATGAAAATTCTTGTTTTTGGTCCAAATGGACAGATGGGAACAATATTTAGAAATATAGTTCCTAAAAAATATGATATTATTTTTGCAGCAAGATCAAGAGTGGATTTGAGGTATAAATCAAAAATTGAAGATTTTATAACTCTTACCAAACCAGATATAATTATCAACTTTGCTGCTTACACTGATGTAGATGGTTCAGAAAACAATCAAAAATTAGCAATGGAGATAAATGCCAATGCTCCATCAATTATTTCCAAGTGCGCCCATCAAATTGGAGCTATTTTTATACACATTTCTACTGATTATGTCTTAAACAGTAAAATTAATGTTTATTTGGACGAGAAATCTAAAGTTAAACCATGTAACTTTTACGGTAAGAGTAAGGCTCTTGGAGAAAAGCTTATCCAAGAAAATTGTAATAAATATTTAATTTTTAGAACTTCTTGGTTGTATAGTGATATTAAAAAAAATTTTTTTTTAACAATTTATGACTTAATTAAAACTAGATATAATATCAAGGTTATAAATGATCAATTTGGTGCTCCAACCTTAGTTTATGATGTGATAGATACTTTGATTAAAATATTAGAAGTTTTAATACAAAATATTTTAAATAATAAAGATAACGAAAAGTATTGGGGTATTTATAATTTATCTAATCGCGGCGAAGCTTCTTGGTATTGCTTTGCTTGCAAAATTGCTTCAAATATGGGCTATGATTCAACAGAAAAAATTATTCCTGTAAATAGTAAAAATTATAATGCCTTGGCTCAAAGGCCACATAATTCAAGATTAGATAATAATAAAATTTATAAAAATTTTGGTATTAGACAGTCTCACTGGGAAGATAGTTTTAATAATTTTTATAAAATAAACTATAACAAGTAAACCACTTAGGAGTTTTAATGAGAATAGCAACTTGGAATATTAATTCTGTAAGGCTTAGATTACCCCAAGTTTTAAAATTCATTGAAGAGCAAGGAATAGATATTATATGTCTACAGGAAACAAAAACTCCCAATGAATATTTTCCAACTGAGGAATTTAAAAAAATAGGGATGATACATCAGTATTTTAGAGGTGAGAAATCTTATAATGGCGTTGCTATATTGTCTAAAGTAGAATTTAGTAATGAGCAATATATAGACTGGTGTATGAAAAATGATACAAGGCATGTTTCAGTTAAACTAAAAGATGGGACTGAAATACATAATTTTTATATTCCAGCTGGTGGAGATGAGCCAGATATAGTTATCAATCCAAAATTTGAACATAAGATGTCATTTTTAAATGAAATTAAA
>Ga0114998_10003753_pt1 | contig 11224 bp, 6 predicted proteins | sample ArcticOcean_MG_C_5_FD_87044 | JGI IMG/M metagenome (GOLD analysis project Ga0114998, IMG submission 87044) | Marine microbial communities from western Arctic Ocean - ArcticOcean_MG_CB4_138 | ecosystem: Environmental > Aquatic > Marine > Oceanic | place: Arctic Ocean: Canada Basin | collected...
CGTTCATCATCATCATCATCATCATCATCATCATCATCATACAGAGAATAAAACAAAACAAAAACGTTCTCTCTTCCATCGCTCGCGCAACTAAACATAAACACGCGCTTTCTCAATCGATCGAGTACAAAAATGTTCACCTCAAAATGCGCTTACCATAAAAACTAACCGCGCGTTCAAAACATGCGCGCGTCTACTCACCCCTGTTTTCTCGACTAAAAACGATAAGAAAATCGTTCAAATCATGCCACGTTTTCACCTAAAATGCGCTTACCATAAAATTTTATCACTATCTCTCTCTTCATCTTCCCAATTTTCTTTTTCACCAAACAAAATCCCAAAAAAATCCCAACACCCTAAATCCCAACACCCTAAATCTCAACACCCTAAACAATAATAATAGTTAAAAATAAACGCATCTTGACCATCCCACTAGCCATAAAAAACGAATTAATATTAAATCGAATTAATTCTCTTAAATGACGCAACACAAACCGCAATCGAGACTGGACCGATTAATCTCGTTGTTATCCACTGGAACGACGGAACTCTCTAGGAAATCAGCCGCGGAACAAATCGCTGAATTAGCCTGTGCGTCTTTTAAAACCGGATTGGATTTCGAAGAAACGAATTCGTTTTTGTTGTGTTTACTTTTTCGTCGTGCGATTGGGATAATATATATATTTAGTAAACATTGAAGCAGATGCAAGAGCGATTATGATTCGTGACAAGCGATGATAAACACTATGGTTTTTACTGACCGCGCGATTATGATTTTTTAGCCTCGAATTCGCATTCGCTTTTGCCGAATGTTTTGAGGAAAATCAGGGTCGCCTTAGTCTCCGCGAAGTGGGAGACGAGGGTTGCCGGCGGCAGGTGCATGGGCGAAATAGCGCGTCGAGTGAAATGCGTGCGAGTTCGAGACTTAGCTTCGAGCGAAGCGAAGGTTTTGCGAGAAGCAGGTTCGGTAGCGTGCGTAGCGGACGAGCGCCGGGCGCGCTTGCGAGCGGTTGATTTCTTCGAAGAAGTGTTCGAGAACGTTTCGAGGAGACAAGAAAGGAGTGAAGGTGATGCGATGAACACTGATGATCGCGATGGAGATATAGTGCTCGATCTGAAGCTAGAGAACTTCGACGTCGCGAACGTGCTCGAGAAAGGGATCGTTCTGTTATCGGCTTCGCAAGATCAATGGTCGAACGTCGAACGCGGACCCGGGTCGAAAAAGGAACGCTTAGAACGAGCGAAAACTGCAATGAAGAAGACTTTAGGGATGGAGTTAGGGAAAGAAGCCGCGACGTTCGCGCTCGATTCGAAGAATTTAGCCGAAATGGTTTCAGAGAAAGATTTATTGGACGACGACGACGACGAGAACGAGAACGAGAACGACGGCGGCGCCGGTGGGAAAAAGAATACTAAAAAGAGAAAGAAAATATCTTCGTCGACGACGACGACGACGAAGAGCAAAGAAGAAGGCGCCGCAGCGAGACTCGTGGATTCGTTACAGGTCATGGGAAGTAAGAAGAAAAGTGATACAACTACTAATAATACGAACGACGATAACGACGGCGATGATTTTGATGAGGAAAAGTTGAAAGCGAGAGGGATGTCCGCGAGAGAGTTGAACAAATTGAAACGAAAGAACAAACGTTTACGCGCGGCTGGGAAATCGGTCGTTAAACATCAAGCCGATGATGACGATGACGATGACGACGATGATAACAACGATAACAAAAAAAATAATATCGGTACGTCCTCAAACGCGAACGAAGCGCAAAAAAAACTTGAAGAAGAAGAAGAACGAATTCGACAAGAGGAAGATGAAGAAGAAGCGCAAGAGATCGAAGCCGGTGCTTGGCCATTCTCGAGAACGTGCGAGTTCTTAGCGTTTTCATTATTCAGCAGTCGATGGGAAGATAGGCACGGCGCAGCCGTTGCGTTGAGAGAGATTTTAAGATATCAAGCCGAATCGGCGAACATATTCTTCGATGCGTCCTCGTTAGCGGGAACAAAAATCCCTCCAGGAACGACTGAGGCACAAATGATTGCAAACTTTTCATGGCTCGAAGATATATCGGTTCGTTTATTATGCGTTCTAGCTTTAGATCGCTTTGGTGATTTTGTTGGCGACGGCGTCGTCGCTCCAGTTCGCGAAACCGCCGCGCAAGCTTTAGGTATGTCTTTAAGAGATTTACCTACGCATAAAGTTTTCGATATCGGCGAAGCTACGTTGACTTTGTTAAGACACGAAAAGGCGTGGGAAGTGAGACACTCTGGTTTAATTGGTTTGAAATACGTTTTTGCATCGATTCCTCAAAACGAAACGCTAAAGATGGAGATGTTGGCTAAGAAGTTACTCCCATCCGCTTTACCGAGATTAATCGTCGCGTTGAAAGATGATGACGATGACGTCAGAGCGGCAGCTGCAGAAGCCGCGTTACCGGCAAGAGACTCATTAAATCCTCAACAGTTTTCTACCGAGAAATCACCATCATCATTGCCTGATACTACTACTAGTAATAGTAGTATCACTAAAACCGATTTCGAGGTGTTTTTGCAAACTTTATGGAACTCGTTGTTAGAACTCGACGATTTGTCCCCGAGCGCTCGACCGATCATGAGTTTACTCGCAAAACTATGCGAAAAGAAAGAAACGAGAGAAATCTTCGATGTTGCATCGGTTGCGAATCGTTTATGGCCATTCGCGTCGCACCCTATTGCTTCAGTTCGTGAAGCGACTTGGCAAACGGTTTCCGAACTCGCCGAGACTTTGCTCGAAAACGAGGCGTTCGTTCAAACTGAGTTGGAAACTTTCATGACGTTGTCGCTACAAGGCTGCGCGTTAGATGAAGACGATAGCGCATCACACGCAGCTAAAAACGCGTTCTTACTCGCATTGCAACACGCTCCAAAAGAAAACGTCGCTTTGATATTCAAGAGCAAAGGAGATTCGTTCTTGAAAATCTTAAGCGTTCAACAGAATAGAACGTGCGACGCGAAATTTATCTTGGTAAAGAAACCGGCGAAGATGACCGGCGAAGCCAGAAACGTCGCAGCTGATTGGCTTTGTCGCACAAAAGGTAGATTATCCGGCATTGATTGTCTCGCGAAAGCTTTATGTAAGCTAGTGCCAGAGAGCGATGGAAATTCTACCATCTCCGAAGCGCTCGGTTTCTTTTTATGTAAGAAATTGTTAGATTTATCAAAACATGGCGCCGCGGTGTCTCGCGTAGCCGCGTTTCATATCTGCGCAAAATTTCTCGAAGAAACAAGTAACGACTCTACCAATAAAGCGTCGTCGTCGGAATTCATGTCGAGTTTCAAGGAAATATACGAAAAACGAACGGTTGAAGTCCTCGCTTGCGCGAACCCGGCGTATCCATCCGCGCCGAGTCCGTTTCCATACGACGAAGCTAAAGCGTTGCAGACGTACGTCAAAAACGAGACCAAGGCTTTAATACGAGTTTGTGCACAAATCAACATCGCGTTTCAGGGTGAAATTCCATCACCTGATGCGGATGGTTTTGGCGCCGTATCAGCCGCGCAAGTCATTGAAATAGTTCCAAGGGTGCGTACATTTGTCACTACGTTTTGTTTCGCGAGCGCGTTTTTTTTTTTCAATCCATCGTATGAATAAAACGAACCGGCCGAGTCCCTCGGTATAACAGACTTCGAGCGAGAAATATTCATTTCAATCGACGCTCAGGTCTTTTGCACGGTTCGACATTAAACGCACACACGCACGAGAAACAGGTTTCTCCATGCAAGCTTCATGCTTGGCGAGAAGTAATCTCTGCGAACATTTTTTTACATTTAGTCGTCGTCGTTGTCTGTTTTGTTTTCAAATTGATTTTATATACTCACCGCAAAAAATAATCACAACAGACCACAAATACAAACGTCGAACGGGCGAGATCGGCTTTGGATGCTTCCGCTTCGCGTTTACGCGAAGCAGAATCTAAACTCCACCAATCCGTCTTGGCCGCGGCCGCGGCAGCGGCCGTGGCATTTCAAGAGCTTCCGGAAAAGTTGAATCCAATTATCCAACCATTAATGGCCGCAACGAGACGAGAACGCGACGAAGATTTACAGAGCGAAGCCGCGATGGCAATCGCGAGGTTAGTGAAAAGAGCGATGGCGCGTGAAAAGTCGCCGAGCGCAAAAATTTGTTCGAATATTTTCATCATGGCGTGTTCGTGTCCCGAAACGACTCCGGTCGCGACTGAATCTGGAAAGACGGAAATAGGTGTGGAAGAACAAAAAACTGCTACTATTACTACTGCAGTGGTCAAAAAAAGTATTGCTAAGAAAGGCGTAGCAAACGATGAAATTGCCGCAGCCGCGGATGCGGTTGAAAACGAGATCCCCGAGTGTACGATTGCCGCCAGAGGAGGCGCGATGGCTTTGAATGAGTTTTGCAAAGAATTCAAAGACGACGTGTTTACGCAATTACCGACTTTATTAACGCCCATCGTTGATTCTTTAGCAGATGTTTCGGAAAATAAAGTCAAACTCGACGTCGAAAAGCGTCAAGCGATTTCGAACACGTGCAGAGTCGTCTCAATCGTCGCCGAAGCGTGTACGAAGAAAGCTTTTGAACAAAACGTACATCCATTGACGCCGAAGATTTTCGCAGCTGCGACGTTACCATGCGATAGCGTGAAAAAAACTGCATCGAGAGCTTTAGCCGCGATGACGACCGCGCATCCGGACGATACGTTACCAGAAATTCTCGCGTTATTAGCGCCTGCTTTAGAAGGGGGAGATTTAGAAAAACAATCGACCGCCGAAGCACGCAGAGGCGCCGCGTTTGTCGCGTTAGCTCTCACGGAATCCGTCCCCGACGCAGTCGTCGCACCGTATTGCGTCTTACTCTTAGTTCCTCTCATGTCCAGGATGTCGGATTCAAACGACGAAGTTCGCACGGCGGCAACGAAAGCGTTCGCCGCGCTCGTGCCGTTGCTTCCGCTCGCCAGAGGCTCAAACGCTCCCGAGAAGTTATCCGAAGCGCAAAGAAAACGAAGCGAAAGCGATGGGCAATTTCTCGACGCGTTACTCGATAATACGAAAATTGATAACTTTGAGCTCCCGTTTAAGTGCAAATATTCTCTAAGACCTTACCAACGCGATGGCGTAAATTGGCTCGCGTTTTTACGAAGGTTTAAACTCCACGGCGCTTTATGCGACGATATGGGATTAGGTAAAACGTTACAATCGACTTGCATATTGGCATCGTCGACAGTTGAGCGACGAGCGAAAGGATTGCCGTTAATGCCACATTTGATCATATGCCCACCGACATTAGTCGGACATTGGGCGCACGAGATCTCGATGTATACAGAAGACCCGAACTTATTATCTGTTCTGGAATACCAAGGTTTACCGGGCGAACGACTGGCGATGCAAAAAGGAGCGCGCACAGAATTCGACGTCGTCGTTGCCTCGTACGATTCCGTCAGAGCGGACTCTACTTTTTTCCACGACGTGAATTGGTGTTATTGCGTGTTAGATGAAGGTCACGCGATTCGTAATCCGAAGAGCAGAGTATGCTTAGCCGTGAAATCGGTCAAGGCCGAACATCGATTGTTATTATCGGGAACTCCCATTCAAAACGACGTCGTCGAACTATGGTCGTTGTTCGATTTTCTAATGCCCGGTTTTTTGGGCACTGAAAGAGAGTTCAAACAGAACTACGGAATCGCCGCCGCGAGATCGAAAGCGGCAAAGAAAGGTGGTGGATTAACCGAGCAAGGTGCTTTAACAGTCGGTCGATTGCATAAACAAGTCATGCCGTTCGTCTTGAGAAGAACGAAAGATCAAGTTTTGAAAGATTTACCGCCAAAGATTATTCAAGACGTTTTTGTTGACTTGACGCCAGCGCAAAGACGTTTGTACGATAACTTTGAAACCAGCGGTGCTAAGGAAGATGTTTCGAAAGCGTTGTTGAGTGGGGACGGATCAGATGGTAGTGCAGGCGGCGGCGCTCCGCACGTATTCCAAGCGTTGCAATATCTCCGCAAATTATGTTCGCACCCGAGACTAGTCGACGGTTCGCTAAAAGACAAAGCGAGTAAAAAGGCAATCGAAAATCGTAATGATGGCGATAAAGATAATCAAAACTGGTCGCCGAAATTCGAAGCTTTGAAGCAAATTTTATTAGATTGCGGCATTGGCCGAGACGCTTACGAAGAGAAAACCGGCGATTCAGCGACAGCAGCGGCAGGCGGCGAAGACAAAAATCCCTCTCACGGTGGATCATCACACCGCGTTCTAGTTTTCGCACAATTAAAATCGTTACTCGATCTCGTCGAAACCGAGCTTTTCGGTGCTTCAATGAAAGGCGTTTCATGGTTACGTTTGGACGGATCCGTCGCCGCTTCCGAGCGCTTCAACGTGGCCAGAAAATTCAACGCCGATCCAACGATTGACGTCCTTTTATTAACCACGCACGTCGGCGGCTTAGGTTTGAACTTAACCACGGCGGACACCGTAGTCTTCCTCGAGCACGATTGGAACCCGCAAAAGGATTTACAAGCCATGGATCGCGCGCATCGCTTAGGGCAAAAGAAAACCGTAAACGTGTACAGAATCCTAACAAAAGGCACGATCGAGGAAAAAGTAATGTCCTTACAGCGCTTCAAGTTAGACGTCGCGAACGCGGTCGTGAACGCGGACAACGCGTCCATGAAATCAATGGACACCGGCGCCATGCTCGACCTCTTCACGGCCGAGAAAGGTAAAAAAGCCGCGAAAGAAAAAGAATCCGCCGCGGCCGTTACCGGAGAACAACCGCAAAACGTCAAGGCCGTCCTAAACGGCCTGGACGAGCTATGGGCGCAATCGCAATACGACGAAGAGTTCGACGTTGAGCAGTTCCAGAAATCAATCGCTTTCGCTGCTACTGCTGCCGTGCGGAAATAAATTCATTTATTCTTTTCCGCCGGCCGCCTCGTTCTCGAAGCTCTTGCCTGTCCGATGAAGTTCTTGATTTTGAAGAGAAAAATAGCTCTTCATTGAAAATCGATTCTCATAAGCGCGTTAATCGACAAACACGATTCCATTTCGACATAAAGTAAGCATCGAAAACTGAACTTGGTTACTTCATCGAGCGAAGAAGTTCAGTTCGAGTTCGAATCTTCGATTGGAAATCTAGAAACCTGGTTTTTGTCCAACGAAGAACAAAACTCCATTCGTATCCGATATGGATTTTCTTGGGAAAAAGATTAGTCAAAGTACTTTGCAGAAAAAATGGGTCGATCCAATCAAAGTGCGAGCGAGGAAATCGGTAGAAAAGAAACGAAACATGAGTGATCGCCAGGCGTGTTTTCGTCTGAGTTGTTTTAGTTGTTTTAATGTTTATCGAGGCGGTTTTGATGGTGGTGATTTGGTTCGTGGTGTAGTTATTGGGGGGAGGATGAAGGGCTGGCGAGGGCGGAATCGCGCGAACGCGAAAGTCGCGAGTACGTCTTCTTCTTCTTCTTCTTCTTCTTTCAATAATAATACGAACAGTAGTAACGAGTACTACTGCGGGTTCACGAATAGTACAGAGTGCGAAGTAGTTGAATTCTTGCGCGATTTGTTCCCCGATATAAAAGATTTCGATATCAAAGCGTACGTTTTTATGAGTTCGAAACACGAAAAGTTGAGAGATTTCGAGTTAGTTTTAGGACTGAAGAAAAAATTGGACGCCTTGTTACCGGGCCTGTCCGTTTTGAACGTCCTGCAGAGATTTCCAACGATCGTCGTTGAATTCGATTTCAAGCGAGCGTCAAAGCGCGTTTTAGAGATTCAGGACGTCTTATGTTCCGAAGAAATGTGCCACGACGTCGTCGATTTAGTGGAGAAAACGCCCGATTTATTGACTTGCGAATCTGTATACGAATACAGACAACGCACGATCGATAAATTAAACAGAATAGCACCGAAAGAATGCGACGCAGAGCGAACGGTTGCGGAATACCCCGAGCTCCTCCATCGCATGAAAGAGTACGATACTTATTACGATTTACCGGTTTCAATTCTTAACATGTTCATCGGTCCGAACGAAGACGAAGTTCAACCAGAGGATTACAACGATCTCTGGGATAACGAAACCGGTATAGGTAAAGACTTCTTAGCAACTACTACAACAACTACTACAACAACTGCGACTACTACTACTACTGCTGCTGCTGCTCTAAAGAACGATAATCATCATCATTGACGTGGAGTTTAGAGCTCTTGCATCGAGCGGCTAGTTGGCCATTGCGACTTTTATTGTAACCTTTACATTGTTTACTCGACTCGGGTGGTGGTGGTGGTGGTGTTTTAGTTTGTTCATCCATTTTATTTTGTGTCGCAAGCATGGATACGAATTGGAAGGGGACGCAGACGTTCAATCGTTCGAACCGCTTCAATCGATCGATGATGTTACTACCACTCTTTATTCCATTCTTCTTCTTCGCAGGATTCTTCGCAGGAGAAGAAGACCACCACCACCACCACCCGAGCCGAGCAAACAACGTAAAGGTTACAGCAAAAGTCGCAATGGCCAACCAGCCGCTGGATGCGAATGACTGGGCTCGGCAAATATAGCGCGTAAGACGTGTAACCTGGCTGCTAAGAAGAAGAGAGGAGGACGGGCGCCACAGAACAAGAGCGATGCAAGTAAAGAAACATCATCCGTTCAATCGCGTCTTCGCGTAACGGTGTAGCTCTTATAGCGCTTTCCATTTAAGAACCAGGTCTACCATGTCTAAAAAATACATAATAGGAGCTTTTTTAGCGAAACGTAGAGTGAGTCACTTGAATGTATTGTTCTTTTTTTTTACCACCAACGACAAGAAGTGCAGTGCTGCGATTGTCCTACGCTTCTTGTCGTTGGTGGTAAAAAAAAAGAACAATACATTCAAGTGACTCACTCTACGTTAGCGCTTTGCGTAAGAAACAGGTCTACACGTCTAAAAAGTACGTTCATTGGAGCACCACGTGCAAAAACGAGTTCTATAAGAAGTAAAGAAACATCATCCGTTCAATCGCGTCTTCTCGTAACGGTGTAGCTCTTTTAGCGCTTTGAACAGGTCTACATGTCTAAAAAGTACGTTCATTTCTTTACACTTCTTTTCCTTTTCACAAGAGCGATGCAAGTAAAGAAACATCATCCGTTCAATTGTATCTTCACCTAACAGTGTAGCTCTTTTAGTGAGCGCTTTCCATTTAAGAACCAGGTCTACCATGTCTACATGTCTAAAAAGTACGTTCATTTCTTTACACTTCTTTTCCTTTTCACAAGGGGGGAAAGAAAAAAAAAACAAGCCAAAAATCCACACAAAAATCCACACAAAACGAGCAAACCAAAGAGCTAAAGCGATGCCCTTATGCGACATCACGAACGACATTAAGCGAGCGCAACTGAAAACAAAGACACACGTTCGCTCTGATGATAATCCTACTCGCAAAATTGCTCTGGATACTTCCCTACCGAATCCATTGGCTCATGTCGAATTTGGGAAATTGGAAGGAGATATTGGGGAAACAAACATAGAATCTAAATCTCGATCATCGTCGACATCTATAGCGAGATCGATTGAAGATTCAGACGAGAGGTTCAGTGGGGTTTCCGTGGAACAACCTTTGGAGCATTTCTTGGAACCGAGTTTGAGCGATTGCAGATTCGATTCAGGCGAAGGATATTCTTGTGGAGATTATGATTTCGATGAAGAGAAAATTGGGAGGAAAGAGGAAGTTGAAGACGAAGAAGTCGAAGAAGAAGAAAAAGTGATAAACAAAAGGCAAAGCAGACGACAGAAGAAGGAACCGGAGAGACTCGGTGATTTATTGGAGTGGCACTGCGTGAACACGCATCAGTTGTTCGAGAAGTTTGACCCAGGGCGAGAGCAGAAGATTGTAGAGTGCGTTAAACTGGAGAAGGAGAGGTTGAGGAAGATTCGGGAGCGAGAGATTGGCGACGCGAGTAGACCGGCGAGTGGGGAGAGTGGTCGCGCAGTAGTGCAGAAGAAGCAATCTGCGAAACAGGTGCCAGCGAGCGCTTTAAACGAGGCGCGAGAAACGAACGATGGTGATTGTGAGTTTCTTCGCGGAGGTCAGCAATCGAAGGCGGTTTTGGACGTGCACCAGCGCGTCGCGGATTTAATGAGAATGGCCGAGGAAATGTTGCCCCCGGAAGAACCGGAAGAATGTGACGATGGATTACCGAAGAAGAGTATACGCGAGAAATTGAGGGACGCCTGGGACGGAGACGGCTATTACGCAAAGTTAATGAAAGAGCAAGAGAGTACTGCTTCGTCGTCGTTGTCGTCGTCGTCGAAGAATTCGTCATCGAACGATAGTAACCAACAATTGACCAAAAAAACTGTACAAACAACAACAACAACAACAACAAAAGATGTCAAGGTATATTGCGATAAAGAAAACCCGGTTGCGCATAAAGCGAACAGAGGAGGAAAGAAAAACAATGGTGGAGGAGCCGGTTTAGGTATAGGAGGATGCGCTGCTGCTACTGCCGGTGCGAGCAATAAGCAACTCGTTGGATGTGGTGGCTCGTCGTCATCATTGTCTGGTGGTGGCAGTGCTTTAGTACAAAGGACGGCGTTGACTACTGCGCTCGGTACAGTGAACGGTTCGTCTTCATCGACGAGTAGTCAAAATACCATAAACAATAGCAATAATAGCGGAGGCTTATTAGGAGGATATATGTTTGGTAACTTGAAATCGATTCAGGCGCCGCAATCAACGACACCATCGGCGACCACGATGAATACGACTACAAGTTCTGCTGGATCGATTTCATCATCGAATTCAATCGCTGCTTGTTCATCCGATCAATCACAATCGGAAACTCTTCAAGCGTTGAAAGCCGAGAACGAGCTCCTGCGTAAACAACGTAACGATATAAAGATCCAGCAAATCAAAATGAAGAAAGATTTCGATGAGTTGAAGAAAAATGCAAGAATAGCAGTATCCAAATTATGTGCTCGGTTACCGAATAACAGCAGAGGCGTCGAGTTGGACGCGCTGGCGTTTTTGAAATTAAACTAAAAATACACACACACACACACACACACACACACACACACACACAGACTGAATATATTACCACAGACTATATTCCTCTTCTTGTTCTGCGCTTGGTTCGGGACATTTCAGTTTGAGAGCGTACTTTAAGCAATCGATGTGGTTGTTTTTGCGCGCGTAATAAACAGTTGATGCTTTCCAAGGACAGTTCTTC
>Ga0114998_10003754_pt1 | contig 11221 bp, 20 predicted proteins | sample ArcticOcean_MG_C_5_FD_87044 | JGI IMG/M metagenome (GOLD analysis project Ga0114998, IMG submission 87044) | Marine microbial communities from western Arctic Ocean - ArcticOcean_MG_CB4_138 | ecosystem: Environmental > Aquatic > Marine > Oceanic | place: Arctic Ocean: Canada Basin | collected...
TAAAGCTTTTTTTTATCTTTTTTTAAGTTATCAACTGTTTTTTTATGTCGTGTTATATTTGCTATAGATATGAAAGTTTTGAAAGGTTAACAATTCTTTTGTCATTACCCAATCTTTTACCCAATAAGATTTATCTTCTCCTAATGCTTTTAGTAATGGATAATCATTTCCACCCGCTTCACATCTATCCCCAAAAAAACGAACAAAGTCTATATCTTCTCTAAAATCTCTTAGTATCTGACTCTTATCGCATCCAACAGGGTGTATGTCTACTCCTGTTTCTCCTGCGACAGTACAAGTAATATCTTCGAAATTTAAATTAATTTCTTCTGCTATCATTCGCCTTTCTTCAAACTTAACATCATATTCATAATATTTCTTTCGTTGTTCTAAATCAGCATTTCTACCTACAATAGAGAAGTTGACCATACCTGGCCTATCTTCTATATGATTACCTAATTTAGTTGGATAAGGACTTTTTGATAACCAATTCTCTAGAAATTCATACAACTCATCTTGTGGACACCAATGGTTCTTATGTATATTTTTGCCTTTTTCATACACATCACTACCCGAACAATTATAACTCTTTCGTACAGCAAACATAATATCTTCGCCTAATTGTTCTAGTGTTTTTGGATAATCAGAACCTGTTACGATGTAAACTTCATTATGTTTACAAAAGTCTAAAAACCAATCTTTAAATTCAGGCATGATTGGTTGTCTACTTGGGGTAAGAGTACCGTCAACGTCAAATATATATTTCATTGTCCACCATTATTTTAAATGTTTAGAATGTATTTTACATCCAATAAATTCATTATAGTAATCTTCAGATAATAGAACATCATTATCAAATTGTAATTTAGCTTCATAGTAAGACATTGTACCTTTAGTCTTACATAACTTTAAGATTTCTCTTTTATAATTATCTTTACCTTTAGTTTCTATTGATTCGATTAGATGGTTACTGGAACCATAGTAATCTCTCCAATTAGAATCTACACGTGTTTTTATTTTACGTTTTCTTGATTTATTTTTTGGAAGTATCTTAGGTTTCCAAAAGTTCTTTTTACCAATGTACTTCTTATTAGTATCTAACTCGGTAATTAGATATACAAATCCTTGATAATCTTCTGGTGTATCGTCAAATGTTTCATTATCATAGTACCACATAAAGTTATTTATCCCAACAATGTTCTCTTAATTTATTTCTAAATACTTTATAATCTTCTTCTGTTTCTACTTTACCTATATTAGTTACAGTATCTATTCTTTTATTATAGTATATATTATTATCTTTATCTAGTGCTAAGACCTTACCAGACCCTATACAATTTTCACCCCAAGCTGTTTGTAATCTTTTTCTATTGGGTGGTAATGGTTTTCCAGATGGTATTAACTGTATCAATTGATTCGTTGCTGTCCATGTATCTGGACCGTATCCTAATGTAGGAAGACCCATTCCTGCGGCAAAGTAATACGAACTTCCTGAATAAGATAATAGTAAACTAGAATTAACCATAGTATCGAATAATTCTTTTATTGGAGTTTTATAACTAACTAGTTTATAGTTTATTTGGAATTTTTCTAATTCATTAATTATATTATAATATGGTTTATCTATTGTAGAATAGCTATAGGAAGTAATTGGATTATTTAATAGTTCATCGACTGCTTGAACAACAACATAATCTTTAGCATTTTCTTTCTTCCATTGTTTCTTAAAAGGCCATATAAAATAATTGCCGTATGGAGTGGTAAATTTCTTTTCTGGTAAACCGATATCTTCTTCATAGAAACTTATAATTATACCTTTTTTAGGTGGTACAAAGTTATTACATAGAAATTGATATCTATCTACATTTGTTTCGGTGTCTTCTTCTTTGAATTTTTTATTTTCTGATATGATACAAGCTCGATAAGGCTCATCTAGGTAATTGTCATTCTGTAAATCTTGTGCTTGAAAGAACATAAGACCGAATGCAGAATTCATAGTACAATATCCATGACCATGAACATGAGTAAATCTAAAGGTATGGGATTTACCTAATTCTGCATTACTTCCATCATCTTCACACCCTATATATAAGGTATTAATAAGTTCCATTTTATTCTTCGGCTTCTTTATCCACGTAAAGAATCATGTCTTCATCACTTTCTACTTTATCAACTTCAGATCTACGTCCACAATGGGGACAAAATTCTGGATAATCATATGAGTGTACAAAACTTTCATTTCCACATTCTTCACACTTAACTTCATATTCTTCCATCAGTATCTTCCTTTATTCGAAACAATATCTGTTGTTTTCTTTCGTTAGTCGCACGCAACCATTCTGTTATTTCTTCTTTTTTTCTACCACACCCAATACATACATTGTCATTATTCAATTCACATATCTGTCGGCATGGCGAAGCAATCCTAGAAATCGATTTCACAAGCACCACCAGCACAAGCCGCTGCAGCCAAAGTATCTACATCAGTATATATCTTTTGTGTTACATCTTCTAACCAGTTAATCTGATTTAAATTTGCTTGTATCTTATTCCATTTATGAAGTAGATATGCATCCTTTAAACAATACTCTGCTTTCTTAATATCATTGTTTGTATAGTTCTCAGCGAACTGAAGGAATCGTCTAACCCAATCTTTCTTTAACGCATTAGCACTTGATTCTACCGATATATCCTCGCCAAATCCTTGAGCAGTAGTACAAGCATCCCACAGGTTTTTATAGCACTTTAACGCATCCACAACCATGCCTGAAGCGAAGATTGCTGCATTACCATACTTAGTAACCATTTGTTTTGCGTTTATCACCGCCGTGTTAGGTGCTTGGTTGAAATCTTTATCACCCGTTGCGGCAAGGAATGATATGCCTGCAAAAGCATTTCTATTCTTATAAACATACTTCTCTACTTCATCCCAATCATCTACAATAATAGTATTAGAAACATTATGTCGTATTCCTTTATCAGCACATAAATTTATATTAGTGCCACTATTTACCCATGCTCTCTGTGCTGTTTTAACTAAATCTAAATGTTTCACACCCATTAAATTATCTTTAAAGTATGAACCTTTCTTTGGTATGATAGGAAAGGATATAACAACATCAGTTCCACCAGCAGACCAAACAGATTCTTCAACCATATATGGATTTGCTTTTACTATAGCTTGAGTTATTTCTGACTCTTTATTCATTTGTATATTACGAATATAGAGAGGAGAATGTTCTGCATGAATACCACTTGCAGTTTGTAGTAGTACAGAAGCATTACCACTTGGTTTAACACAAGTCGTTCTTGCGGCTTGATTAATACCAATAACTTTTGCGACTTCTTTGTTTGTTGCTTTAACTATCTCTGCACCTTTTTTGAGTACCTTTTCATCAAAAAGAATTTCTGGATTATTCATCCAGCCAGTGATAGAAACTCCTAGTAAGGCTTCTCTATCAAATATCTTTTTAGTTGTTTCTGAGAGGAAATTAAAGTTGGTGTACCCTGCTTGTAGGGTACCGAGGATAGATGCGGCACGACATGCCAGATAAAAATCTTCCTCGGTATTGCACATGCCTCCATTGATTTCAGTTAAGTTACAACCTTGCCAACCTGACTTACCATCTATCTGTGGAAACATTCCTATCTCTACACATGGGTTAGTTGTATGTTCAGTTGATTCAACGAAGACAAATCCTGGTTCACCGAATTGTTTTACAGAGTTCATAATATGACCAAATTGCTCTGGTGATGTATTATCTCTAACAATTACAGCTGAATTATTTGACCTACCTCTTTGAGGATTATCCATAAACCAATTACCTGTTTTAGCATTCATCATTTCATCGTCATCAGGTGAGAATAAACATATCGTAGCAGACCTACGAACACCCCCTGATAATACTGCATCTGCTGAATGCATAGTTATGTCATAAACATTAATTGGTTTTAAAGAAATATGGTCTTTTGAATTAAGTACAATACCTTGAAGAAGATATTCTATTCTATCTAATGCTCTTCGCAAACCATCAGGACCTGGTGCTTTAAATCCACCTGATATTTTTGAACCCTTAGGTCTAATTTGCGTCAAGTCAAAGAAAACTCTACGTCCTTCGAAGTCAGGGTATTTTCCACCCCCAACTAAAAATGAAGACATCAATACGTCCAATGCTGAAGCCCAGCCTTGTATTGAATCTTCTACTATATAACCTTTTGCTTGTTTTGTTCTTGATTGTATCTTTGGTAATTTAGCAACATGATGTTTCTGTACTGAAAACCCTGCTCCTGCTCCACATAATAATATGTAGAATACTTCACCAAAGAATTCTGGTCTATCAACATAAGTAGATGTACAATTATACATCTTCATTTCATGTTTTAAAAGTTGGTTGCCACCGAATTGTAATGCTCTCTGAGCACCTAAAACTCTTTTTTGTTTATATGATTTTCTTGCTTCTTCTATATAATGAGCAAGATTATTATTTTGTTCAATATAATAATTCGTATGCATTTCCATGACCCTGTCAACTGCTTCGTCCCAAGTTTCATATCTATTTTCATCATCTTTATATCTTGAATAACCTTCGTAGAATTTCGTTTGAGACAAAAATTCTCTCGTGTCAACAGCTGTTGCCATGCTTAATACCCTTTATTTTTCTGTTCTTGAATTATAACTATATTATATATAGTTTTTTAGATTTAGTAAATACCTTTTATTTACTTTTATTCAAATTCATGTTTTTTATTATCTTTATCTTCTAAATAATGTATTCTAAGTTCTAGGTCATCTATTTTCTTAGTTATCTTAGGGTACTTTTTTCTCCATGCATTTTCTGGTTGTTCTAACCAAGTAAGACCCCATCTCTCAACAAGGAAGTCCATTGTTAAATCAACCTTCGCATAAAACCAAAGACCTATTCTTGTGGTCTTCATATAAGTGATAAAGATTACACCGAATATTGAACCAGCGATCGCTGTATAAATCCAGAGTGTATCCGAAAACATTCTACCTATCATATCTTCTCCTCGTTTTGTTGGGGAAATTAAAAATCTATATACTTAACTGTACCATTATCTACTAGTATTTTTCTATTTGCCATATGTGCGGCTTGTGTATCTTCTTTACTACCACCCATATATGGAACACAATGACTTTCTTCAATCATAATTTCTGTTACTAGTCTGCCATCACTTGCAATAAAGTCACCTAAAACTCTACCAAACTTACCCTTCATATCTTCACCTTTTTTAGATACTTGAGTTTTTAGAATGCCTGTTTCCCCTAGTAATTGTTCTAGACGATACTTAGCGGCTTTTCCAAACAGTTTTTCTACAGGGTCACTAGTACGAGATTCAGGAGTATCAATACCCATGACACGAACACGTTCATTTTTCATCCATACACCAAATCCTAAATCGATATCAACATCAACTGTATCACCATCAACCACTTTTATAATATTACATTTGTATTCATACATTACCTACTTCTCCCTTGACCATTATACTTTTTAAAATTTAATCTTTTACTTTTATTCATGGTGCTTGTAATAGGTCTTCTACCGATAGAGGTACCTTTTTTAACATGATTTATAGTACTAACATCTTTTTTTACTGCCATATTAATCCTCTTTAATTGTATACTTTATATAGTTAAGCATTCCATGGTCTAATACTGGGTCTAATATACCAGACTTATATCCTCTAAATCTATCTTTGATTCTTTGCCAAGGTGTCATCTTTCTTATTTTCCCATAGTGGTTTATATATACAAGTTGTCCGTGATGTTTATAACCCATAAACCTTAAAGGTACTCTTGTAACCACATCATTGTTATTTACAAATCTAAAATGTGCTACGTTTAAATTTTTAACAAATGAACGTGTTCCTACTCTCGGAGAACCATATGTATAAAGTATAAATGCTTGATGTTGTAATCTAGAAGCACATAGTGTTGCCATAGCCGCACCCAGTGAATGTCCACAAATGAATAGTTTATAGTTTGGATATTTATCAACCGTCTTTACTACAGAAGGCCATATTTTATCAATCTCGCCTCTAAAACCAGAATGTACCCAACCATCTCCTCTAACACTTCTTCGAGGCCACGCATTTAAATCAGCAAGTAAATCACTAAGTTCATCAGGTTCTGTTCCTCTAAAACAAATAGCGAGTTCATTTAGTTTAGTATTTTTAACGATATGACATTGAGCCCCATCACTTTCAATAAACAAATGCCAATCATAACCCAGTTTTTTAAAATGTGGTTTGGATTCTTTATCATCTAGATAAGCAATTTGTGCTAGATTTGCATAATGATTTGCTCTCTCTATATTTAATACTGCATGCTTTTTCATTGTTCTGTCTCTGGTATAGGTTTATTCACTACAGCCCCTTCATAATATATTATAACTTCATCTTGTTGATTTATAAAACGTCTAAGGTCTGCCATATTCAGTGCTAGGTTTTCATAATCCCTCATACTTAAAACAACGAATGCAAGTTCACCATATTGTTCTTCGAACTCTAAGACAAATTCATCTAAGTTATCTTTATTAACAACTCTAACACGAGTATCAATTAATTGTAATGGTTTCGGTCGGTTCACTAAGGGTATCTGTATTCTCTCCAACTTCACCACTGTTTTGATTTCCCTCTCCGGCATTCTCCAACCGGAGCAACCAGTCAGGTAAAGGATAAGAGGTACTATTACCAGTATCTTCCATAAACCCCCTCCAAAGTTTCGCTGTTGCGCCATTCATTTTTCCTTCCAATACTTCAGCATCTTTAAGAGCCTCAACTACTAGGTTTATTCTACTTAGTTTACCTCTAAGTTCATCACCATAAGCTTCAGCTTTTATCAACTGCGATTGTAATGCATTATTTAAATCTGACATCTTTGCAACGTCAGCTTGAATCATTGCTAAACTATCATTAGCAATATCAACTGCGACTTCTAATTGAGCATTGTTCTCTCTTAATGTAGCAATTGTTGCTTGTGTTGAATCATAATAGTATTTGGCACTATAACCTACAGCACCTAATATACCTATTATAATAATAAACAAATAAATTTTAATCATCCTTTTTAACCTCTAAAGGTTCATGACTATATCCCATCTTCTTCATTCTTAGATGGTCATCCATAGTCTTTGCTTCGTAACCTTTACCAGTCTTTGGGTCATACATCATATGAGTTTTAAACTCTTCTTCCTTTTCTTCTTCAAGACCTGGAGTATGCAATTTTAAATATTCTTTAAAACGTTTTAATACATCTGGTCTTTTTTTCTTTCTTCTATCCATCACATTAGTATTTGTAAATTTAGGCCCCATAGCTGTATCAGCTGGATTGGGAATAGAAGAAGTATTTGTAGCAGGGGCTTCTTCGTTTTGTTTTTTTGTCATCGACTAATTTCCTTTAGAGTTATATATAATTTTTGATTTGTATTCATATGTGTAGCTTCATATACATCTAATCCAAACATATCTCCAACAGGATACGAATCCATATGTACTCTAATCTTATCACTCTTTCTAACTAATTCTTCACATGTACTGTTTACTATACTACTATTGAGCATCTTATAAACACCTGGAGTTAACATTTTATCTTTAGATACAAACCATTCTGTATTTTCACTCAAGAAATCCAAAGATTCTATGTTATATTTTTTAAGTATTTTATTAATGTCTTTTTCATTAACACCATAGTTTTCTTTTATTAAGAATAAACCTGCGGCTAGATTACCTATTAATCTATCTCCACCCGTTACTTTACTTATAAGTTTCTTTATATTAACTACTATTCGTATGAAGTAAGTATACGCATCTTTCTTTGCAGGAGAATCTAGTTTAACATCTCTGTCTCTTTTACCCTTCTCATCAATAATACCAAGTTCAAATGCTTTCATCTTTATAAAAGGTGTAGTCAATAACTTTAAAAATCTAAGGGTGTAAGCAAAATCTGCGGCTCTTTTAAGTAGGCTCATTGTTTTTTCCTATTGACATTTAATCTATTTATATAGTTCTTAATATGTCAGCTATTTTCTTATCTATTGAGATGTCAACATAATCATCTTCTTTAATATACTTTAAAAATAAAAGAAATGGTTTGATTACTCTCCAATGTTTATTAGAAATTTTTAGTTCAAGCATAGTTAACATTGGTTTAATACCAAATACATTTGAAATAATTATTAGATGGTTGAGAATTAGTCTATAGGCGAGTTTGTCTTGTTCAAGGTATCTGTTAGATAACCTTTTTAAATATATAAACCTATTGAAGTCTTCATAAAATTCTTCTATGTCAAGTAGAGTAGGGTTATAATAGTTCTTTGCGGCATAAAGAAATAAATTTTCTTCGGTAAGTTTATCAATCATAATAATAATAGTTCCTTATAGACTGTATTTATCTAACAGAATGTAACTCAATTAACTCAATTAATACCTGCTTTGTATTATGTTCGTCTTGATGAAACCCTAGTTGGAATGCCAGTTCGGCTAGTTCATCACGAGTCATTTCATTTAAAGACCTATTATTAGGTGGTGATTCATTCAATTGCTTCATTATATTAACCTATTATTTCTTTTACTTCTTCTAATAAAACTGTTTTACTTTTTCTTCTATCAAGTTCAACACCATGTTCTCTAGCAAGTGTTTCTAATCCTTTTTTAGATAAAGAATTAATATTAACTTTAGCTGTTCTACCTGGTGCTATGTCTTGTTCAACTTCTACTACTTTTTCTATTTCTTTAACAGCTTTTTCTTCTGCTATACCCATATATTCATTTATATCATCTTGACTTATTTTACGAGCAACTAATATCTCACGACTTCTTGGGTCTCTCCAACCAATTAGGGTTGGTATAGCATCTTTTTTATAATTCGGGGGTCTAATCATTATCATTTACCTTTATTTTAACACATCGTTATAAGCATCAATCATTTTTTTAAAACTTTGCGTTGGAGTTACAAATGGTTCTGCCATTTCACCAGTGTCTTCTTTTACAGGAGTACCGGCTTTAACTATCTTAGCATCACCTTGTGGATTATCATTACCTCTAGGTTTTTTACTTGGACCTGCTCTACCTGCCTTTGAAACATCATCATGACCTTTTTCTTCAGTATCATCTACTTCAGCTACATGGTCATCATTTTTCTTCTTAGCACGTGCAGGAGGTAATGTATCATCTTCAGCTTCAGCTGGAGTTCCTGAATCGTTAGGTTGTTTGGCTTCAGTTCGTAATACACCTAATAATTTTTCTCTTATTTTACTAATTGCACTTTCTTTAGCTTCTAGTTTCTTATTACCTTTTTGTGATAACTTAGGATTCATTTCTACTTCTGCTTCATCGTCTTCAATGCCTTTGTCAGCAGGTGCTTTTACTTTTTTCTTTTTACTAGTTGTATCTACTTCTTCTTCATCATCGCCTTCGGCTTCTTTAACATAATCTTCTACTTTGTATTTTTTACCAGCAACAACAAAGGTTGTATCTCCATTTTTCTTGGCGGCAGTAAGTGCACCAGTAAAAGCATTACCGTCAGTTATTGATTTACCAATTGCTTTACGTCTTTTATGTAGATATTCATCTGATGAATCAGTATCACCATCATTATCTAAGTCTTTATCTTTTCTATCAGCAAACTTTTTCTTAGCGGCTTTAGGGTCTACTTTGTCGATTCCTTCGCCATCATCAGATTTATCATTTGATGCATCCTCTTTCTTTGTTTTTTCGTCTAGAACTTTTTTCATTTCTTCTAGAGCTTCGGTCATTGATTTAATACCCATTTAACTATATCCTTTTTATATGGTTTATTTTGTTGTTACATCCAAATATTTGTTGCTACTGCTCCTGCTGCGGCGACAACAGCTACCCAAAATAGTTTTTGCATGAAACAAACTGCTCTATTCATCACTAAAACTATGCGTTCTATTTCGTCTATTTTAACTGAAAGCTTATTAATTCTTTCATATTGTTTATCATGGTCTGCAGATAATGTTGTTATTTTTTCTTCTGCTCTTGCTAGGGATACCATTGCATCTGCTAGTTTATCTAATTTATCTTCTATTCTCATAAGTCGATTGTTAGTGGTCTCGGGCATCTGCAAGTTCTCCATTTAATTTATACGTTTATTTATAATACTTTAGTTTCCGATAGTATTAATAATTTTCTAATATGTTTTCATACTCTGGGCATTTCGGCCCGTCAAGAGCCAATCTTTCTTCTACTGTACATGGCTCAACAACTAAACTCATATAATCATCAAAAAAATCTTCCATTACTCTACGTTCGTTATATACTCTGAATGATATAAAAGCTGATGCAAGTATAATAACCGATAAAACTATAATTGCTAATAATTTCCAACTTACGGCAACTCTCTTCTTAATCATGATTTTACTATCCTTAGTATCCTTAGAATTGCTTTTACTTTTAACTTAATCATTAACCAAGTAAATTTTAACATTAGTATCTTAGCTTTTGCTATCCATACTACTAGTTTCCATATTCTCTTCATATCTTATTTCTCCTAAACTACTGGTTTATATATAGTTATTAATTCTTCTTTACCTTTAACGTTAATTTTATCTACTTCTATAGACTTAATAGTCTTTAGTTGTTTCATAGTGTAACTAGAATATAATGTTGGACAGTCTTTAAATTTACCTCTGCCCGCAGTTGCTTCTAATCTTGCGGCTAGGTTTACCGCATCACCTATAACTGAAAAATCAAAACGAATAGAACTCCCCATATTACCTATGATTGCTGTACCAGTGTTTACACCTGTACCGACATTAATATCAGGAAGCCCTCTTTCTTTATATAATGCCCTTAGTTCTTTCGTCTTAGCTTCTATTTCCATAGCACTTTTAACTGCCATCTCTGCATGATTATCCATATCAATAGGCGCATTAAATACTGCCATAATACAATCACCCATAAACTTATCAATCATTGCTCCATTGTTTAATAGAATCTTTGTCATATCATCAAGGAATTCATTTACTAGTTTAACTAATCCCTCGGGGTCATCTTTGTTCTTATAGAATTCTGATATAGGTGTAAATCCTATAATGTCCATAAATAGAAATGACATCTCTCGTCTATCTCCACCAAGCCTCAATTTACTTGGGTCTTTTTGTAAAGCCGCAACTTGTCTTGGATCTAGATAAGTTTCGAATTGTTTTCTTATTTGTTGTTTTAATCTAAACTCTAA
>Ga0114998_10003760_pt1 | contig 11214 bp, 5 predicted proteins | sample ArcticOcean_MG_C_5_FD_87044 | JGI IMG/M metagenome (GOLD analysis project Ga0114998, IMG submission 87044) | Marine microbial communities from western Arctic Ocean - ArcticOcean_MG_CB4_138 | ecosystem: Environmental > Aquatic > Marine > Oceanic | place: Arctic Ocean: Canada Basin | collected...
AAAACGAACTACGACGCTTATTTGAACGGAACTCGGTCAGTTTGAACAGCGATTGTTTGGAGCGATCGTTTGAGAGTTAATCGATTTAACTTTTTTTTTGTTCGTCCATGTCCATGTCCATGTGTGCGTGTTTTGTTTATTTTTGTGCGTGAATTAATGGAGCGAGTAATAAGTCGTTTGCAGAAAAAGTCATCCCCCCTTTTGCTTAGGAGCTTTAAAGGTTTAGTACAGTAGTGATTAGAGATTTGCACTCTTCGTGACTAAAAAAGTGTGCTACAAATGGTCTATATATTCTAAACTAATATTCTCTCTATAAATATAACTATGTGATATACTGTATGATACACTGCGCGATTGCGCGATTTGATGATTTTATTGAGTAGAGAGAGTTACCTCGAAGATGGTGGATGAGCGAGCGAATACGCGATAATCGCCGCATCCGGGAATTGCGTGACTAAATACATAGTCACGAGACGTTTGCCTTCTTTGTGTACGTCTTCGTCATCGCGCTTAACGTGCGGGAAACCGGTATTTTTAAGGTACTCGATCATTTTCCTGTACTCGAGCGAACCGACGTAAGGTGGATGTGTACTCACGTTTCTGATGAAGTGGATTAAACCCGCGAAATCGGAGGAGTACGCTCCACCAGTGTTTGAAGAAGAAGAAGAAGATGATAAAGATGATGAAAATTCTTCATCAACGAAGACTCGAGTAGTAGCAGTAGCAGTTGTTGGAGTTTTCTCGAGCAAATCATCAGTATTTTCGACGATTGTTCGCTCAATTTTTTCGTCTTCCTTCGTAGGCGATGTGGATGACAATAATTTCTCCGCACCGCCGCGGTTCGATTTTCTTTTTCCTCCTCTCGGCTGCTTACCACCATCACCGCCGCTGCCGCCGCTTTTCTGCCTCGCGATGTTGTCACCACCACCGCCATCTATTAATCTGCGCTTTTCAGACCTTGCCAAAAGTTCTGGAATGACATCTTTTTTCCAATTTTCAACATTCTCGGTAACTTTTTTCTGACTGCCTTTGTAGCGTTTTCCCCAAGCTTTCGCAACTAATTCCTCAGTCGTTTTATTTTGGAGACTATAATTACTTCGCTCATCGTATACCTTTAAGATTACATCCATCGACTTATTGGGATCCCATAAATTCACCATTGCATGAAACTCTGAAGACGAAGGCCGATTATCTGGATTCGGATCGAGCGTTTTCTCGATGAGCCATTTCGCGGAGACTTGAACGTGTCGAGGCAACGAAGCCGTCTCTAAAGCCTCGCGCATAGAATGTTCACCGTTACGTTTCTTATTATTAAACTTCTTTAACGATTCGTCGATTTCGAATTGGTTAGAATCCGTGATTTTGATTTCTTTAATCGAATACGGCGACCACGCTCCAGTGAGAATTTGAAAAGCTAAACATCCAAGATTCCACACGTCTCGTTTCGGCGTCAGCTTCGTCGCAGGGCCAAGAAGTTCGGGAGGTGTGGATAAAGAATTTTGCATTTGATCCGTTCCTAAAACGGATTGGAAGTTATAAGACGAGGCATTGACCTTTTTCCCGTCATGACTGTCTTTTTCCATGGCATCGTACGATTTTAATCTATCGTCAAACTGAATGGCGAGACCAAAATCTGAAAGTTTGAAATGCTTGTCGTTCATACTTCGTAAACAATTATCTGCTTTTATATCGTTGTGCGCAACTCCAGAGTCGTGCATTTCTCGAACTGCTTGCGAGATTTGAGAGATGACATTCACGCGCTCCTCCCAGCGAATATTATTTTTCACATTCTCGGCATCTTTTAACCACGAAGAAAGCGTTTCGCCGCACAGCTCAGTTGCGACGTACGCAGCTCGATCATCTCTCGCATCATCATCATCGTGCGCGTACAGTTCAGAGCCTATGAAATTTATTACCCTATTCGAACGAACTTTTTGATGAATCTCGCACTCTCTTTTAATCAATCGCTTCTTCTTTTCAGCCTCTTCGCTATCTGCTCCTAGAGGAATCCTTTTGATTGCCGCCGTGAAGGTTTCGATTTCGTCTTTTGTCGCATGTTTTTTATCAAATTTTCCTTCATAAACAACGACGCCTTGAGAACCTTTACCTAAAACTGCATTTTTGTCGTACCAAATCGATTTCCCAGCGTTTACATAAACTACATTTGGGTCGGATGGATAATGTTGCCGCAACGCAGTCATACCTCTCTTCACAAATGTGTCTTTAAGATATTGCGAGTAAGCCTTTTGCCCTTCTTCAAATCGTGTTTCGGCCATCGCAATTAAATTATCACTCGCAGAAGATTGCGCTTTTGCTTCGTCAATCTTAACTCTCAAGGCGAAATGGTCATTGCTTTTCATCGCTTGAAAAAGCTGTTTATCCGCGCTGAGTTTTTTGTATCGAACTTCGATCTTCTCCATGGCCTTTCCGAACTTTTCGTGTCGCGTCTTAATTTCTTCCACCGTCGCCTCGATGAACGAAATGGGATACACCTTCTTCTCATCGAGAAGCAAGTTATCTTTCTCTTCGATAATATTATAATAACTCAAGGCTTTTTTTCTTGCTTCAATCAAATCGTGAACCAAATTATCGATATCGGCTTCCTCTTCGCCTTTTTGCACGAAAAGCATCGGAGTTTGCTCATCGTCGCATAAACGCATGATTGTTGCAACCGATCGTTCGAACGCTTTTAAAGTGTCCTCTTCCAATGCGATTGCTTCCTCGACTCGACTAACGGCTGCTAATAATTGTACATAAAAATTATCACTTTTCGATGCGCCAACTTTGTCTAAATCCGCGACTGATTTCAAGTATTGCTCTTTCTTTAATGACATCATTCCGACAGGGAGTTCCCTCGATATTGATTCAGCATTCAGCTTATTCGCTTTCATCATAATATCATCAAATTCGTATTTCGCCACGATGGACTCTTTCGCGTTTGCTATGAAATATTCTTTGCGAAAACTGCGCAATACGCCTTGAACTTTATACAAAGGGGGATACGAGTTCTCCACAAACGAATTCATCTCGTTCTCGCGCTCAGTCAGTTCTTGCTCAGTCATCTCTCCATTTAAGCATTTCATAGTGTCCACTATCGTTAGTTTTGCTCGATTGCCAAAATGATCTAGATCATGGTCGTCTTTATTAGTATTACTCGCGACCGAAGAAGACTGTCGTTGTTCGTATCCCCGCTGTATCAAAAGCCGATTAATGCGAGCGAGATATCCATCGTTTTTTTCAACATCATTCGTAAACGTCCACGCGATATCTCCAAACATTACCTTTGCTTGAGAAGACGTACACATTTCATTTCGTAACCCGCTCATATATGGCTCTATTTCATATAAATGCTCGGATATAAATTCTCGCTCCTGTCTGGAGTATTCTCTCTGCACTCTTTCTTCGAATTCAATCGCGCACGCTTCCGAAGTCAACTGCATGGTTTCATTTTGTAATCTTTTCCATTGATCAGAATACGTCATATTATTTGGTTTAAGTGATGCCACTTCTAGACCACAAACTGCCAAGTCGACGTTTGTATCTCTCGAATACGCAAAAATTCCCGCCAACTCTTCTCTAGCTTTCTCGTTTGTCTGCTGCGATGGAAAAACGATTGCTAAAACTAAAGGATGATTTTTCACCGAGCCATTGTGATATAACAACGGAAATGACATCGGCGCGAGCACGTGCGGGGTAAGTAAATTAACTGGTTGATCAGAAAAAACCAGAAGATCGTCCTTCTTTGCCCTGGTCGTCACATGTTTATCCTTTATCCACCTGTTGTATCCTCTATCCACTTTTTCGGATTGGAAATATTTTAGTCTATTTTGGCCAGTCCAATCGGTTTTGCAAATAAATTTTATATCGTTATCGATGAACTTTGCTTTTAACATTTCGTGCGCTAATAAACTTTCCTCTTCCGGTAATCCGCAAATAGTAATCCACATTTGCCTCCGAGGCTTGGTTATAAAGTTCAAAAATGTCTTCCCACGCGACACCCAATCGTTCCCCGAATTCGAAGAATAGAACATACACGCGTTTGCGCTTATATAATCAAACATTGCGTTCCCTTTCACGGTCATTTCCATTTGTTGTTTACTTTTTAAGTAATAATAGGGAGTTATTTTCTTCGGCGACCCAGTATATATGGGTTGTTTTCGTTTAACATCCGGCGGTTCTCCAACGACGTGCGCTAGAACTGGTATTTCAGTTGGGAACCAGTTGTTCATCATCGGAAACCCACTCGTTACGTTCCTCAACCACATCCACATCCATGGAAAATTCGTTACATTATTATTATTATTAGTAGTAGTAGTAGTAGTAGTAGTAGTAGTAGTAGTAGTAGTACCCACCATACTACTACTACTACTACTATCGAAGAACTCTTTCTTTGGCAGTTCTCCTTTATATCCAGACCAGAACTTGTACACGTTCTCTGTGAAATACGAACTCTCCGGGAACGCCGTCTTTTGTTTCTGAAGAACGTAATCAGTCATCGACGCGTTATTTTTACCGCCGTCGCTGGTACTCGCGTTCAATACTCTTCTCACTGGAACTCGTTCGAAGAAATATTTGAAGCACCACCATACGTTCTCCGGTTTCGGTTTCCCTAGTTCGTTATATCTCATGTACTCCTGTGCGTTCTTAAACTGTGGCACTACTTTCGTCTGCTGCTGCGTACTTTCGTTAGCCGTCGTCGTAGTCGTCGCTTCTGATGCTGTTGTTGCCGATGATGTGAACTTCGTGCGCTTGTCATATAGCAATCCAGCGAGGACCTTCCTACTATTGCTACACCTACTCCTACTGTTTCTTACAGTACTCATTATTATTAGTATCAGTAGTATTGTTATTTGAAAACTGTGTAATCAACGAGGCCTCTCTCTGCAAAGTCTCTTAACTTGTGCTGTTTTAAAGATATGTTTGTTACTAGTACTACTCCTACTCCTACTGTTTCTTACAGCACTCATTATTATTGTTATTCTTATTAGTATTATTATTCAAAAACTTTACTCAAAATCAATCAATCATCCTTCGTTCCGTTCGTTAACTCTCTCGTTCCTATGTCGTTTTCTATGCTGATGATGAGTAGAAAACGAAACGAGTAAGTAGTACACTCCATTTCGGTTTAGGGTTTAGGGTTTTGCATGTTTTTGTTGTTAATTTCCAAAGAGGATTTCGTTCGATCCTCAAAATCAATTTTCACGCTCGCGCGCGTTGCTAAGGACATAAAATACAACAAAAGTTCGCTCTTCAGTGCGTGCGCGTGTGCGTGTGTACGCGCGTAAAACAGTCGAGATATAATTCCTTCGCCTTAAAATAAGGAGCGCGTATATATTTCTTCTCTTTGCCAAACTTTTCCCTCTTTATCTGATCATCGTCACAAGAAAGCAGCAAAGGGCATCTTTTCGACAAAACGAACAACGCGTGCCAATCAAGAACGACTTCGTTTTAGGAAGAGCGAGAGAGAGAGTAGATTGGATCGGATCAGATCTTTTCTGTTAAAATATCCGAGAAGAAGAAACTTATAGCGCGTTCGTTCGTTTTTGATTGATTTCAGCGGCTGAGAATCGACGTCATAGAATGGTCGCAGCGGCATTGAATGCGACCGCTCTAGCAGAGCAGCATCGGACGGCACCTGGTGAGAAAATCGAGAGCGCAGAAAATCGAGAACTGACGAAGAAGAACGCGGAGACGTATTCGCAGCATCTTGGGAAACGGAAATTGGAGATTGAAAGAGCGAATAATAACGATCGAGAACAACAGAAGAAAGTGTCAGAGGATGATGATGATAAGAATAATGATAACGATAATAATAAAACGAGCGTCGCAGCGGTAGAGATCGATGAGAACGGAGTGAGGAAATCGAAGAGATCGGCGAAGCCGAAGGTTTTGTTCGACGACGCCGATGATTATAATTGCGGGCCGACGTATCCGAAACCTTATAACGCACGGAGGAAAAAGCAAAGAAATCATCATCATCATCATCATCATCATCATCTTACGAATAACAACAAAAACGACAACGAAAATAATACAACTTTACTAATAAATAAGAACAATTCTTCTAGTAGAAATAATAATAATCTTTTTCAACAACAACAACAACAATCTGTTGCTCCCGCCGCTGGCCCAACGAAAGAAGAACTGAATGATATGGAGGATTTGAAATTAAAAAACGCCTTTGTTGGGAGGAAAGTTGACGTGTTCTGGCACGGAGAACAAGAATTTCATAGAGGTTTAATTGTTAAATACGATGAGGTCATTAAAAGGCACCGCGTGAAGTACGAAGAAGCGACAAAAGATCAAAACGAAAACAACAAAGAAGAATTTTTAGATGAAGAAATGTTAGATTTCATTAATGTTGAAAACGATAAACTCACATGGGTGGATGAAAAGACGATGACGACGAATGCAAATATGAATAGAAACAAAGATGATGATGATTCAAAAGAAACGACAACAACAACGATAACACCAACAGCGGCAGTGAAAATTGTACCTAGAATATCTTTACCGGCTCCAGGGAAAGTTGCAGAGTACGTTTCGTCCCAACTTCCAGAAAGTTGGCCAAGAGCTGGTCAATACGTTTGGGGACGCGTGAAAGGTCATGGTTGGTGGCCAGGCGTGTGCAAAGGAAAAAGCGCGGCGGACGTGAACATGCCATCTTCAAGTCGAAACATTTCTTTCTTTGACGATTCGTCTGCAAGATGCTCGCGAGCGGATCTCGTGCCATATCGCCCGTTTTTTAATCTCTTAGAAAAGGCGAAACCGTCTAAAGCGTTTGAGTTTGCAGTAAAAAAAGCGAAAGAGTCGGCGGAGAAGAGCTTTACGGAAAAGCTCAAAAAACGCGTGATGAAAAAGGCTGATGGTTTTGCAGAAATTCGAGAGAAGCACGCCGAACGACAAGAAGAACTAAATTTGAAAAAGAAACAACAACTGTTGAGAGCATCTGCATTTTACGGCGGCGGTGGAAGAAAAGGAACGTCAACAACATCAACAGTAGCAGCTCAACAAAAAAATAGAGGAAACAATAACAACTCGACGATGATGATGCCTTTTGATATGAACGAGAACTCTTCGGCTGCGAGACTCGCTCGTTTGGGGCAACAGTTCGATGCGTTGAAAGACCGCGTTGCGCCTCTTGCTATCGCGGCTTCAAAAACTTTAAGGAAACAGTTACGTAATGATCGCTTTAACGCAAGTGGCGACATTAGAAGTACTATCATCACTGAGCGCGAGCGCGTCGTGTTATTAGAAGAGCTCGAAACGTTGAAATCGTTTTTAACTGTAGCTGGTGGGAAACATCTCGAAATTATTGATCCAAAAGATCCGGAGACAATTGCGATGTTCGGCTACGACGACGATTTCGATAATCAAATTGCAAACTGTTCGTTCATGACTGAAGATGTTTTTCAAGTAAAGGGCGTACAGTGCGATCGTTTGGATGATCCAGACGTTGTTTCTGACGACGAAGGAAAAGACAACACCGCAGTCGATGATGATGTGGGCATGAAGTTTGGTGGAGATGAAACTACTGCAGACATGATTTCAGATTTAGGTTTATTCAATCCTAATCCAATAGTAGAAAAAGAAGAAGAAGAGACAGAAGACGAAGGGAATCATCATCATCATCATCATCTAGATCCAACGCCCTTACGCGATTTGTTATCTCTCGATAAACATGATAATGACGACTTTGCAATCACGCGCGGTGATGAAAATAATAACGAACAACAACAACAACAACCAAAGACGCCTCATTATCCAACTCACGATGATGATGACGAACTTCTATTGCAAAATAATAACAACAAAACTTCGACGACTAGCGAAGGCGATCGCACTGAGAGAAACGATTCTGAAGAGAAAGTTTCAGAAGACAACGAAGAAGACAACGAAGAAGTCGAAGCGAAGAAGAAAAAAATCGACGCCGATTCCGTTCTCATTCACGAAGAAGAAGAAGAAGAAGCTTAATTAATTAATTATTTGTAAAAATATATGTTACACAAAAATCATCGTCATTTTATAAATAAATACTACGGTATGATAATAATCATTCATGTTCGGAGGAACCAAGCGCAAGCAAGGGCAACCTTCGAAAGATCCTATGATACCTTGTTTAGTTATGTACCTTCGATTTGATCACGGCAAAGATCAAAAAAGCAGTAAAAAAATCCAAATTCCCTCACACAGTCATACGAGTATCTGCCACAATATCAGAATATCAACGACGAATATGATTGCGATTAAACCAAAACGCGCAAACAAACAAAACACTAATAAGACAGCGATGATCACTAAATCCACCAAAGCAATTTTACTCCTCTCGTTGTTCAAACTCGTTCAAGCGAATGATTCTTGCGAACAAAAGACTCTTAACATGCCCTCGATCAGTTCCTACACTTTACTTGGCGCGTGTGAATCCGCGCAAGATATACAGCCGATTGCGACGCAATTTATGGGAGGTATGTATTTGATTATTATTCTACACAGTTGCTTTTGTTTCGTTTTGTTTCAAGTGTTTATGTTCTTAATACATATGTTTGTGCGCCGCGTTTTCGAGATCGGAGCCGCGGGTAGGAGTTGCCCGTGTAAATACGTGCTAAACACTGTGTTGTATTGTATAGAGTTTATTCACAATCTTCTTCTTATTTCTATAAATAAATAGGTGCCATCAGCCCCGATGGCGTTCACTCGTTCGTGTTCGGCGACGACGTTTCGACGCAAACGGAATCATCGTATAAGTACCTCGCGGCATATCAATCCACGGATAACTGGTGCAAAATGGTCCAGTTTGATATTAAAGCCGAACAAGGTAACTGCTATTTCAAACCGCTTTAGGCGAGATATTTCAAATCGACCGACGATATTAACGGAGGTTCATCGTGTATTTTATCTACGCGTGAGAAAATTTACCCTGGTTGGTTGACGGGTACGAAAACGACCGTGGCTTCGTCGGCGAGCGCGGGCGGATACGGCTTGCAATCGTTCACGTACGAAATTTGCCCAGCGACTGATGCTTCGACAGCTTCTGGCGTTAACGATACGTGCGAATCAAAATCAATCGCAGCGTCGGATCCGACTAAATCGGTCGAGTTGGGATCGTGCGAATACGTCACGGACATTGACATTGAACAAGCGCAATTACAAGGATCTTGGTTTTGGCCGAGAAATCCAACGAGCGGAAGATTCTTCACGTATTCATCAAGCACTGACAAAATTGAATACATTATGGCGCATCAGTCCCATGACAATTGGTGCAAAATGATCCGTTTCGAGATCACTCTCGATAGTACGACCAAGAAATGCTCATATAAGCCTTTAGACGCAAAATACAAAACATCGCCTCTTTCAAACTCAATTTGCTTAACGCAGAATGAAGTTATCAATAACTTCAACAGTCCGACTGGTACGACTGCGCTCGCAACGACTGCATCTGCAGGCGGTTATGGCATAAAAACTCTTTATTACGAGGTTTGCGCGATTGAAAAAGCGGCTCCGACGACAAACGTGGCCGTGATCGAAGAGCCAGCGACTTGCGCAAGTGGCTTAGAACTCGCCGGTTCACCGAGTGATTATGTCTCCATGGGCGCGTGTAAGAGTGCATCCGATTTTAAGCCGGAAAAGATTAAGTATCAAGGATCTTGGATCGGTAATCAAATGTCGCACTCTATTGTTGCATCAAACGATGGTACATACATAACTGCATATCAGTCGACCGATAATTGGTGTAAGATGATTAATTTTTCAGTAAAGGAAGAGAACGGTCAATGTATGTATAAACCAATCTCTTCGGGTTACGCACGCTCACCGTATTCAGCCTCGACGTGCACTGGCGAGGATCAAATTAACGCACACTGGAATTCTAGAAATGTCGCTAATTACGCTTTGTCGAACGGCGAGAGTGGCTATGGCATTAATACGTTGTATTACGAATTATGCACCTCCTCTTCCGCCGATGAAGTCGCTCTACCGACTAATGGTAATTTGGTCTTAAGGCTCGGATGCGGCTCTCCATTTAAATCTTTTGTCGGAGACGTCGTTTCGCCGAAAGAAATCGGTGCCAAGTTGGTCACGAAATCTATGTCAGAAGACTTTGATTTTAAAAATGCTTTAGAAATGACTGAAGTTTCTTGCGGCGTTTATGAAATCAATGCGAAACCAAAAGCGGGTGAGGAATTCGGTTTCTTCGTCTTTCCAAAAGATGGTTCTTCGTATCCAGCGAAAGATATTGGGTGCAAAAACGTTGCCGGGGATAAATGCCCAGTTCAAAGCATTCCCGCGCCTCTTGCTGGAGCTAAGTGCGCCCCAGAGGTTGACTACGGCACAGGAGCTTTGTTCTATAATCGCGTTTTCGACGGAGAAACTTTTGACTACGTATGGGGTAACTGCGAAACTTCGTGTTCGTCCGCCCCAATCGAATGCTCAGCCGCTTCGGCCAAACTCGGTCTCTCAAACGAAAAACAACAAGAAACGGTTTCATTCCTCCGCCCTGAAACTTCAACGACGACTGTCATTGTCGCCGCCGCGTGTATGTGTGTAGTCGCTGCAGCCTTCTTTGTCTCTTTCAGAACAAAGAAAGAGGAAGAAGGGCGTCAAAAATTCGTCACCGGCGCGAAAACTTCGTACGGTGCCGTTTAATTTAATCGCAATCGTCGATTAAGCTAACGCGCACATACTTACACGTACTAAGACCAAATCGATAATATTGGTCATCATCATCATCATCATCATCATCATCATCATGAACGTCATAATACATAAAAATAATATACGACTCGTGGCCGCGGCTTTGACAAAATGCTATGGCACGTTCGAAAACTTAATACTGTTGTAACTTCAAAACTTAATACAATTAATATGTCAAAAGAACTCCTTTCTTTCCTATATACATATAAATCGCTTTGTTTTTAAAGATTAGAGCTTTAATGGTGTCCGATATCATTCGTGCGCGCGCCGCTAAAAATGTGAACACAAGTTTTTTGAACAGTTTGTGCCAACAAAGACCAAACCAACATCAGTATTATAGAGGTCAAAAAATTAGATACTATAGTAGTACTTGTAAGCATAGATTAAATAATGGCCCCTAAATGGTTAGCGCTTGAATCGAACCCAGAGGTCATGAACGACTACGCGTACTCGTTAGGGATGTCCAAGAAGTTCTCGTTTCAGGATATTTACGGCTTCGACGAGGACATGCTCTCGTTGCTCCCG
>Ga0114998_10003761_pt1 | contig 11212 bp, 11 predicted proteins | sample ArcticOcean_MG_C_5_FD_87044 | JGI IMG/M metagenome (GOLD analysis project Ga0114998, IMG submission 87044) | Marine microbial communities from western Arctic Ocean - ArcticOcean_MG_CB4_138 | ecosystem: Environmental > Aquatic > Marine > Oceanic | place: Arctic Ocean: Canada Basin | collected...
AAACCAAAGGTAATAGGTTCGGCGTGTATTCCATGACTTCTGCCAATACAAGGTGTGTATTTATATTTTTTAGACTGTTTTTTTAAAACTTTTAAGATTTGATCAATGTCATCTAATAGAATTTTACCAGATTGAACCAATTGAATATTTAAACTTGTATCTAGCACATCAGAAGACGTCATTCCTTGGTGGAGATATCTTGCTTTAATTCCTGCTTTTTCCGTAACAGAAGTTAAAAAAGCTATAACATCATGCTTAACCTTAGTTTCAATTTGATGAATCCTTTTAACATTAATTTTAGCTTTTCTTCTAACAATAGAAGCAACACCCTTAGGTATATGACCTAGTTTTTCCATAGCTTCAGCAGCAGCAATCTCTACATCGAGCCAAATTTGGTATTTATTCTCTTCTGACCAAATGTCAGTAAGTTGTTTTCTAGAATATCTTTCAATCATTAATTATAAATAAGGAGGCTTTGAATAACCTTTAACAGATTCTGTAAAGATTTCATAACCATTTTCAGTGATACCCAGTGTATGTTCAAATTGTGCAGATAACGATTTGTCTTTTGTAACAGCAGTCCATCCATCTTTTAGCATTTTTACATCCCAATCACCCACGTTTATCATAGGTTCTATTGTAAAGGTCATACCTGGTTTAATTTCCATACCCTTATTTTTTTTACCATAATGTAAAATATTTGGAGGCTCATGAAAAGTAGTACTTATCCCATGGCCACAAAAATCTCTTACAACAGAGTAGCCTTTTTTTTCTACAAAAGATTGTATTTCATAACCAATGTCACCAAGTCTTAATCCTGGTTTTAATATTCTTATAGCTCTCATCATAGATTCGTAAGTAACATCAATTAAATTATTTACTTTAACAGGTGTCTTACCAACACAAAACATTCTACTGGTATCACCATAATGCCCATCAATTATTGTAGTAACATCAACGTTAACAGCATCGCCTTCAACCAGAACTCTGTCTGAAGGTATTCCGTGACAGACAACGTGATTTAAAGAAGTGCACAAAGACTTTTTAAAACCTCTATAAAAAAGTGGAGCAGAGTAAGCACCGTTATCTCTAATAAATTCGTAACTTAATTTATCAATAAATCCTGTAGTTATACCAGGTTTAATATTATCCGTAAGCATATCAAGAGTTTTTGCAGCTAACTTTCCAGCTACTCTCATTTTATCAAACTTTTCTAGATAATCAGACATTAATAATTTTAATTTTTGTTTCTACTATAATTTCTTTTGAACTTATTTTGCAACGATAAGCTAGAAACTTAACACCAGCTTTTTTTGCAAGTAAATAGTTATCATAATATTCTTTATCAATATCTTTGGCTATTTTAAAGCTTTCTACACCTTCTATTTGAACTAAAAATAATAAATAGGATTTATAACCTTGTTTAATAGCTTCAATTAGGGTCTTTAGATGCTTAGATCCCCTAGAAGTAATCGAATCTGGAAATTCAGCAATTTTTTCTTCTCTAAATAAAGTGACATTTTTTACCTCAACAAAAATTTTTTGTTTATTTTTTTCAATCAAAAAATCGAGCCTTGTGTCTTTGTTGAAAAAAACCTCAGGTATAATGATGTCATTGTTTGAAATTTCTTTAATCAAATTATTTGACAAGGCATGGTAGGCAATTTTATTTGCAAAATGAGTATTAACGCCAACTAAATTTTTCTTAACTTTAATGATTTCCAATGTGTATTTAAGCTTTCTTTTAGGATCATCACTTTTAGAAATATAAACATCATTCGCCTCATCTAATAAACCTTTCATTGATCCAGTATTTGGGCAGTGGGCAATTACAATTTCTTTATCTAATTTAATATCTGCAAAAAATCTTTTATATCTTTTGATAAGTTTGCCTTTAATTAAAGTTTTGGTAAATTCCATATTTAAATTGTATATTTAAATATGACAAAAAACAAAAAAGTTAATGCCGCAATATTAATTATTGGAAATGAAATTCTTTCAGGAAGAACTAAAGATACAAATACTAGCTCAATAGCTCTTTGGTTAAACTCTATTGGTATTAAAGTTAATGAAGTACGTGTTATTCCAGACATAGAGAGCATTATTATTGAAACAGTCAATTATTTAAGAGAGGTAAATAACTATGTGTTTACAACGGGTGGTATTGGGCCAACACATGATGATATTACCGCACAATCAATATCAAAAGCATTTAACCTTCAGTATGAAATTCATAAGGAAGCATTCAAAATATTAGAAGCTTATTATAAAGTGGGTGAATTTAATGAAGGCAGACAGAAAATGGTATGGATGCCAAAAAATGCAAATTTAATTTTAAACCCAACAAGTGGCGCACCAGGATTCAACGTTGAAAATGTTTTTTGTTTACCTGGAGTTCCTTCTATTTTAAAATCAATGCTTGGTGGCTTACAAAATAGAATAATAGGAGGCAAACCAATCTTAAGTCACACTATAAGTTTAAGAACTGTTGAAAGTGAAATTGCAAAGGCATTGAGTGATGTGCAAGATAATAATAAAGATTTAGAAATAGGTAGTTACCCTTTTTTTCATGCAGGAAAATTAGGTGTTTCAATTGTACTACGTTCAGAAGATCAGTCCAAAATTAACAAATGTAGTAAAGAGATATTAAATTTTGTTAATGAAAAAAAAATAAAAATAGTCGATAGATAACTAAATGCTTTATTTCGCATATGGTAGCAACCTTCATCATTTTCAAATGAAAAGAAGGTGTAAAGACAGTATATTCTTTAAAAAGATTAATTTAAAAAACTTTAAGTTAACCTTTCGAAGTAAATATAGAGCTGCTGATATTGAGCCAAAAAAAAATTCATTTGTACCGGGAGCTATTTTTAGAATTTCAAAAAGTGATGAAAAAAAGCTAGATATCTATGAAGATTACCCTATTTTGTATAAAAAATATTATTTTACTTATTATAGAAAAAAAGTGATGACTTACGTGATGACAAAGAAAACTTCATTCACATTTCCAACAGAGCGTTATTTAAATATAGTTAAGCGAGGTTATAAAGATTGCAATCTAGATGAAAGTTATCTTAAACAAGCATTAAAGGGTTAATATAAAATGTTGATATGATTTGGCAACAAAAAGAAGTTGAGTTATAAAGAAAAACAGTTAAACAAATGAAAATTATACATGCCCTCGTGGTGAAATTGGTAGACACAACGGACTTAAAATCCGTGCCTTTTTTGGAGTGCCAGTTCGAGTCTGGCCGAGGGCACCATTTAAATTTAAAACTTAATTAGTAAATGAAAGATAAAATTTATTTAGTTTTTGATAAAACAAAAAATTCTTTAAAGATTAAATCTGCTTTAATTAAAAAGATTCCGACAACATCTTTAAAAAAATCTAATATCATAATAGTTTTAGGGGGAGATGGGTTTATGCTTAAAACTTTAAAAAAATTTCATAAATTAAAAAAACCTTTTTATGGAATAAATGCTGGGAATTATGGTTTTTTAATGAATAAGTTTTCTAATAAAAATTTTCTTAGAAATTTGAAAAACTCACATAGTACCAAGATTAACCCGTTACAAATGACGGTTAGAACCAAAAACAATCAAATAAAAAAATCAATAGCTATAAATGAAGTTTCAATATTAAGACAAAGTAAGCAGGCTTCATCGATTTCAATAAGTTTAAATACAAAAAATATAATTAAAAATTTAATCTCAGATGGTGTTTTAGTATCAACACCAGCTGGTAGCACTGCCTACAATTTATCTGCCCATGGTCCAATTCTTGATTTAGATTCTAATAAATTAACAATTACACCCATCAGTCCTTTCAGGCCAAGAAGATGGAAGGGTACAATTACTAGTGATAAATCTAAGATTGTTATTAAAAATTTAGATATAAATAAAAGACCTATTAGTGCTGTTGCAGATAATTTTGAAGTACGAAATGTTAAAATAATTACAATCAGCGTAGACAAAAAAATAAACTTTGAATTATTGTATAATAAAAATAATAGCCTTTACAAAAAAATTAAGATTGAGCAAGTTAGAAAAGAGACTTCAAATAATTAAAACATGATGGGACATATAAGTAAAATTTTTAGAGGTAAATTAAGAGTATATATCATTTTTATATTATCTATTATTGTTTTGATCTCTGTTGGTAGAGCATTTCAACAAGCACAAGATATAAGTTTTGATTTAAGTTTTTCACCAACAAAACTAGTTTCTGAGGGCATCAATCATTATGAATATATTCTTGATGGAAAGCGAGACTATAGTCCAAATGATAGAATAATGTATTCGCAGAATGGAGTTTATGCTCAGGGATTATTTGTCCTTTTAATACCATTAACTTTACTTGGTTGGGATGCAGCAAAACTAGTTTGGAGTTTATTAAATATAGCATTATCATTTTTAATACCTTTTATATTGTGCAAAAAATTTGAATTAAATAGGATACAAACTCTTATTATAATAGGTTTATTTCTCACAAGTACTATTTTTAGAATTCATATTAGTTATGGTCAACACACTCTTTTTGCTTTCGTATTCTTGTTACTACCGTTTTTATTTAAATCTAAAATATCAACAATATTAAGTGGTATTAGCTACTTTAAGTTTAACATCGGATACGTTTTATTTCTATATTTTCTTTCTACAAAAAATATTTTAAAAATATTATTATCATTAATTCCCTGTGTAATTGGATGGATATCTTACTGCTATATTACTGATACAGAATTATTAAAAAATTTATTTCAACCAATAATCTTAATCTTATATTGGGACTCGGGGCAAGAATTTCCTGTAACAATTTTTTCTCTTTTAAAAAATATAAATAAATTTCCTTCATTAATGGTTCTATTAATACCTCTGTTATTAAATTTTTTTGTTATTTTAAAAATTAAACTTGTTGAAAATGAACTTTATAAAGTGTCAATTATTTGTTTAACAGCATTAGGGTTTATGCCTCACCAGTTGCATGATTATATTTTATTATTACCACTATTAGTGCTCTCTATTAAAAATTTTGATTTACTCGTTTCGAAGATAAATCTCATTTTTATTTTTTATTTTTTCTATTTTTTAAGAATTGTATCTTTAATATATGGTACACAACCTTGGGACTTTCCATACGGAAACTTTGGATATTTTAATAATTTTTTAACAATTTTATTTATAGGTATAAACTTATATTTGAATAAAAGTTCAAATAAAATTAGTTAAAATTATTTTTTAAATTTTCCAGTAATAGTATTTAAAAAAAAACGTAAAGCATAGCTAACATGAAAAGAAGATCTCTCAGTTCCATATCTTGTTGTGATTGGAATTTCTTTAATTTTACAATTTTCTTTAGCAAGTTTAAGCCTCATGTCTAAATCAAAAAGAAAACCATTATCAAATTTTTTTAGCCAAGGTTTTTTGATTTTTTTTAAATTATAAAACCAGTAACCTGTATGACAGTCTGTAAAAGAAGTTCCATAAAGAACATTAAAAAGTTTTGTTAAAAATATATTACCAATAAATTTATAATAAGGCATTCCTCCTTTTAAAGCTTTTTTTCTATTTTTCATTCTGGATCCCGTAACAGAAGCTGATTTTGTTTTTAAAAGTGTAATTAACATTTCTTTTAAATATTTAGGACTATATTGGTTGTCGCCATGAATCATTGCGGCATAATCATATTTGTTCTTATATGCATAAGACATACATTTTTTAATATTAGCGCCATATCCAATATTTTTAGAATTGAAATTTAATATAATTCTTTTGTGTTTTTTTTTTACATAATTAATATGTGATTTTGAGTTATCATTTGAATAGTCATCACTTATTAATATCTCATAGTTATATTTTTTAAAAAACTTTAAAGGTATTTCATCTATGACTTTTCTAATTCTAAAGGATGCTTTATAAGTAACAATAAATAATAAAATTTTCATAAAAAAATAGAACTTATGATAAGATCTGATAAAAATGAAACTAAAAAAAATTTTAATTTACTCTACAATTTCATATGAAAAATATTAAAGATGATAAAACTAAAAAATTGTTTAATAATGTTGAATTCTTTATAAAAAAAGAAGCTATAAGACAAAAAGTAAAATTTTCAACAATAAATTTTAAGCTAATTATAGTTTTAGGACCACTTTTTTAAAAAACTGTTTAAAAGTCAATTCTTATAGAATATCACTTAATTTTTTTTAATAACTTGATTAATTATTTAATTTACTATTAAGTAAAAAAATCACTTTACCTCCGTGTTGTAAAAGCTGTTCATAAAAAAATTTGCTTTAATAAATTGAATAATAATAGTAATAATCTCCGTATAAATTTTAAAATTAATCGTGTTTGTAAAAAAAATTAAAACATTATTTGCAGTTTAAATATAAATCTAATGATTAAAAAAAATATTCTAGGAATTGTAATATTTTTATTTTCATATATCTCTTTACTCATATCCTTTTTTTTCAATGAGGATGGTTCTGGTGCAGGAGCATCAGGTGATTTTGGTCTTACTTATGCTTTTGTTCTTAGTTTAAAAGAAAATTTACTAGCGAATCCAATCGATCATTCATTAGTTCATATGCCACTTCATTTTATGATTTTGTCTTTTTTGACAAATTTTATCGAAGATACTTATTATTTAAGATTATTTTATTGTTCTCTAACTTTTCTAATTCCATTATTTTTTTATAAAACGCTTATATTAAAATTTAAAGATATTGATAATAATGCAGCATTAATATTATCATCTTCAATATTTTTTTTACCAGCATTCAGATATACATCAATTTGGGCAAGTGATTTAATTACATCTATTTTCTTTTTTACTCTATCAATTTATTATTTTACAAAGTGGCAAAATAATAAAAAAAAAACTATTTGTATAAATATTTTTTTACAACTATTTTTTCTAGCACTAGCTACATACTGTAGGCAGTACTTTGCAGTTTTTTTTCTATATTTTCTATTCTCATACTATCAACATTTAAATTTAAAAGTTTTTTTTATAATTTTATTTGGATGCTTTTTATCTTCAATACCAGTTCTGTATTATGCTTATTTATTTCCTGAGCTGGCTACAGAACAACAAATATCAATTAAAGCAATTCCAAATTTTTTACTTGGTAACGCCTCAATGATGTCAATCTATCTATTACCAATTTTTGTTTATCATTTTTTCTTGAGTCCAAAAAAATTTTTTTCTAGATACTATTTTTCAAATTTAATTTTGGCAGTAACACTTGTTTTATTGTTAAATATATATTTTAACCCAATCAATTGGTTTGGTGGGGGAGTTATCTATGTTTTATCACAAAAATTATTTGGAAATGAATATTTATTCTTGCTTTCATCAATTTTTACATATTTTGTTTTTTTACTATTTATTTATAAAGATAAATCAAATTTTCTAATTATTTTTATCACTTTATTTGTTTTTTTTAGTTTCCAAGTATATCAAAGATACTATGAACCAATGTTTACAATTATCTTATTTCTAATCATCAATACCAAGTTTGTGAATATGATTGTAATAAAAACTAAACCGATTATTTATCTGTATATTTTTACAATTATTTATTATTTGGGTTCTGTGAGTGATTTTATCTATAAGTTTTAATAATTAGATAGAAAAAATTATCAAAAATTTTGATTAAATACTTCTTACTAAAAATTAGCTGTTCAAAATATTGTGAAATACTTAAATCTAAAGTAAGTACAAAATTATTGCACATTATTAATTATAGTAATGATAGATTTAATTTGTTATATGATTTTATCTTATGGATTTAATTTCAAATTTTTCAATTGATAAAAAGAGGTATAGCTTGAGTATTACTGGAAATTTAGCAAATTCTACTGATGAAGTACTTTTAGAGAAAGAAGATAATATAATTTCAAAAACAAACTGGCAATTAAGTGGTTTTACAATTTTAAGATTACTTGATAAAAATACCCAAAAAAATCTTCAGGATAGTGTCATAAGTTTTTTGACAGAAAAAATTAATACTATATTTAAGGAAATCTCATTAAAGGACAACGAATTGAAGAATTATCATAAGTTGGTAAATAACAATCAGCATTATGAACTATTAAGAGCATTAGAGGGTGGCAATGGTGAATATTCAAAAATAAGATTTAAAGATATTAATTTTGATAAAAAGATTTTAGAAGATGCCGTCTCTGATGAACTTAAAATTAAAGTAAGTACAAAAAATAGATACAGTGATGAGATAGATCCAGACACATTTTCTTTTAGAGTGGTTAGACCAAATCAATATGATTTTAATCCACCACACAAGGACATTTATTTAAATAGATTAAAAAATGGAGTTAATATTTATATGCCTATAATTGGCAGTAACGAATTTTCTTCTTTACCAATATTTCCTGGTAGTCACTTATATAACGAGAAAGATATAAGCAGAACCGAAAATGGTTGTATTATAAATAAAAAAAAATTCAGAGTTCCCTCAATAATCAATACCAAGTTTGGTTTCGATCTAATAAGACCCAATCCCTCTAAAGATGAAATATTGTTATTTAGTCCTTATTTAATTCATGGTGGTGGTTCAAATGATAATAAAGATATTACTAGGGTTAGTTTAGAATTAAGATTTTGGAGAGCTTAAAACATCGATAACGATTTTTATAAAAAAATTAAAATCGAATAAGTTGGAAAAGAAACTTCAAATAACTAATTATTATTAATCTGGTATTAAATTTGAAGACCTTCTAATGTCATCAAAATTAACATTCAATTGATGAAAATATTTTCCTATTGCAAAATTTTTGTCATGGTTTTTGCCATATAGGGTATAAAGTTCGTTATTAATATTCTCATTAAGTTTACTATAAACCATTTTGTAATTAGTTTTTCTCTTAAAGCTCAATACGCTTTCATTATGACTTCTATCCCACTTAGGAATATCATATTCTAAGGTAATTACTGGCTTATGCATAGTTGCCTGATCCCATTGAAAAATTGCGTCAAATATGTATAGGTTTTTAAGCCATAGTCTTGTTGACTCAAGAACATTAACCATCTCTCTTTTTTTATCTAGCGACTTTGGAAGTAATTTTAAAATTGTATCAATAGACAAGTCTATAACCTCATTTAAAGCGTCACTTATTAGTTTTGCTGCATATTTTCTTAACAGGTTGTCACCCAATTCACCCCTTAATAACTTATTGTAGTTTTTGTCATTAGAAAAAAAATTCTCTATATGTGCTTTTGAATCGTAAAGTTCATCTTCAGATTCTTGAGAAAAATCAAAATAATTCTTTAATAATTTTTCTGGTAATTTTTTATCATTTTGATTTTCTCTACCACTTTCAAGAGTTTCAAAGATCGAAAATATAAACTCATAAAGCGAAATATCTAAATCATTTCTTAAAAGTTTTTTAATAGGCACAAAAACTGGATAGGTAAAAAAATGACTTAATAAACTAAATCTTCTGCATGCCAAATAATCTTTATAAGGCATAGTATTAGTTGCTATACAAACACGCTCAATATCAAATACCCTTTTTCCCCTATAAGTCCCAAAATCCCTAGGCACTATTCTCCATTTAGATTTCATACCATATTTTTCTATATGCTCTTCTCTACCAAGATCTGCACCTTGGAGCATCATAAGTGTGTATGTAGAAACGCCAACACCACAATCCATTAATATTTTGGTACTTTTAAAATAAGTTTCTTTTGTTTCGTTAGGTAGTGGAATAATTAGTTCACAACCTGTCTGTTTTCCTCTACTTTCTAATTCTTTAACGAATTCGATATATTGTTCATTTGTTAAATTGTCTCTTTTTATTAATTTTAAAGTTTCTTGGTTCATAGATTGTTGAGGTAAACCTATCTGAACTCTATTCTTAAGCTTGCTATCAATATCTAAAATTTGTTGCCTTTTATTTTTTGGTGTTGAAATTTCAATAAACTGAGGCCAGTTTTTTTCGTTAATCAATTTTAAAATATGATCAGTTAGATTTATGTCTTTAATGTACATACCCCAGTTAGCATCGTGAAAAGAAATAGATGTACTACCAGAAAATTTTGTAACTTTTTCACACACATAACTTAATTCTGCTTCCATTCTTTTTGTACTAAAGCTTACCATTTTGGTAACATCTATTCCTTGATCACAAAATGTACATGAAAAAGGACAACCTCTTGCCGTTTCAAATGATGGAACAAAATCACCATTTAGGAATTTATCTAAATACCCCTTTAGATAAGGTGAGGGTATGCAGTCTCTTCCATCAACTTTATTAGATAACCCCAATCTTGCAATCGGTTTTCCTATTAAAAGATTCTTTTTATCATTACTTAGCGCCATAGCGCCAGCAGGAATTATATTTTCTCTTCTCATTTTAATTAGATCAAAATTAAATTTAATATATTCTTGAACACAGCTAGTAAATGCTGTTTCACCATCAGCATAACAGTAATAGTCAACTGATGGCTTTTCTTTTAAATATTCTAAACAATTATTTTTAATAATTTCTGAAAACTTGTGGGCACCAGTGCCACTAGGAAATTCGGGGCCACCCAATATAGTTATTATGTTTTCATTTTTTTCTTTTGCATACTCACAAACTCTATTAGATAAATTAGAATTCCATATATAGCTTGATAAGCCCAAAATATCAGGCTTCCATTCATCAATTAAATCTAATGCTTCATCTGGATGTGTAAGAATCTTAATTTCAAAAGCTTGTGGTGATAGAATTTTTTCAAAATATGCAGCTATATAGCCCACACCTACTGGTACGTAGGTTGAGTGAACACCAACCGTATGATGTCTAAGATCTCCTAGTAATACTTTTAACTTAGTCATTCCTAATATAATAACTAGCGCCAAATAAAGAGCAAGTATTTATTTAAGATTTAAGAGTAGTTAAGCTTTTCACTAATTATTGATACTACTTACTTATAGAGTCACGTCAAGTTGGTTAAAGATATTTCACTACAATTTCACTACAGTGAATTCTACTTTCTTCCTTTGTATAGTCTTTGTTCTGGTATTTTTTCTTACAGTTTTTTTTCTAAAGATTCAAAAAGTGAAATAAATAAAGGATTGTGTGGTGCCCCCGCACGGAGTCGAACCGCGGACCTATTGATTACAAATCAACAAGCTAATCAGATTTCCTTTCATTAACTATTGATACTACTTACTTTTGGAGTCGCGTCAACAGACTTGAAAAT
>Ga0114998_10003773_pt1 | contig 11197 bp, 13 predicted proteins | sample ArcticOcean_MG_C_5_FD_87044 | JGI IMG/M metagenome (GOLD analysis project Ga0114998, IMG submission 87044) | Marine microbial communities from western Arctic Ocean - ArcticOcean_MG_CB4_138 | ecosystem: Environmental > Aquatic > Marine > Oceanic | place: Arctic Ocean: Canada Basin | collected...
ACAGTATTAATATTAGTTTTCTAAGACAGCTTCAGGATACTGAAACACAAACTGCTAAAAAGAAACCAAACAGACCTGAGCAAGAGCAAGAGCCCGATCCGCCTGAGATGGATATTCCAGAAACACCAAGGCCCGAAATGAATTCGGAAAGTGTTTCTACCCCAGATTCTGGTGGTCCTCAATTTGGAGCTTTTTCAGCTTCGACAGATGCGGATGTATTACCAATTGTTAAAGTGCCACCTCAATACCCAAGAAGAGCTACTCAAAGAGGAATTGAGGGATGGGTTTTAGTTCAATTTACTATTACTGACACAGGTGCTGTTGTTAACCCAGTAGTTGTAGATTCAGATCCTCCAGGAATTTTTAATAGATCTGCTTTAAGAACCATTGTTAAGTGGAAGTATAAGCCTCGAATTGCAGGAGGTAAGGCGGTTGAAAGATCTGGTGTACAACATTTGATTACTTATGAATTAGAGGATGCAAGGTAATTATGAATATAATTTCAAGAAAATTTATATACTTTTTTCTAATATTTTCCTTGGCTTTACCAGTATCAGCTTTATTTGATGCTGTAATGCTTAGTGATGTTTATGCTGCCAAAAAGGAAAGAAAAAAGCCACCAAAAGCTAGACGAACTCAAACTATGTCAAAAAAAGTAGGTGCTGATTTTATTAAAGCTCAAGAAGCCTTGGGAGACGAGCAGGGTGATAAAGCTCTTAAAATATTAGATAACTTATTAAGAGATTCTGAGTTAAAGGATTTTGAAAAGGCTACAATCGTTCGCCTAAAAGGTTATGTTTATGCTGAAAAAGAAGATTATCCACAATCAATGTTTTTTCTTAAAGAGGCTCTCTCATACAACGCATTAGAACCCCAAGCACAACTTGATCTCCAATTTGGAATTGCTCAACTTTATTTGGCTATTGATCAATGGGACAAAGGTTTGAGTGAGCTTTTAGAGTGGTTTGACAATGCCGAGGCTATGGGGAATCCTCCTGGACCATCTGCACACGCACTTCTGGCGCAAATATATTTATATTTTGCATCTGAAACGCAAAAAGATTCTCCTGAAGAAAAGCAATTCTATAGAAAAGCTGAGCCTCATGCTGAAATAGCTATTTTACAGGCCACAGAACCTAGAGAGAACTGGTATCAAATCTACCTTTCCGTTCTACTTTTTGATGATAGATATGAAGAATCAGTTCCGCTTCTAGAGGCAATGGTTTACAGATTTCCTGATAAGAAAACTTATCATAGACAACTTGCTGCTCTTTATGCCGAACTAAAGCGAGAAGATGATTCATTTTATATTCAGCAAATTATGTATTCTAAGGACATGCTTGAAAAGCATGCTGAACTTTTAAGATTAGCCCAATTATATCTTTATTATGAGGTTCCTTATAAAGCAGCCTTAATATTAGAAAAAGAGCTTGAGGCGGAAAGAATTAAAGATGAAGAAAAGAATTGGGAACAATTAGCCAATGCATGGCTCTCTGCTCGTGAGTGGACAAAAGCAATACCACCACTTACAAAAGCAGCTGAAATGTCAGAAGACGGAGGGCTTTTCCTTCGCTTAGGTCAAACTTATATGCAGGAAGAAGATTGGAAAAATGCTGAGAAATTTATACGTTATGCAATCAAAAAAGGTGATCTTGATAATCCAGGAAGAGCCTGGCTTTTATTGGGCATAACTAGAAATAAAAAAGGTATTAAATTTGAAAACTCTGCTTTATTTGCATTCAAAAGGTCTACTGGTTATGACGATATGGAAGCTGATGCCAGGAGATGGGTGAAGGTAATTGAGAGCAAGCAAAAAAGAAGAGAGGTTGATAGGTTAGCCGCAGAGGCTGCTGAAGCAGAACTTGCTGATGATACTATTTATTTTAACTAATTAAGTTAAAGAATCTAATATTTTAATATTTGGTCTTCCTGCTATACACTCACCAAGCCTTGGACCTGCATCTCGAAAATGATCACTCTTACCGTGAAGATCAACGCTATCTTGGTCTATGTAATGCTCCATAACGATATATGTTAGGGGGTTTTCCCTATCTTTTGATATTTGATAGAAAATATTACCAGGTTCATTATTTCTAACTTCCTTCGAAAGTTTAACAAAAGTTTCTTCGAATAACTCTTCCTTACCTTCCTTAATTTTAATTGTAGCAAGTATACAAATCATAATATTTCCCTATTTTTTAGTTATTTTTAATTTTAATAATGTTTTTAAAAGGCTTCGATTTTCATTCGAAAGTAACGAATTCTGTTTATGAAGGTCATTTAACTGATCCAGAGCTTTATTAATATGTATTTCAGCACCCTCAAGTAAAGAAATATGTTTACCTTCTCTTTCTTTATATATTTTTAGTTCAGATTCCTGTCTTTCAATAAAAAATGCAGCTTGGGATAATAATTTTTTAACATCTTCATTTATAGAACCTTGGTTATCATGGTCTAATTCTATAATCTGACTTTCCTCTATAACTAGCTTTAGTGAATTTTCGCTTATTAGTAGATTACCTCCTTCAGTTTCTACCGCATCAAGCTTTCCATCAATAATCATTGCCCTTAGATCGTCTGGATCAATTCCAGCCTTTCTTGCAGCGGAAGCTAATGTTAAGACCCTCTCTTTGTCGTCCATTTATTTACCCATCAGAATTTTTATTGTTCTTTCCTTCTCTGTAATCACCAAATTTAGAATCTCTATCTGATAATGCTTTTGTTAAACCTTCTTCTTTAATTTTTTTAAAAAAGTCTTTTGCTGATTTAGTATGCATTGATAATTGCTGCATTTCAGTTCCAGCTCTTATTCCAGAGCGAATTCCCATAATCTCCATCTGTCGATGAATAGCTCTTTTATTAAATTGCTGAACATCATGAGGAACTCCCGCTACATTTATTGCAACTTTTAAGACTGATTCTTCTAACTCACCTTTAGGAAAGGAGGCGTTAGCAAAGCCACACTCAACGGCCTCTTTTCCTGACATTGAGTTCCCTGTAAGCATTAATTCCATTGATTTTCTCATTCCAACAATCCATGGATAAAATTGATTATCAGGAGGTGAAATATTCCTTACCACTGGATAACCAATGGTTGCATCTTCCGCTACATAAATAAGATCACATGATTGCGCTAGTTCTGTACCCCCTGCTAGACAATAACCATGAACTTGAGCAATAACAGGCTTGGCTAGATCCCAAATCTTAAAGCATCCCTCGACAACATGTCTTGGCCAATGCCCTAATCCACCCGCTGTATAATAGGGGTCCTCTTCATCTATTTCTTTTGTTAAATCATATCCAGCACTAAATGCTTTTCCTGATCCCCTGATAATAGTAACACTAATATCAGAATTCCTATCATTAGATTCTAAGGCATCAAATAACTCAGATCTCAGATTTGAGCTTAAAGAGTTTCTTTTTTCGGGCCTATTTAATGTTATGCGTGATATCTTTTCATAAGGGTTATCAATTATAATAGACTTATAATCAGTCAATTTTTCTCTCCACTTTATTGTATTCTATAATTAAAGATTAATTATTTAAATTATTTAATTCTAAAATATAATTCATTCTAGTTTTCTTTTTTATTTTATAATTCTTTTCTTCTAATAGCTTTATTATATCTCTTTTCCAAAATTTCTTATTATTTTCAATAATAATTATTAAAGGTAAGCTCTCATCTTTCGCCTCTTCTAAAAATGGTATAATTATTTTTTCTTCATTCCCTTCAACATCAATTTTCATAGCTGAAATCTTTTTGATTTTTTCATCAGTAATAAATTCTGACAATTTTTTTCCAATAACTAAATTTTCACCTGTTTCAGAAATTACCCCTTGTCCAAGATTTTCTTCTGGCGTATCTAAATTAAATTTTCCAGATTTATCCATTAACGCCATTTCTCTTGGGTATATTGGTATATCTTTATTCAAAGAAGCATTAAAAGATAGGCGTTTAAAAAGACCTGGATGTGGTTCAATGGAGTAAATTTTTGTATTTTTGTACTTTTTGTAAGAATTGCCAATTGAAAATGAATAAAGGCCAATGTTTGCACCAATATCTATAAATACAGAATTATTCTTTGCTCTTTTAGCAATAAAGTTTCTTTCTTCTTCTTCAAAGATTTGAGGAGAAAAAAGAGCTCTTTTTTCACTCACATTTCCTTGTGTGTACATTCGTAAGTTGGTATTAAAAATTTTTGTATCAATGCATTCATCAGAAAGTACTATGGCAATTCGTCTCAAAAGAAATATCACTCTTTTTGATAACCAATTACTTCCTACTGATCTTGTTATACATATTATTATTCTTACGAAAGTGTTAGGTCTATGAAAGCCAAAATTTGAAGTGTTATCTACTGGAATCATTTTTTTAATATTTTATTTTGAGTTTATTTTCTATTTCAAACAAACAATAGCATATAAGATAGCATTATGAGTAAAAAAGAAAAAATATTTAGAACGACTAAGGAAGTTCTTAAAACCGCAAAAAGAAGAAAAAGCTCTTCTACACGATGGCTGCAGAGACAAATTAATGATCCGTATGTTCGTCAAGCTCAGGCTGAAGGCAAGAGATCTAGAGCCGCATATAAAATAATACAAATAGATGAGAAATATAAAATTTTTAATCCAGGTGACTCGGTTTTGGATCTTGGCGCAGCGCCAGGGAGTTGGACAGAGGTTGCGCTGGAAAAGACAGGGGGCTTCACTTTGGCTGTTGATATTTTGGATATGGATAATATTCAAAAAGCTATAATTTTAAAGGCTGACTTACAGGAAGAGGAATCCGTAGGCTTGATTAAAAAATTAAGCATTAATAAATTTGATGTTGTTTTATCGGATATGGCTGCTTCTACAACAGGTCATAAATCAACTGATCATATACGAACTCAAGCCTTAGCAGAGCTTGCATCACTTTATGCTATCGACTTTTTAAAAAAAGGAGGTACTTTTTGTGCAAAAGTATTTCAAGGGGGAACGCATAGTAATCTTCTTTTAGAATTAAAAAATAATTTCAAAGTAATTAAGCATTATAAGCCAGAGGCTAGCAGGAAGGGCTCTCCAGAAACTTATGTTATTGCTAAGGGCTTTCAAGAATAATATAAAATATCAAAATTTATTTGAACTTATCTCAAGATAGGTTATAAGCAGATGTCAACACAACCTTATAAGGAAGTTGACATGAAGATACGCGAAGGGATTACATTTGACGACGTTTTACTTGAGCCTAGAAAATCCTCCGTCTTGCCAGCAGAAGCAAAACTTAATACTAAAATCACCAAAAATATAAACTTATCGATTCCCTTAATTTCGGCTGCAATGGATACAGTTACAGAATCTGAAATGGCCATTGCTATGGCTCAATCAGGTGGATTAGGTGTTATTCATAGAAATCTTGATTATGAAACTCAAGCTAATGAAGTAAAAAAAGTTAAGAAATTTGAATCTGGAATGGTTGTCAATCCCGTAACTATAAGTCCAAATCAATCCTTAAAAGATGCATTAGGCCTTATGCAAGATCATAATATTTCTGGTATTCCTGTTACAGATCCAAAGACTAAAAAATTACGGGGTATTATTACCAATCGTGATGTTAGGTTTGCTTCGAATCAAGATCAAAAAGTTCATGAATTGATGACAAATGAAAATCTTATAACGGTTGATGAAAGTGTAACTCAATCAAAGGCTAAGGCTGAGCTTCATAAGCATAGAATTGAGAAACTCTTAGTTGTTGATAAGCAATACAGATGTATAGGCTTAATAACTGTTAAGGATATGGAAAAGTCAAAACTACACCCAACAGCATGTAAAGATTCTCAAGGAAGATTAAGAGTTGCTGCAGCAACATCCGTTGGAGACAAAGGGTTTGAAAGAGCTGAGGCGTTAATTGATGCGGGTGTGGATATTCTTGTTGTAGATACCGCTCATGGTCATTCATCTCAAGTCCCTGAAATTGTTAAAAGAATTAAAAAATTATCAAGAACAACTCAAATCATTGCAGGAAATGTTGCAACAAAAGAAGCCGCTAAGTCATTAATAGGTGCTGGAGCAGATTGTATTAAAGTTGGTATCGGGCCTGGTTCAATTTGTACTACACGAATTGTTGCAGGAGTTGGTGTTCCTCAGTTAACAGCTATCGTTGATTGTGCAAATGAAGCTCATAAATCAAATATTCCAGTTATTGCTGATGGTGGTATAAAGTTTTCTGGTGATTTCGCTAAAGCTCTAGCTGGAGGCGCAGATGTTGCTATGATAGGATCATTATTTGCCGGTACTGCGGAAGCTCCAGGTGAAATTTTTCTTCATCAAGGAAGACGTTTTAAATCTTACAGAGGTATGGGTTCAGTAACGGCTATGGCAGAGGGCTCTGCCGATCGATATTTTCAATCTGATATGGGTAATAATAAAAAACTTGTTCCTGAGGGAGTTGAGGGTCAGGTTCCGTATACTGGATCAGTACATGATATTATCCACCAGATGATTGGAGGGCTAAGGGCTTCAATGGGATATACTGGATGCAAAACACTAAAAGATTTTCAATCCAAGACAAAGTTTATTAGAATTTCACCTGCATCATTGACGGAAAGCCATACACACGATGTCTTGGTAACACGTGAGGCGCCCAACTATCCTGTTCGAGGTTAATTTTTGAAAAAAATTAAAAGATATTTTTTAATAATAGTTTCTTTTTTATTATTAACGGGATCTCAATCAATGACTGAGATTTCAATGGAGCTTTCTTCGGAGGCTCTTATAGTTATGGATGATAATTTGAATCAAGCCTTATCACTATCAAGGCAAAGTTTAGTAGCCGATCCTTCAAATGCTTATGCTTGGGCGATAGGTGGAAGAATTTTAATGAAAAGTGAAAAAAATAAAGAAGCTTTTAGCTATTTTGAAAGATCATTATCCATAAACCCATTATTAAAAGAGGCGCTTTATTGGGGTGCGGAAATAGATATTTTATTCAAGGACATTGTTAATGCTGAAAAAAAGTTAGATGTCTTAAAAAACTCCTGTTCAGAATGCGGTGAATCAGAAATCCTAGAGCAATCAATAGTGTCCTTTAAAAAGAGGCTGCTAGATGACGGCGTTACAACGGATGAGAAAAAACCAAATGGTTGATAGCAATAAAAATGACAGAATACTTATCTTAGATTTTGGTAGCCAAGTTACACAATTAATAGCGCGTCGAATTAGAGAAAGTGGAGTTTATTGCGAAATATACCCTTATATGAAATGGAAAGAGGGTATGGAGATAATTCAACCTCTTGGAATTATTTTATCAGGCGGCCCTGCGTCCGTTATCGAGGATTCTTCTCCGCAGGTAGCAAAGGAAGTTTTAGAGTATGGCGTTCCTATACTTGGTATTTGTTATGGTCAACAAACCCTTTGCTCTCAGCTTGGCGGGAAGGTTGAAAACTCTAATAAGAGAGAGTTTGGTAGAGCAAATATTCAAATAATTGAAGATTCAAAATTCTTCAATGGATTTGATAAAGAAAACTTAAAAGAGCCTGTCTGGATGAGTCATGGCGATAAGGTTAGTCAGATTCCTGATGGTTTTAAAGTTATCGCTAAAAGTGAAAATGCTCCTTTCGCAGCTATTGCTAACGAAGAAAAAAATATTTACGGTGTTCAGTTTCATCCAGAAGTTGTTCACACACCAAATGGCTCAAAGATGTTAAAAAACTTTACTCACCTTATCTGCGGATGCACAGGTGATTGGACAATAGAATCGTTTAAAAATGTTGCTATTGAGAGAATTCAAAACCAAGTTGGCGACGGAAAGGTTGTTTGCGGTCTCTCAGGCGGCGTGGACTCCTCTGTAGCAGCTGTTCTTCTTCACCAAGCTATTGGCGATCAATTAACCTGTATTTATGTTGATACAGGGCTTATGCGAGAAAACGAAACCAAAGAAGTAGTTGAAATGTTTAATGGCCATTTCAATATCCCATTGATTCATGTCGATGCTGGTAAGGCTTTTTTAAATGACCTTGATGGAGTTAGTGATCCAGAAAAGAAAAGAAAAATTATTGGATCAAAATTTATAGATATTTTTGATGAAGAGGCTACTAAAATTGGTGGTGCTGATTTTTTAGCTCAAGGAACTTTATACCCGGATGTAATTGAGAGTGTTTCTTTTATCGGAGGTCCTTCCGTAACAATTAAAAGCCACCACAATGTTGGAGGTCTTCCAGAGCGAATGAAAATGGAGCTAGTTGAACCCTTAAGAGAGCTTTTCAAAGATGAGGTTCGTAAACTTGGAAGAGAGCTTGGACTTCCTGATAAATTTATTGATCGCCACCCATTTCCAGGACCCGGTTTAGCGATTAGAATTCCAGGTGAAATCACAATAGAAAAAGTTGAAATCCTAAGAAAGGCTGATACGATTTATATCGATGAAATAAAAAAAGCAGGTCTTTATAAAGAAATATGGCAAGCTTTTGCTGTTCTTCTTCCTGTTCGAACTGTTGGAGTTATGGGGGATGAAAGAACATATGAATATGTTTGTGCGCTAAGGGCAGTCACTTCACTTGATGGAATGACAGCAGATTATTATCCCTATGAGCAAAGTTTTTTAGCAAATGTTAGCACAAGAATAATTAATGAAGTAAAGGGTATCAATAGAGTTGTCTATGATATTACCTCAAAACCTCCAGGCACTATTGAGTGGGAGTAGGAACATAGCTGTAAAGTGTTGATTTTAAAGGAAACACGAGTTACACAACTGCTACACAAAATTATTTAAACGTTGTAATCATAACGTTTCCAGTTTACTGTTACACAAACACTTACACAAATAGGTAACTACTGTAGACAGTAAAAAATGACAGGAAAAATTAAACTAAAAAATGATGAACATGAGATTTATGGTGGTGTTGCTGTCATTTATAAACGCAATGAACATTTTCATTACAGACAATGGATAGCAAAAGAAAATAAATATGTAAGAAGAACACTTAAAACAAAGAACAAAGATACTGCTATTGAAAGAGCAGAAAAATTAACAAGAGAAATACTTAATGATTTAGATGAAGGTAGGAAAGTATTTAGCATTACTGTTAAACAAGGTGTTGAACAATATATAGAACACAGACAAAAAGATGTTGAAGGTAAATTTATAGTTGCAGGAAGATTAACAACAATAAAAACACACTTACATCACTTCTTAAATTACATACACAAAGATTCTAAATTACGTGAAATTGATAGACGAGATGCTATGCAATATTTTAATTGGAGGCGAAAAGGAAACAACAGTATTAAGAGTGTCACTTTAAGTAATGAACAAAGCACTATTAATAGTTTTTGGAAGTATTGTTTTATAGAACAATTAGTAAATTTTGAGAGTTTAGTTTTTGCAAAAATTAAAGTTAATAGTGACGTTGAACAAATTAGACGTAGCACTTTTACTAATGATGAGTATAGAAAATTAACTAATGAAATGAGAAGTTATTGCAGTAAAAAAAGCAATGATGATGAAGATGAATTAAGGATAAAAAAGATAGTTCAGCATTACATTTTAATCGCAGCAAATACCGGTTTAAGAGTGGGTGAACAAAGGCAATTAAAGTGGAAAGATGTTGAAATTGTAAATACTAAAAACAGAGGTGAAAAGGTAAAACTTGTAAAAGTAACTATTAGACGTGAAACAAGTAAAGTTAGGAATAGTAGAGTGTTTATTGCGCGTAACGGACAATACTTTGAACGTTTAAGGGAGTTAAGTAAGTATGTTGGTAGTAACTGTTACGTGTTTAGTGATGATGAAGATAAAATGTTAACTAAACGAACACTTTATTATCATTTTAATAAGTTAAAAGATGCTATTGGAATTGATAAGCATAGGAATGTAACTTTATACAGTTTACGACACTTTTTTATCACACAAAGAATAATGAGTGGGGTTAGTTTTAGAGAATTAAGTAGTATGTGTGGAACATCAATGACACAAATTGAGAAAACTTATTATCATTTGAATGAAATGATAATGAAAACAACTGCACTTAAAGACTATAAATTAGATGATGACGGTAAAATAATACAAATATAAACACTTTCATCTATACATGAATCATACGATTGAGAACATTTATCATCTACGTATGTAAGTTAAAAAATAATTCATTTTATTTAACTTTTTTTCAAAATTTGTAACACAACTCGTATAAATAACTATGTGTTACATGAAACTAAACATAGGAAAGCAACTGAAAAATGGTTAAACAATTTAACTATTTTTAGTAATGCTGTATCAGTAACTTTGCATTACAACGACTCTTTAATGGATAAGAATTTTAATACAAAACAACGACTACAAAAGGCGAATAAGAGGTTATTTAGAAATTTAGAAAGATACGTATTTAGTAAACATAAGGATAGACTGAGAAGAATCGTAATTAATGAAACTAAACTTACATCACGTAATCACTTACACGCATTAATACAAATACCAGAACATGAAACATACGATAGTTTTGTTTGTAAATTAACAATTTCAGCAATTAAAACTAAAGAAACATTAGTAAATACATTACATACAACGCACATATACAACGCACCAAACTTAATTAATTACGTCACAAAAGAGAGTAATTACACAATAGATAATATTGACGTTTTAAACAGCAGATACTGAACGTTTACATTAAACAGGGGAATACAAATTGTATGAACGGGAACTGTTTAACTGTAGTTATTTATTCACAAACACTTAGTAGAAATTAAGTGTATTGGATAAGTATGTTTAAAATTAAATTAAATGACACTTATAAATAGTTACATGAACAAAACAAAACACATATCAGTAAGAATCACCGAAGAAGTTAAACAACAATTAGTGAATGAAGCAAAGAAGCAAAATGTAACTTTAACAAACTTGATATTAAGCGGAGTTAAGGATGAAAAGAATAAAAACATTTTCTCAATTTTGTCTTAATAGTAAGCAATTAGATAAGGCAATTTCAGATGAAGAAAAGGAACATATTGTTTTCAAAAAGCATTTCAAACTTCAGCAACTCAGACGTAGCAATTATTTAATTAAAAATGGAATTGAGAAAGCACAAGATAATTTAGGTGTTTGCAATTGAACTTAAGTAAGCAACAAGTAATTACAAAAATTAACTCTTCAAAAAATGTCGATGCTTTAAAACTTGATGCGGATGAAAATACAGCTTTATTAATTCGTAAGTTAGATGAA
>Ga0114998_10003785_pt1 | contig 11181 bp, 10 predicted proteins | sample ArcticOcean_MG_C_5_FD_87044 | JGI IMG/M metagenome (GOLD analysis project Ga0114998, IMG submission 87044) | Marine microbial communities from western Arctic Ocean - ArcticOcean_MG_CB4_138 | ecosystem: Environmental > Aquatic > Marine > Oceanic | place: Arctic Ocean: Canada Basin | collected...
CCGATTGATTAAGCTGGCTGTAATCCGTTACTAGGCTATTGATGCGAGCCTGAGTAGAGGTCACCTTTTGACTAGCAGTCGCTAGCAATAAACTGTTGTTGGCTGTTGCTTCATCCTGACCTTCATTAATCAGCTTAAGCCTAGCAACCTCGCCCTTGAATTCATCAAAGGTTCTATTATTGCTTCGCCAATTGGCCCACAGCAAGTCATATTGCTCTATGGTTTTTTCAATGTTTTCCATAAGCGTATTATCAGTTTCATCAGAAGACTCACCGGCAAGTGCTAGTCGTGTTTCCAGATCGCTAATTCTAAGTTCTGCTCGGCGTAAGTCGGTTTTAGACTCTCCGTAGAAATAATAGCCCGCGTATCCACCCGCTCCAGCTGCGCAAGTCAAAAGCAGCAACATGATGCGCACCGGCCAGGTACTAACCTTTACCTTCTCAGCGTAGTACCCTGGCCGCACAATATCGTTATTTTGGCCCCGCCGATTGCTGATATGAGAGTCTACATCATCTTTATCGGGCACCATCGGTGGCAAATTACCTAAATCATCATCAGTATTATTCATAACCTCATTATCCTTTAAACTGAGTTGTCGTGCCATCCCTTACAGGTATCATGAGGCCATCATTGGCCTTACTCATGGAGTTGTGGCCGAACTAATATATTCACGACTAAGGTCATCAGTTTCGCAATACACCTATGCGAGCATTTTTTTAACTCTGATTTCTGCTAGAATAATGTCTTCAATGTTAATCCATTACCGGCACTAATCGCGTATTACTATTAAACGCAGAGTTTCGAAATACAGCCTGTAGACACCTAACATCCGATTTAATTCAATAGGAAAACGAGGACACCATGACATTACAATTACCAGAGCTTCCATTCGCCAAAGACGCACTTGAACCTCATATGTCAGCGAACACGTTAGATTTTCATCATGGCAAACATCACAACGCCTATGTTGTAAAAGGCAACGAACTACTTGGCGCCGCAGGCATAAGCGGCGACAGCCTTGAAGACTTGGTTAAGGCAACTGTTGCTGGCGGTGGACCGTTGTTTAATAATGTCGGCCAATGCTACAACCATACCTTCTTCTGGAATAGCCTTAGCCCAAACGGTGGTGGTGAACCAAACGGCGCTATTGCTGCCAAGATTGCCGAAGATTTCGGCAGTGTTGATGCCTTCAAAGCTGAATTTATCGCAGGCGGGGTTGGCCAATTTGGCAGCGGTTGGGTTTGGTTGGCCGCTGATGGCGGAAAACTTAAAATCGTCAAAACAGCAAATGCAGCCTCACCACTTACGGATGGTATGACGCCAATTCTAGTGGCAGACCTTTGGGAGCATGCCTACTACCTAGACTTTCAAAATCGTCGCCCTGATTTCCTAGCATCATTTCTCGACAATCTTGTAAACTGGGATTTCGCGAACGAAAACCTTTCAAAAGCTTAAACTTTTGAAAGACAATTAAAAAAGCCGAGCTTAGCTCGGCTTTTTTATTAGCGAAATTTACACCCGAATCAGAAAGAGAATCTCAATCCCACCTCGAAAGCCTGAAATTGATTCTCAACATTGATCGAACCTGGCAGCGTTTTTAAACCTAGTTCAGGGTCTTCTGCCCGAAAATAGCGGTATTGACCGAACAGAGCAACATTTGGTAGTGCTTGATACTCGAGACCGCCGATTAGTTGCCATGCAAACCCATTGTCTTTGTCTCTCGTCAAGTTGCCGCCTCTCGTCCTAAAAAGAACGTTTTCTTCTGCGTTACCTATTCCAACACCGACATAGGGATTGACGTCTCCGCCAAAATCAAAGTCATAGTAGGCATTCAACATAACGGTAGTAGTTTCCATGCGGCCACCTTCGGAGAGAAACAGACCGGTATTCACACCTGTATTGCCAACGTTACCGGTGGTTAACACACCGGCATCAATGAAAGTGAGATTAGTACTACCAAAAAGCACATCGGACTGAGACGTTACAGTGTTAGATGAGCGCTGAAGCGCCAGCTCTACTCGATAGGATTTATACTTATAGCCAGCTGCAAGAGAGTAGGTTTCACCATCGGCAAAATCGGTCTCCCAGCTAAAAGGTGACCCTGCTGCAAACGTTGCAGGCGAGTTGAATCCGGTAACCTGGCCTGATACAAAGCTGTTAACAAAATTACCTGAGCTGTTTGAGTTTTGAGGATCATTAATCCCTACAGTGCCGGATATATAGAAGTCTTCAGCGAGCAATGGCCCTGCTATAAAAGACGAAGCAAATATAAATACGGTAAGGACACTCTTAACGTTATTCTTTCCCGAGATCACTATGTTTGAAGACTTCATTGTCTTCCTCCCTGCTTTTTAATTAGCTGTAGTTAGTAGGCTCAAGATAGCAAAAGCGGCGGCCAAGGAAACTCTGAAAGAAACGAATAAAATCTATAATAAAACCTGACATTCGAATCTTTCACCGCTGACTTTCTCGAAACTAAAAAACCAAAAAAGACAACAATAAAAGCAAAAACAGAGCGAAAAAAAGCCGGGCATGCCCGGCTTTTAAACTTAATCAAAATCCAACAAATTTCTGATATAAAGACTATTTACATCATGCCGCCCATGCCGCCCATGCCGCCCATATCTGGCATTCCGCCGCCGCCGCCGGCACCCTTCTCTTCAGGTTGGTCAGCTACCATAGCTTCAGTGGTAATCATAAGCCCGGCAATAGAACCTGCTGCCTGTATCGCTGTTCGAGTTACCTTGGCCGGGTCAAGGATACCCATATCAAGCATGTCACCATATTCACCGGTGGCTGCGTTGAAACCGAAGTTTCCTTTACCCGCTTTAACCTTATCTAACACTACTGACGACTCTTCACCAGCGTTAGCAACGATCTGACGTAGAGGTGCAGTAACTGCTTTAAGTAACAAGCCGATTCCAACGTTTTGATCTTCGTTATCACCCTTAAGGCCTTCAACTGCCTGAAGCGCTCTAACCAAGGCAACGCCTCCACCAGGAACAACGCCTTCTTCTACCGCAGCTCGAGTTGAATGCAAAGCGTCTTCGACGCGGGCTTTCTTCTCTTTCATTTCGATTTCAGTGCTGGCGCCAACTTTGATCACGGCAACGCCACCGGCTAGCTTCGCAACTCGTTCTTGAAGCTTTTCACGGTCATAGTCAGATGAAGTTTCTTCAATTTGAGCTCGGATTTGACTAACTCGACCCTCGATCTTAGTCGCGTCGCCAGCACCATCGATAATAGTTGTATTTTCTTTGCTAATTTGGACACGCTTAGCTGAACCTAAATCATCAACTGTTGCGCCTTCTAGATTTAGGCCAACTTCTTCAGAAATCACAGTACCACCGGTTAGGATAGCAATGTCTTCTAACATTGATTTTCTGCGATCCCCAAAACCTGGCGCTTTAACAGCAGCTACCTTGACGATACCGCGCATGTTGTTAACAACCAATGTAGCAAGCGCCTCACCTTCAACATCTTCAGCAATAACCAAAAGCGGTCGCCCTGCTTTTGCGACGCTTTCTAGTAAAGGAAGCATGTCGCGGATGTTTGAAACTTTCTTATCCACAAGCAAAATCATGGGGCTCTCAAGATCGACACTCATGCTCTCTTGATTGTTTATGAAGTAGGCCGATAGGTAACCTCGGTCAAACTGCATACCCTCAACGATGTCTAGCTCGTTCTCAAGACCAGTTCCATCTTCAACTGTAATAACACCTTCTTTGCCAACTTTGTCCATGGCTTCAGCGATGATATCACCAACTTGCTCGTCTGAATTCGCAGAAATTGTACCCACTTGAGCAATAGCTTTTGTATCTGTGCAAGGAGTAGAAAGGTTTTTAACCTCAGCTACCAATGCAATAACGGCTTTATCGATGCCGCGCTTGAGGTCCATTGGGTTCATGCCAGCGGCAACTGATTTCAAGCCTTCGTTGAGAATAGCCTGAGCTAGTACTGTAGCCGTTGTTGTTCCATCACCGGCCACATCAGAAGTTTGCGAAGCAACTTCCTTCACCATTTGTGCACCCATATTTTCAAACTTGTCTTCAAGCTCGATTTCTTTCGCAACAGATACGCCGTCTTTAGTAACAGTAGGCGCGCCGAAAGACTTATCTAAAATTACGTTGCGACCCTTAGGTCCTAGAGTTACTTTAACTGCGTCAGCAAGGATGTTTACACCTGCAAGCAGTTTTTGCCGGGATGCGTCACCGAATTTTAATTCTTTAGCCATGTTGAATAATTCCTTTCTTATCTAATTCGTTAGTGGTGTCGAAACGGTGTTTTCTATGAATCTGACAGGTCTTAAGATTCAATAACACCAAAAATTTCACTTTCATTTAAAATCAGTAACTCTTCATCACCAATTTTTACTGTATTGCTAGAGTACTTACCAAAAACAACAGTATCCCCAACGCTTACGTCAACTGGCTGCGTCTCACCGTTTTCTAGACGCTTGCCTGGTCCTACCGCAACAACCTCACCTTGAGCCGGCTTTTCTGTAGCTGAACCTGGCAGCACTATGCCTCCAGCTGATGTGGTTTCTTCTTCCATGCGTCTCACAACAACACGGTCTTGCAAAGGCCGGATATTCATTCTTTTATCACTCCTAAATCACACGATTTAATTAAAAGACCTTTTAAAAAGTGATCATTTAACCCTGTGGTTAATAGATCTCCCTCTAAATAGGTATCTGCCGCCGAGTTAGTCTCTCGGCAAGTTATTTGTTGAGTGATAAAATGGGGATATTCGATAGGAATTCAATGGTGAGAGGAGGATCAATTGCTATTTTTTTTCACGATTGCGCGAAATTCTTCTAAGCACTTGTTATTATTGATGTTTTTTTAAAGAAAAATTCACTCATTATTAATCAGATTTCGGGGAATTGCGGTCGTCAATCCTTTGCTTTTCTTCTGAATATTCACCCTCAACGATATTCCCCTCGTCAGGGCCAGAATAATGCTGTTTTGCAGTCGTCGATGATTGCCTCCACATGGTAAATCCGCCCCCCCCTGTATTGGGCTTCATTGCACCTAAGAAACCCACTTGTATAAGTTTTCTCGCCAAAGGCCTGCGTAGCGGGCCAGCGATTAATATGAATCCCAACGTATCTGTAACAAATCCAGGGGTGAGCAACAGCGCGCCGGCTCCGGCCAACATCATTCCTTCCACTATTTCTTGCGCTGGAAGTTCACCTGCTTCAATACGCTGATTTGCCCTTAACAGGGTAGACAGTCCTTGACGCTTGAGAACCTGAACACCAATGACCGCAGTCAAAACCACCAAGGCAATGGTAGATAAGCCACCAATTTGGTCACCGACCTCAAAAAGCAGAAACATTTCAACCAGCGGCACAGCAATAAAAAAAAGGAACAAAAATCTCACAGTTTCTCCTCAGGCTAGAGTATGGCACTGTACCACGATAAACCGTCTATAAATTTGTAATTGAGGCTGAGAGAGTAGGAATAAAATGACTAATCGGGAAAAAATATGGCAAATCGTTCATCAGATCCCAAAAGGCAGGGTGGCGAGCTATGGGCAAGTCGCTAAACTCGCGGGACTTCCGGGCTACGCGCGATATGTGGGGACAACTATGAAAAAATTACCGAAGGACAGCAAGCTTCCTTGGCACCGAGTAGCAAATGCCGCAGGCAAACTTTCTTTTCCTCTTCACAGTACCGAGTATAAATTGCAAAAATCTCGCCTAGAAGCTGAGGGCGTCATCTTTACTAATGGTCGATTTCCGCTGGCTAAGTTTGACTGGCTGCTGACTTAACCCAGCTTTGAGCTAGAAAGGTCTGGATAAGGGAGGTCTAAACGAAAGAGACACTCAGTTTGAAAGGCTCTACAGCCGAGCGTAATTTTCATCACTGCCACTGTAGGTTTTTAATAAGCGCCCCACCCAAACCAGCAAACACAATCCTGGTATCACCATTAAGGTAGTCAAAAAGAAGAAAATGGCCCACTCACCGTTAAGAAAATCTACGATAGCCCCGCTACCGGCAGCTAAGGTGGTTTTTCCAAAATTTGAAATTGACGACATCATCGCATACTGCGTACCGGTGTGAGTACGGCTGGTAAAATAGGAAATAAACGAAATTGCAGCGACAGTGGCAAACGCCTGAAAAAAATTGTCAACTATTAATGTAACCATAAACAAACCAACATTCGGCCCAATAACCGCTAGTAAGGCAAACAGAAGGTTTGCAGCCGCCATCGCGACACCGGCCACAAAAAGACCTTTGATAACCCCATAACGCGTGTTGATAACCGCTCCCAATAAAGAAAAACCAGCGGTCATAAGTCCTCCAAAGAATTTCTGATAGAAACTTATTTGATCTGTGGTGAATCCCAGCTCAACATAAAAAACAAGTGACATGCGCCCCAGCATAGCCTCGCCTAAGCGAAACACAATTAGGAACAAAAGAATTGAAAAAGCCAACTTAAACCCGCAGCGACGAAAAAACTCCACGAAGGGCTCCAATACGAACCCATAGACTCGATTTGTTATCGGCGCTGAAACCGCATCTGCAAGTCTGTGGGAAGCTGACATCCCAGCATCATCCTCAGGCAGCGGAGTCAAAAGCACTAATCCCATTATGACGAAATAGAACACAGCTACCACGCGGTAGACATCCGACCACGATAGACCGATCGTTTCCCCACCAAGAGCGAGCGCAATGGCACCACCAATAAATCCGTAGCCTGCAAACCAGCCTACGGTGCTCATCGCAGCGGCATAAGGCATTTTGGAATTCATTTCCTCAGGTCTAAAAATAGTGATTCTGTAGGCATCAATTGAAATATCCAGAGTCGCAGAAACTAGGGCTATACCGAGCGCTAACACACTTACTAAGGGCAGGTTTACCCGTGGGTCAGCAAAACTGAGAGCTAAAACAATGAGCGCCAGCAGAAACTGCCCCAACATTATCCAAGAACGACGCTGCCCTAGCCTTTCGTACAGATAGGGAATTTTAAACTTATCTACCAACGGGGCCCAAGTCCAATTGATAGCATAAACCGTAGCGATCGCCCCAACATAGCCAATCATTGATCTGGACAATCCTGACTGCTGCATCCAAAGAGTTAACACCGACCCGTGCAGAACCCATGGAAAACCGCTACAGAATCCAAACAAAAAAATCGCCATAAAACGCGTGTCACGCAGCTGCGCTAAAGAGTCAGAAAACGAAAGATTAGGGCTGGCTGATTTACTCATGCGTGGCTCTTCTTATGGCTGGAGGCAATGCTTAGGAATTTGATCAAAACTTAGTCTCTAAAGTTATTGAACTGCACGGGCACTTCTAACTCAGAGCCTTTAAGAAAGCTAATCACTTGCTGCAACTCGTCTCGCTTCTTACCACTAACTCTGAGTTTATCTCCTTGAATAGCAGTTTGAACCTTTATTTTTGTCTCCTTGATCATCTTTACAATCTTGCGAGCTAGGTCTGCCTCAATGCCTTGCTGAACCTTCATCGGCATTACCGCTTTTTGCCCGGTAACAACAATATCCACTTCTATTAAGCTTTTGACGTCGACACCACGCTTAACAAATTTAGAACGCAGGATTTCAACCATTTGACGAACTTGAAAATCAGACTCAGCGGACAATTGAATTTCAGTGTCACTGGATAATTCAAATCTAGCGTCAGCACCTTTAAAATCAAATCGTGTGCCAACCTCTCTATTAGACTGATCGATTGCGTTGTTGATTTCGTGCATATCTACTTCGGATACAACATCGAAAGATGGCATAGACTATTTCCTCCTGTCACTAGCAGCTCTTAATAATGGCTAGTGACGTATTATTTGTTAGTGATGTAAGGCATGCGCTGACTTAATATTGGCTAGTGATACTTATCACCCAGTCTACCACCACCGCCGAGTGAACTTAATAGCTAACAATGGCTTAATCTCTGGCCTACGGGTTAAATGGCCTGTAGTCCTGCATGCAGAGCCAGAGGCTTTATTTAGAACAATTCCTCTCAAGATTGCACATAATCAAATTCTATTGCTATGCTGACACTATACGGCTTTCTTATTGGCAAACCATGGGTAACATTAAGGCCCAATTACACAGCGCATGGCAGGCTTTAGAATATGGTAAGAGAAGTATTAGGCATATAAGGATAAAAGTATTACATTACGCGCCTGTTTTGCGTAGTAGCTATCATGAACATTCAAGAGTTTTTTAGCAGCATTATTGAATCAATGCCCTCGGCATTGATTACTGTGGATGCGAATTTGCACATTAAGCAAATAAATGAAAATGCCCTAGCTATAAGCAACGCGGTAGGTGAATCTGTGCTCAATACAGCGGTGTTCGAATCGTTTCCAATGCTGCAAGACTATTCAGACGAGATCATCACTGCGCTTAAAGAATCTCGAACTGTGACATTGGAACGGGTTCCCTATCTAGATGGAGATTTAAACAGCTACTACAAAGTAAATTGTTACCCGCTCTCAGCTATACCTGACGTAGTGGTCATTCAAATTGACGATGTGACTCAAAGAGAGCTGTTGGAGCAGCGAGTTCTGCAGACAGAAAAAATGCATTCAATGGATGGGCTCGCTGCGGGCATAGCACACGAGGTAAACAACCCACTTAGTGCGATCATCAATGGCGTTCAGAACATTAGTCGCCGTCTTAGCCTAACTCGCCAAGCGAATCTAGAAACTGCCACCGAATTGGGTGTCGATCTAGGTAAGATAAATGAGTACTTGGAACAACGAGAAATTACATTTTTTCTAGAATCGATAGAGGAAGGCGCTCTGCGGGCCAGTAACATCGTCAGCAACATGCTCAAATTCAGCATCTCAGAAGTGAATTCTAGTGAGCCTTGTAATCTCAATTTGCTGCTGGAACAGGCACTCAAGTTTGTTGAAAAAGACTATACACTCAACAACCTAAAAAGCTTCACAGATATCAAAATCGAACTGAAACTGGATTCTACTCTCCCTCAAATCAAAGTCCTACCTATGGAGCTGCAACAAGTATTTGTCAATCTTCTCAGAAATGCAGAGCAGGCTATCAGCGCGCGCAAACTAGAGGCTCCAGCGGACTATCAAGGAAAAATTACGATAGAGACAAAAATTGAAGCCGAAGGGGTAACGGTAGTCGTTGGAGACAACGGCTGCGGAATGAACGACAAAGTCCTTAGAAAAGTTTTTGACCCCTATTTCAGTACCCGGCAAAAAACAGGGGGGCACGGATTAGGACTTTCTACCGTATACCGCATTATTAAAACTTTGCTTGAGGGCGAAATAGAAGTTCGCAGTGCCGTCAATGTTGGCACACAGTTTATAATTTCCCTCAAGCTCTAGGCAAATACTCGATTAGGGCATCGTCAAATCATATGCCTGATGTCGCCCAATAACTTGGCTAAATACGTCGCAAAAAGCCCACCATCTACCCCGTTCACTGCCTTGTGATCATAAGCCAGCGTAATAGGTAGCATTTTTCTAGGCTGAAACTCACCCTCCATATACACTGGTTTTATTTGAGTTTTTGAAACCCCGAGAATTGCAACTTCTGGCGGGCTCACTATAGGTATGAATCCGGTTCCCCCAATTGCGCCAAGACTAGAAATCGAGAAGCAACCACCCTGCATTTCTTCCAAGGTCAGCTTTCGTTTTTTAGCTTTATCTGACAGCTCGATTACTTCAGCCGCAAGCTCCCACAAAGATTTTTTATCGACATTCTTAATTACTGGCACCAAGAGACCAGCCTCTGTCGCTACCGCCACACCTATATTGATGTATTTCTTTTGAATCAGATATTCGCCAGAAGAATGCAGGGACACATTAAACTGAGGATATTCTTCAAGGACTTTAGCGCAGGCCTTAAGCAGGAAAGGTAGGAGAGTCATCTTCACTCCTTTCTTTTCAGCCTCCGCCTTTAAGTCAGTTCGGAACGCTTCCAAATCGGTAATATCTGCTTCAATGAACTGAGCAACGTGAGGGACAGCCAACCAGTTACGGTGCATATTTGAAGCGGTAAGCTTGTGCAACTTACTGCGCGGCACTTCTTCAACTTCACCAAATTGGCTGAAGTCAATATCTGGAATAGCCGAGATACCAGCACCGCTATTAACGCTGGCTGGGGCATTAATTTTTACCTTTACATATTTGTGGACATCATCTTTTATGATCCTGGACTTTGCTCCAGTGCCGGTTACTAAAACTAAATCCACGCCCAATTCTCGCGCCAGTTTGCGCACAGCTGGCCCGGCATAGACTTTTCCACCGCTTGGCGCTGGCGCAGCAAGAAGTGGCTTAGCAGGTTTCGCAGGAGGCGCCGGCGAGGCTGAATTAGAGTCTGCTTTTGGTGCCGCAGGAGGCGGATCTTGCTGAGTTGACTCATCAGATATCGGCTTTGATTCGGGGGAGGATACCGATGAAGCTTTTGCTGACTCGGCAGTGCTAATCCTTGCGATTGGAGAACCTGTTTTTATTTTGTCTCCAATAGCTATTAAAAGCTCTTCAATCACACCGGCGACTGGAGCCGGCACATCCATTGCCGCTTTGTCAGATTCAAGAGTCAGCAAGGTATCGTCGACTGCCACCGAGTCGCCGACCGCGACACTAATTTCGATTACTTCTACTTCATCGTCAGCACCTAAATCCGGCACTTCGATAAGGCTAGACACTGCCCCTCCAGTCCCCGAACTGTGAGGTGCTGAAGACTTGCCCGGCGAATCCGTTATTTCCTCTGCGGCCTCAGCTTCTTCAGTGGCCTTTGGTTTTTCTGCCACTTTATCGTCTTTCCGCTCAGGTTCGGCAGCTTCCCCCGCTATTTCTAAAGATAGCATTTCTGACCCGGATGTCACTTGGTCGCCTAAATTAACTGCAATAGAAATCACAACCCCAGCCATAGGGGCAGGAATTTCCATTGCGGCTTTGTCGCTTTCCAGCACCAGAAGAGAGTCGTTTTCTTCGACCGACTGGCCAACTGAAACAAGTAGCTCGATGACTTCAACTTCATTGGAATCACCGAGATCAGGAACTGTTAGTTTTTCAATAGCCAATGGAGCTCGCTCCTGAAATTTGATTAAAGTTATTCATTCGATTGAGCCAATGGGTTTATTTTAGTTGTCTCAATACCCGTATCTTTCATGTATTCACTAATCTGTTTGGCACTTACTAAATCAAGATCTTTGAGCTCGGTTATGGCTGCAAGCA
>Ga0114998_10003788_pt1 | contig 11175 bp, 10 predicted proteins | sample ArcticOcean_MG_C_5_FD_87044 | JGI IMG/M metagenome (GOLD analysis project Ga0114998, IMG submission 87044) | Marine microbial communities from western Arctic Ocean - ArcticOcean_MG_CB4_138 | ecosystem: Environmental > Aquatic > Marine > Oceanic | place: Arctic Ocean: Canada Basin | collected...
GGCTACGCATTGGCGAAGAACATCATCCGTGCGATCAACAAAATTGCCGAAAAGGTAAATAACGACTCGCGGATCAACGATAAGATCAAGGTGGTCTTCCCGCAAAACTATCGTGTCACCATGGCCGAGAAGATGATTCCAGCCGCCGACCTGTCTGAGCAGATTTCGACTGCGGGTAAGGAAGCATCTGGCACTGGTAACATGAAGCTATCGCTCAATGGTGCGCTGACGATCGGTACCCTCGATGGTGCGAATGTTGAGATCTGTGAAGAAGTCGGTGAGGAGAATATATTTATCTTTGGACACACGGTCGATGAGGTCGAGGCATTGAAGGTTCAAGGCTATAACCCATACGATTACTACAATAGTAATTGGGAGTTAAAGTCCGTGATCGATTGGTTGCGTTCCGACTACTTTACACCAGGAGAAAAAGATGCCTTTGCGCCGCTTTGCAGTAGCCTGCTGGAAGGTGGAGATCCGTATCTCTGCTTAGCTGACTATGCCGACTACATTCGCGCTCAGGAAGAAGTGGATAAGGCATTCAGTGATAAGCAGCGTTGGGCGAAGATGGCGATCATCAACACCGCGAAGATGGGGAAGTTCTCATCTGACCGCACGATTGGCCAATACGCCGAACAGATCTGGAACTTGAAGCCAGTGAAGGTCGGTCAGTAAGCTAAACGCTTAAATGAATTTGCCGGGGGCGGTGCGCAGCATGCATTTGTATGGGACGCATCGGCCCCGGCTTTTTGTTGCCGGTAACTCTTTTCTTTTTGGAGGGCAATACATTGCCGTGCGTAGAAGCGACACTCTTATCGCTTTGTCTGAGCCTGAGTAAAGCGACCAGAGTGTCGCTTCTACTTTAACCTTCCTCAACCAATGTCGCATCTTTGATGATACGACAAAATTCCTTCTTAGTCAGCTGCTTGTGTGTGCCGTCCTTCGTGAACGGATCCTCCATCATTTTAAAGTCTACGCTGAGGCGCTCCAATTCAACAATGCGTATATAGCCAGTTTCGTTTTTCCAGATTTGTCCCTGTTTGAGTTTCATTGGTGCGTTTTGGATGTGCTTTGTGGGAGAGTCGAGATTTGTTTATTGTCCAGCTTGTGCGCGTTGCATCGCACGAGCGGCATCTTCGGGGCGGTTGAGCTGCCCGTATGCGAGTGAAAGATTATACCACGCGCGGCTGAAGCTAGGCTCGATGGCGACGGTTTCTTCTAAAAATCCGGCTGCGCTTTCGAGATCTTTTCGCTCGGCTGCGAGCAGTCCCAGTGAATATGGGAAGGAAGGGTTTTTCGGTGCTAACTCCCAGCCCAGGTACAGTGTTTTTTGGGAGGATTGATTGAGGCCTGCGCCGCTCAGTAAAATTGCGGCTTGATGATACATTTCTGGGTTGAGCTGATCCATCAGGATCGCGCGCTCGACATATTTCTCAGTGTCTGCACTGCGTCCTTCGCTATTGGCCTCATTTGCCAGCATCAGTAGGGTCTGTGGGCGATCGGTGTTGAATGCGTTATATTCCTCCCATTCTTTTTTCGCGATAGAATCAGGGATTGGTTGATTCGCGGCGATGCCACGCGCTGCTGCGATGCGGACGCTGCGTGAACTGTCGGCGAGCGTTTCAATTGCGGCATCGGCTTGCCCAGCACTACCTAGCATGCCGACTGCGCGGCTGCGGACCATCGGGTTGACGTCGCTGAGCAGTGTTTTAAGTACGTTGACCACAGATTGATTGGGCAGGTAGTTGCCTAGCAGGCCAGTATAGGCAGCGCGCCAACCAGGTAGGTCTTCGTCTTTTAATAGCTCGAGCAGCTTCGGTAGTGCACTTGGATCGAAGTTGTGAGCGGCTGCGATAATGCGGGCACGCTTGCGCTGGCGGTTATCGACCATCTTCTCGCCATACCATTGCTCTGACCATTCGACGGCCCAATCGACACTCTCGTCAGTGTGACATTTGTTGCAGGCGTTGGGGATGCCGAGCTCTTTGGTGAGCAGTGGGTCTGGGGAAAGAAAGGCGTGATCGCCGCGTGGGTCGACTTGCATGTAAGTGGTTTTCGACATGTGGCAATTCACACACATATTACCCGTGCTGCCTTCGCTGTGGAAGCTGTGGGCGATGGGTTCGATGACTGGCGCATTTTCAACCCCGCCAGAGTGGCAACGCATGCAAAGCAGGTTGTTCTCAATCGGTAAGATTGTTTTAAGCGTGTGTGGGTTGTGGCAATCTTTGCAGCTTACCCCAGCATGTGCCATGCGGCTCATCTGAAACGAGCCATAAACGAAGTCTTCGTCAAGGATTTGTCCATCATGATGGTAGAGGTTCGGCTGGTCGGGCAAGGACAGCGAGAAGTGATCGTGGTAGTCATCGCCCGGTAAAAAGGTGTCGGCTGTTAGCTGATCGCGGCGCGAGTGGCAGCTAGCGCAATTGTGCTCAGTTTGGATGGTGCTGAGCTTCGATAGCCCAGCACTGTAGTTGCCGCTTTTGGCTGCGACGACGTGTTCCTCGAGGCCGGTATGGCATTCTGCACAGGCCAGTCCTTGTTGGGTCCAGGTCGAATCATAGCTGTTAGATTCGAAGTCGAAGTTCTTCTTAAATTCAGTGGTGTGGCAATATGCGCAATTGGCATTCCAGTTCATGCCTTGATTCGCCCAGTGACCCCATTCGCCAGGAAGACGATCTTGGCCCTCGTAAACATCGTACCAACGGTCCTCTTTGACGTCGTAGGTGGCACTGATCGTTTGAAATTTGTCTCCAGGTAGCTGGGCCAAATATTGGCGTAGAGGCGTTTCGCCAATCACGCCGACAAGATCGTAGCTGGTAATGCGGTCGTCATCATGGATCACGCGTAGCTCAAATTTGCCGTTGGTTTCGGCCATTTCATAAGTCACGCCAGATTCTTTAATACGACGTACTGGAGTGAAAGCTGCGCGATCGAACTTGATCGAGATGGGCCGGTTGGCTTTGGCGTGATGGCTGCTCTTCCAGTCGGCGACCTCATCTGCGTGGCACTCGACGCAGGCCTCGGGGCCAATTTTGGCTTGGCGCTCTGGATTGTGGGATATTGGAAAAATGCCGTAGTCGATGTTTGCCGCTTGGGCATTCGGTGCCTTTTCAGTGGCTGGGTAACTGGCACTTTGCTGCTGATCGCAGGCGCATAACAAGAGGAGTGAAAGGCCCAGCAGGATATTTATCGGGCGAGCGAGCTGAATAGAAGCAGGGGACATTACCCGAATGGTCGCAAATGCCCGACGCAGGTCAAGGCTGATGCGGATTGCTAGCTGAAAAATCCAAACCAAATGGCACCTATTTTTTGCGCTAATATCCGCGCAAAAGCGGTTTATTCTGGGTCGGCACTTTTGGGCCGATTTTTTTCAACCGGCAGTTAGGATCGCGGATGAGATTTTGTCTATCCTGTTGTGTGTGCCTGTCCTCTTGTTGCACGTCTATGGTGGAGTGCGTTGGGGGAGTGATCACCTTGTTTATCTTTGATGATCAAACTTCAAAGAATCATGCAGGTGCTCTTGCGCTGTGATGTCTGCCCACGCACGCATATCGGACTGAATTTATGCGATATCTGCATTAATTGTAATAGGGGCGAAGAGTTGGTGCACTTTCTGCTTTTAGATTTTAATTTTGTTATTTTCACTTTCGAAGCACCGATCAGTTTTTATGTTGTTCTATAAGGGACGAAATGAAGTGCACCGCCAGTTACTACATTAGAGTTCTGGACGAGGCGGTTGTTGCCTTGCTCGTAGAGCATTCTTTTTTAGTTATTTCGACGTATCAATATTATGAAAAATCCGACATACACATATGATGTCTTAAACTCGTTCGAGCCGATGGTGATCGCTTCCAATACGATTTCTAGACAGCAGAATTTCGAGTTAATGCAAGCAAGCACACTTGATATGTATGTGATTTATGGTAGTGATAGTGGCACGTTAGATTTGGCTGACGAAGTGGTTTTAATAGTCTCATTTTTGGCGCTGATGATCCTTATGTATCGAAAGAGAAAGCATGCTCATGGAAGCAACTAATACTAGGCTGTGATGCGCTTTAAGACCGAATCATTGCGGTCGATAAGCGTGAGACGCTTACGTGCAGTTGTTCCTCCAAGGGCAGTCCGAGATGACGGCCCATGGGTCAGGAGCGTTGCGATCAAGTGGCTGAGTGCTCGCTTCTAAGGATGTGCAGATCTCGGAGCAGATCAGTCTTTCTTCTGCCAGTGTGGATCAATCAGCCTTGAGTCTAGGGCTGAACATGAGTGACGTCGATTATTCGCCGGAAAAGAAAATGTGCTTTGAGTGGCTGCGGCAGCAAAATTTGAGCCGTGCATCGATTGTTGGCACAGTGCTATTGGCGCCGTTCATAGTTTACCTTTAGAGCGTCGCCGCTCGGAGCTAGGCGAGGTGCTTGCCGCTCAGTAGTATCTCGATCGGTGCGCCATCTAATTCTTAGGTGTGCCATCGCCGCCTGGATTTGGTCCGCTGGAAATCTCCTAGCTCTTTAAATACCTAGCGTTTCTGTTGGCGCAGCCATTGCTGCGGTGATTGGCCGAACTGTTTTTTAAACGCACGAGAGAAGTAATAAACCGTCGAGTAACCCAGAGCGCTGGCAGTTTCAGTTACACTTTTACCCTCGCGGAGCAGAAGATCGCGTGCGCGGTTGAGCTTAATGATGTTCTCGAATTCACGCGGGGAGTAGCCGGTCTGCTTCTTGAAGGCGAAGCGGAAGCGGGAGTAGCTGACGCCGAGTTCTTGTGCGAGTGCTTCGAGGTCGGTGTGGGTGCCCAGATTGCCGAGCATTGTGGCCTTGGCCTGGATGACGAGTGCGCTGTCTTTGCTCTGTGAGCGACTTTCGCTCTGAGTTCCGGATTTTAGAAACGCAAGTGTCAGTGGCACATGGCTGGCCAGTATTTGTTCCTTGGCCGCAACAGGTTGTTGTAACCAATGGAGAATCTGGTCGAAATGCTGAATAAGGGCATCGGTCTGGCCCGCTTTAAGTATGGGATCCTCTGGCGAGAAAAAAGCCTCCATGATGCGATCCGCCTCTCTTCCGCGGAAGCCAATCCAGTATTCTGACCAGCCAGTTTTAGCGTCCGGATAGTAGCGGTGCCACTCACCTGGGAACAGTAGGATGGCATCACCCGTGCGCACCTCCGTTTTTGGTTGGGTTCGTGATTCGAAGATGCCGGAGCCAGTCGTAATGTAGACGATTTGGTATTCGTCGAGTGTGCGCCGCCCAGATTTGTCAAAAAGGTAACTTAGTGGGTGCCCCTTACTTGGGTAATCGGAGTGAGGGGGCACGTTTTGTCGACCCGCGTGCACTAGCCGCCAGCCCCATTTTTTCGCTTGCTGATCCGTGGGTAGGTAGCGGCTAAAGCTCTCGATATCCGTGGTCATGAAGCGTGATCGTTTAGTTTTTGTCAAAAAGTGCAAATATAATGTCAGTGGGTGCATTCAAATTTGTCTAAAATTGAGCTATCATGGTGTTTTAATCACTCCCACTTAATATGTTTGATCAAGTAAAAGAACTGTATGCCTCCATTGGCGTTGACGTAGAGCAAGCCATCGAAGCGATGGGTAAGACGCCGATTTCGCTGCATTGCTGGCAGGGCGACGATGTGGTCGGCTTTGAAGTCGGTGCCGGAGCCCTTGGCAGTGGTCTCGCCGTGACGGGGAACTATCCAGGCAAGGCGCGCACGATCGCCGAGCTGCGACAGGACTTAGAAAAAGTGCTATCAATGTTGCCCGGTAAGCACCGTCTGAACCTGCATGCGATTTACGGCGATTTTGGCGGCGAGTCGGTCGACCGCGATCAGATCGAAGTGAAGCACTTCCAGAGCTGGATCGATTGGGCGAAAGTGCAGGGTATCGGTCTTGATTTTAATCCATCCTGTTTTTCACACCCGAAAGCCGACGATGGTTTGACCTTGAGTCATCCGGACCCGGAGATTCGCGCGTTTTGGATCGAACACTGTAAGCGCAGTCGAATCATTAGCGCAGCGATGGGCGAGCAACTTGGTAGCGCTAGTGTGATGAATGTCTGGGTGCCAGATGGTATGAAAGATATGCCAGCAGATCGTCAAAGCTATCGTCAACGACTGTCTGACAGTCTGGATGAGGTCTTTGCTGAAAAGTTGAATCCGGCGCACCATATCGATGCGGTCGAATGTAAGTTGTTTGGTATCGGTTCGGAGAGCATGGTGGTAGGCTCGCATGAGTTCTACATGGGCTATGCGATTAAAAATCAGATCGCACTGTGTTTGGACGCCGGCCACTTCCACCCGACCGAGGGGATCGCCGATAAGATTTCATCTGTCATGATGTATGTGCCTGAGCTGTTGCTACACGTCTCTCGGGGTGTGCGTTGGGATAGTGATCACGTGGTGCTGTTTGATGATCAGACTCAAAATATTATGCAGGAGCTGGTGCGTTGCGATGTGTTGCCACGCACGCATATCGGACTGGATTTCTTCGATGCTTCGATTAATCGTATTGGCGCATGGGCAATTGGCACACGTGCGGCTCAGAAGTCGCTCTTGTTAGCATTGCTTGAACCACGCGAGCAATTGCGTGCCGCCGAACTTGCCGGCGACTACACCACACGTTTAGCGCTACTAGAGCAAGCCAAGGCATTGCCTTGGAGTGTCGTGTGGGAGGAGTTTTGTAAGCGTAACGAAGTGCCCGGTGAGCTGTCGCTGCTCGATGAAGTTAAGGGCTACGAAGCATCCGTTCTTTCCGGCCGTCAATAGGCCAATCAATTTGCTGCACTTTCGAAACATCAATCAGCTTTTTTCTGCTCTATAGGGGGGCTTATTAAAGTCTATTTTCAGTTTGTACGTTAGGGTATATTAGGGTTCTGAATATAGGATTTATGTTTCGTTAGTGTTGCATTTTATTTTAGTATTAACATTTTTTAACTGCAAAAACTGTCGCTAGGATTCAATTACCATATATAAACTATGCCCCAAAAATCTAAACCCATCGAGTCTCCTGTTATTGAGGAGTTTGAATCGACCCCTGTTCCTGAACGCGCGCAAAAAGGCTCTAAAGCTTTTTGGGGCATGTATGCCGGTGAACATGCCGCTGGCACGGAGTTCATGATCGGACCGCTCTTTCTACTTGCTGGAGTGAGTTTGCAGAACATCTTCTGGGGCTTGTTGCTGGGGAATTTCTTAGCGGTGTTGAGCTGGCGATTTATTTGTGCGCCGATTGCCACGAAAGCACGTTTAACCCTGTATTGCCACTTAGAGAAAATCGCCGGTAAGAAACTGGTTAAGGTTTACAATTTGGCGAATGGTGTGCTCTTCTGTTTCCTCGCGGGCGCGATGATTACCGTGTCCGCCACAGCAGTGGGGATTCCGTTCAATTTGGAAATGCCAGCCTTTGATGCGATTTATCCGAACAGTGCATCCTTTATTATGATTGTGGTTGCTGTGGGGGTAGTGATTTCGGTAGTCGCCAGTTTTGGTTATAATGCGGTGAGTCGTTTTGCGAATATTGCAGCCCCATGGATGGTGCTGGTTTTTTTGGGCTGTGGGATCGTTGCGCTCAAGCAATTAGGCGTCGATTCCTGGGCTGGGCTAAATGCCATCTGGACGGAGTCGATCAGCTTTGCGCAAGGGGGCGAGGTGACCACGTCGATGGGATTCCTCGAAGTTGTTTTATTTGCATGGTTTTGTAATGCCGCGATGCACGTCGGCATGTCGGACCTTTCGGTGTTTCGTTATGCTAAAAAGGCCTCCAGTGGTTGGGCCACAGCAGGTGGTATGTATGTCGGGCACTATATGGCTTGGATAGCTGCAGCGTTGATGTTGGCGGCGCAGATTAAGTTGACTCAAAGTGCCGATCCAGTTCCCGGCCCCATGGCTTTTAACGTTGTCGGTATCGCAGGTATCATTTGTGTGGTGGTTGCTGGTTGGACGACTGCCAACCCCACGATCTATCGCGCAGGTTTGGCGTTTCAGGCAATGCTGCCTGGCACGAGTCGCTTGAGTATGACCTTACTTGCGGGGGGTGTTGCTACCACTGCCGCGATTTTTCCAGCCTTTGCATTTAAGTTGCTCGGTTTTGTCGGTTTATATGGCACGATTCTCGCACCTATGGGCGCGGTGATCTTCGCCGATTGGTATTTGAGCAAACGCATCGGAGTCACGCCTTTTCACGCCGAAGCGAGTGGGTGCGGTGTCAATAAATCGGTTTTATTCGCGTGGCTGCTTCCGGTGACTGTCTCGCTCTATTTTATTTTCGCGCAAGGCGTGACCACTTGGTATTTCGTTTTACCCGCATGGCTTGCATGCGGTGTCTTGTTCCTCGTCTTTAGTCGTTTGAGAGGAACACCACAGTCATCAGTTAAGAAAGGATATCTCGTATGAAAAATACCTGTAAATGGATCGGACTGTTATCGATTGCGGTGACTTTTATTCTCCCGCTCGCGTTCTTCGTTGAGCAAATCACATTGGCAGCGATGAAGCAGGGCTTGTTAATCTCGACGCTAGTTTGGTTTGGCACATCGGTGTTTTGGATCGGTGGGAAAACACCAGAACAGCCAAAGGGTGATCCGATTCTTTAATCCTTAGCGATTCTGGGCAGAGTAGTGGTTGTTGCCGACTGCTGGCTTCCACCTCTTGCTTAGTTGTAGCAGTGCCTGCCCGCTACGCTCTCCCCGCTACGCTTTCTGAGCTTCGCAGGACATACCTAAGACCTCCGTCGATGTTGAACCTTTTTGTTGCAACAGGGAGGGTTCGCCTTCGTGCGAGCCGTAGTTAGATAAACTCAGGGGCAATGCGGACGACACGGAGGTCATCCCTGTTAATTTTACTTCTAATGAATCTCCTCCAGACTGCCATACCTGCCGGTTTCTATCTCTAGCTGGCCCATTCTCGAATTATTGCTGAATATTACGGGTGGCTGTTGACCTTCGGCCTGAATTCGTGAGCATTTTCGGATGGAACCGAATTATTCGAAATTAGCGAAGGTGTTGACTGGATTCTCGACGAATCTGCAAAAAGGAGAGCGTGTGCTGATTGATGCGTTTGATATCCCACAGGCGATGGTGGTCGCGTTGGTGCGCGCTGCACGCGAGCTCGGGGCAATTCCGTTTGTGAATCTACAAGATGCGCGTATCAGCCGTGAGCTGGTCAACGATATTGATGTAGAGCAGTATGAGACGCAGGCGACTTGGGAGTTGGCCCGCATGCAGAAGATGGACGCCTATATCGCAGTGCGTGGATCGGATAATATTTTTGAGATGTCGGATGTGGATCCTGCCAAAGTATCGCGCGTGATGAAGGCGATGAAAGCGGTGCTCGACTACCGCGTGAATAAAACGAAGTGGGTGATTCTTCGTTGGCCAACTCCTGCAATGGCGCAACAGGCGATGATGAGCACAGAAAGCTTTGAAGACTTTTTCTTCCGTGTCTGCACACAGGACTACTCACGTATGGTGAAGGGGATGCAGAGTCTAGAGACGCTGATGGCCAATACTGATCAAGTGCATCTCAAAGGGCCAGATACCGATCTGCGTTTCTCGATCAAGGGCATCGGCGCGGTCGCTTGTGGTGGCTCGCACAATATCCCGGATGGTGAGGTCTTCTCTTGCCCGGTTAAGGATTCGGTCGAAGGCGAAATTACTTATAACGCGCCGACGATTTATCAGGGCGTCTCCTTCGATCGGATCCACTTGAAATTTGAAAAGGGTAAGATCGTGCACGCAGACGGCAGCAATGCAGAGCGCTTGAACGAGATTCTCGATTCGGATGCGGGTGCACGCTATATCGGCGAGTTTGCGATTGGTTTTAATCCACACATTCTCGAGCCGATGCGTGATATTTTGTTTGATGAAAAGATCGCGGGCTCTTTCCACTTCACGCCAGGTCAAGCGTATGAAGAGGCGGACAACGGTAACCGCTCACAAGTGCACTGGGACATGGTGCAGATCCAACGCCCTGAGTATGGTGGCGGTGAAATCTGGTTTGATGGCGAGCTGATCCGTAAAGACGGCTTGTTCGTAAAAGAAGAGCTGAAGACGCTTAACCCAGATTACTTGCTCAATGGGTAACCGTCTATGAATGCTGGAGGGCAACGCTCCGTCGTTGCCGCATGCGCTGAGTGCGCGTCGTCTGGCGATGTCCTTGGAAACGACGGAGCGTTGTTTTCTTTTGATCATGTCGCCTGCGGCTCGGGACCCCCAAATTTCCTTTATTTAATATGCACCCTCCGATTCTGCCAAAAACTGCTGACTTCATTCGGCGTCTTCCCAAAACTGAAACGCACTTACACATTGAAGGCGCGTTACCGCATCAACTGTTGCAGCAGCTTGACCCCGAGCAGTTTAGCGAGCCACAGGCGTGTTGGGCGCAGGATTTTAGATGGCAGTGCTTTGAGGATTTTGAGCATCACTTGATCGAGCATGCGATGCAGTGGTTCACCACGCCTGAGCGCTATTACGAAGCGGCTAAGGTGATTTTCGAAGGGCAACTTGCGCATAATGTGCGTTATGTAGAAACCTCGTTTCATGCCGGCATGATTCAATTCATTGATATTCCGGGGCCGGAAATCTTGGCGGCGATTCGTAGTGCGGTGCCTGCCGGGATGGAAGTGCGAGTGTTCATGGGCATGGCGCGTAATTCTTACAACGAGGTGTTGGCTCCAGTGCTGGAGGAATGTGTGCATTGGGACGGTCTCGCGGGACTCGATCTACATGGAATCGAGTCTTTACCTTTGGGAGATTGGACGCCGAAGCTGTGGGCCAGGGCTCGGGATGCGGGCTTGGAGATGAAGGCGCACGCTGGTGAATTTGGTCCAGCCTCCAATGTTCGTGAAGCGATTGAAGTGCTAGGCGTACGTCGTATCCAACATGGCGTGCGAGCGATCGAGGACGATGCCGTGGTGGATCTAGCAATTGAGAGTGGCACGACTTTTGATGTCTGCCCGATCAGTAACGTGAAACTTAATGTGGTGAAAGAACTGGAAGAGCACCCGATTCGTCAGTTAGTGGATCGTGGCCTCCGCTGCACGATTAGCACGGATGACCCCTTTTCCTTTGGTAACAATGTCGAAGATGAGTATGCGGCATTGAGTGCTGGCCTAAATTTCAGCCATGTCGAGCTCGCGCAGATTGCCAAGAATGGCTTCGAAGTAGCGCTAGTGGATGAGGCGACACGTGCGCA
>Ga0114998_10003796_pt1 | contig 11162 bp, 14 predicted proteins | sample ArcticOcean_MG_C_5_FD_87044 | JGI IMG/M metagenome (GOLD analysis project Ga0114998, IMG submission 87044) | Marine microbial communities from western Arctic Ocean - ArcticOcean_MG_CB4_138 | ecosystem: Environmental > Aquatic > Marine > Oceanic | place: Arctic Ocean: Canada Basin | collected...
TATTTTTTTTGAGATTTTTGAAATTTATCGCTATACTTAACTCTTTAAGGTATGGCATTGAGTAGTGTTAAGTTCCATAGATTTCAAAACGTTTAATTACGTGATATATCTGCAAGAAAATTATAATTACAGTTTGCCACATATTGGTTTTATAGGCTTATGCAGTATTTTTAATGGATTCAACTGTTTTGTCAAATTGTTTTACCATTAATAATAACAAAAAGAGAGCTTTTTAACAATGCTGACTAAATACTGACTAGATATGTAAGCAAAAAAAAGTAAAAACTTGATAGACAGGTAATTACAGTTTTGATATGCGGAAACGCGGAGAGGGAGACTAGAAAAACGTTCTAAAGCCCTTTATATATAAGGTTTTAAAGGTTTGGGATTATATACTGACACCTAATTAACCCCAAACAACTTAATCTCTAATGTACTTGTTTACGATATCCACCTGAATACCAGAGTATTCAGAGAATTCATTAATCGTAATAAATTGATGCGGTTCTTTATCTAAAAAACATTTTATATCATTCAATAACTTGCGTCCATATCGCTCACTTCTTCCGGTGATGCGCTGGATGTCTTTAGGATATATACAAGCTCTCTTTTGATTCATGATACTTTATCTATGCTTTATCCATGCTTAAGCCTACTAGCATCTTTATTGAAAACAAAAGGATGTTTTTGGTTGTATCGGAATGGATGGTCTTTTTTGGAATGTGTTTTTTTACAATACGCTATAAAGTTACGTGATTTGATCTCATAATCAAAAAATATAATCTTATGGCAAAGCAAACAGGAATTATCAAATTGAAAGGAACTATTGGAGGTATTTCCTTTTACAAAACATCTGATGGGCATTTAGCTCGTGAAAAAGGTGGTGTTGACAAGAAAAGAATCCAAAATGACCCAGCGTTTCAAAGAACGCGTGAAAATGGTTCTGAATTTGGACGCGCTGGTAAAGGTGGTAAAGTTTTACGAAATGCAATTCGTGTGCTTTTGCAAAATGCAAAAGATAAACGTGTTGTTAGTAGATTGACAAAAGACCTTGTAGCAATCACCAAAACAGACACTATAAATGACAGAGGGCTGAGAACGCTACAAGATGGAAACTTGAGTTTATTAGAAAACTTTGAATTCAATTTGAATGGAAAATTAGGAGCAACATTATTTGCTATTTATTCGAAAGCCTTTGATCGTGTATCTGGTGAAGCAACTTTATCAATTGCAGCTTTTTCTCCAACTATTAGAATTGCTGCTCCCTCAGGAACTACACATTTTAAAGTAGTTATGGGTGCTGCAGAATTGGATTTTGAAAATGAAACTTCTGTATTCGAAAGTGATGAGACTGCTATTTCACCTTATGACGGTGCTAACACTGCTCCTATTGCAATGACAGCGACCATCACTGCAAATTCAGTTTTACCTGTTGTACAGGTGTTGGGAATTGAGTTTTATCAGGAAGTAAATGGACAAATGTATCCACTTAAAAATGGTGCTTACAATGCTTTGTCTGTTGTTATTGTTGATACTCTGTAAAAATGGATTTACAAATGCAAAGAAGTTACTTTAAAGAGGCCACGAATAGTGTCCTCTTTATTAACGGTGTTTTTTTTGGTTTTACTATTGAATTGCCCTGGAATAATAACACCAGAAGCAAATCTTGTGTTCCAGAAGGCACCTATTTTTTGAAAGCTCGTTTTTCAAAAAAATTTAAGCATCATTTGGTTTTAGAAAATGTAGTCCAGCGTTCACTTATTTTAATCCATACTGCTAATGATGCAACGTTAGAACTTAAAGGTTGTATTGCTCCTGTTACCTATTTAACGGGAATTGGTAAAGGCTTGTACTCAAAACCTCTACTTGATAAACTTCTTTCAAGATGTTATCAAGCATTTGAAAGAAAAGAAATTATTGAATTAACTATAAAATCATCCTTATGAAATTTTCAGAAAGAATAAAAGAACCTACTCCACCCTTTTTTAAAAAATTAAGAAATATAGGACTTATATTGGCTGCTGCAGGTGGGGCCATTTTAGCGGCACCAATTACACTTCCTGCCATTGTATTATCAATTGCAACTTATATAACTGTTGCCGGAACAGTAGCAACCACAATAAGTCAGGCAGTAGTTTCAGACACCAAAGAAAAAAATGCAAAGTAATCTTCAAATAAAATCTGGGGTTGTTGGTGGTACCTTATTATCTACTATTATAAACATTAGTTTTCACGATATTTTAATCACTTGCATCATGGCTTTTGTGGGGGCAACTGTTAGTTTTTTTGTTTCCTATTTGCTTAGGAGTTTTTTTCTAAAAAACAGAAAAAAGTAATCATATAACCATATGATATCCTTCCGTTTTTAAAAGTTGAGAATTGCGAATGAATTGAGCGCAAAGGCATTCTCAAATTTTAAAAATGTGAGCCCAATGGCGATTGAATGGCATAATACGTGGCACACCATTAATTATTTATCTTTTTTATAGAAGTCAAAATATAGACTTTTTCATAGCAATTTACCACCTCTCAACGATGTGGTTTTTTTTTATAAAAAACTGAATAAAAGTACGTAGTGCGCTGGCAGCAGCGAGAATAAGTGTGTAATTTTTTATTTGTTATAAGCTACGTCTTTAATTGTTTTTGTTAAAAGTGGCTGCTTTGCAAATCTCTTTTTAATAACGAAACTACCTCTACTGACTACTTTATTTTAAGAAACCTTATCAGCAACAGCTTTTAGTGAAAACAACTTTACTTCTTTCTTTACAAATAAAACTTTATACTCTTATTGGCTTTTTTTGATTTTATAAGTGCTTTAGAAATACTTTTTTGTGATTGTATTTTCTTGTTTCTATTCTTTTTATATTGAAACTAAGCTAGCATTTATAAAAACAATGCAACAAGTACTGCATGTTCTTAAGCTATCTGTGGATTATTGCTAATTACTAAGGTGCGCGTTGGAAGTGTGGGTATTTAGTTCACGACCTTTCCATTTTACGGGAGTTCATGAATAGCCACAAATTAATTTTAAGTTTCTAATTTGTGCGGCTGGAAGTGGCTATTTTACATAATGGCGTTATAGACCCTGGAGTTTTTACGGAAAAGGGCTATAACTGCGCATTATGTTAATATAGCTTTGGTGCTAATCACAAATTTGTTACAATCTTGATATATAAATCAAACTAGCATTATCATCACTTTCATTATTTAATCTATCATTTACCTGATCTATAAATGAACTATTTTTTTTATTATTATTTATTAAAAATAGCATCGTTTGACTATCAATAATATTATGAACCCCATCAGAACATATTATTAATTGATCTTTATCTTTTACAACTAATTCTTGATACGAAATAACCGACTTTTTTATATCTCCTTGAATAGAACGAGTTACTATATGCGAATACTTTGATGGGTTAAAATTTTCATTGATTACATCACTTTCTGAAAGTTCATTTATCAAATTATGAGATTTACTTTCAAAAACTAACTTACTTTCAGAATAATGAAGAATTTTGACATCACCTACCCAAAAGCATTTTGCTAAATTCTTTGAAAACACTATACCTGCCAGAGTAGCGCCAAGTTTTGAATTATTTTGTTCATGAAATTGACGAATAGCTAAATTTGCTTTATTTATTGCTTTCTGTATATTATCCTTATTTATAATATTAACATCTGATAGAAATGTTAATATACTTTCTGTGGAAATTTGAGCAGCTTTCTCACCATTATCGTAGCCTCCCATACCATCTGCTACCAAATATAAATATGTCGACGGATCTATGTTTTTTATTAAAACAACATCTTGATTAACCTTCCTTTTCCCTTTATGTGTTAATGTTATTGATTTCATTTATTTATTACCTATAGCTTGTATTGTGCCTCCTCCATGTTTTGTTACTCTCGGTCTTGTTGATACTTTTACTGGTTTAGCAGAGATACTTTTATCTGTAGCCATTTTTATTAAATTGTTCTTTTAATTTAGTTGGTTTATTATGTTCTGTATGCTTTCTAAAACTTCTTCATAAGAAAGCATTTTATGTGTTTCTATAATTTGATTGATGAGGATACTGCGTTCTTTTTCACTTATGGTATCTATCAATATTTGTTTAATAATATTTAAATCATCAGGATATTCTTTTAAAATTTCTAAAACATCAATACCTAAAAGTGTTGCGCCACCGGTAATGATTGTTTGGTGTTCAGCGTATACTTCTTCGTAATGATTTTCCGCTGCTCGTTGGTCATTTATACTTAAATAGTTTTCCAAGATGAAACCAATATCATCAGCATCTTTATTGCTTTTGTGATTTCTGTCTTTCCAGGCTGTGATTTTCAGAAGAAATATTCCGCTCAAAGAAGCTATTTGTATTTCTATTTCTTGATCTACGCTTACTTTAAGTGAAGCTTCTTCTACCGCGTCAAAACCTAATACAGACATTGCAAAACTTTCATCAGGTGGCCAGAATATTTTACTATCTTGCTTCATTATGTCTCCAAAAGGGACAATATCTAATTGGAATTTCTCTTTATATAAAAATCGCTGTTTTTGATCTGTATCTTTAGTGAAATTTCCAAGGCTAACTATTTCCTCCTCTACTTTCTGCCATTGTTCCCAATCATTAACTGTTATCGCAATATCTAGATCATATGTTAAACGACCAGACTTCTCGTTATGTAATTTCATAACGATATCTCTTGCAGTAGCGCCTATAACGAAGAATGAGATTCCAGCTTGTTTGAAATACCCCGTTAGCTCTAATAAAATAGGCTTCAGTAGTGGATGTGTAAATTTATCACTAGATATATCTAAGCTCATTTTCTAGTATTTGTTTCGCTGTTTCTATATTTCTACCAAAACCACTATTAATTAAATCTGCATATATTAAAAGTGCTGGAGCTATTTTATCGTTACCTAAATCGTTTTTCCAGAATTTTTGTAAAACTTCAATTTCTCCATTTTCACTAGGTACTAAACGTAATTTTTTAGCTATTACAGATAATTCCAAGTCTGTAAAAATTACAAAATGCTCAGGTCTCAAATTATTAGTGAGTAAAGCTCCTCCTGGTTCGCCGCCCCACAGAATAACACCTTCATTACTTTGAGTGTCTAACTGCTGCCAATTGCGCTGACCATCTGGATCTACAAAGCGCATACGCTTTCTTACGATGCGAGGTCTTAGTACTGCATTGAATTCAACAATCCAACGTTCTAGTAATTCATTTGTGTTTTTAAGAACACGCTTATCATTTGTTTTTAGTAGAAAATTCAGCTCTTCTAGTTCTGCCATCACGTTACTTACAGAGCCTATAGAAACATCTGCTTTCTCTGCTATTTTTCTATAAGAGTCTTGTAAATGTTCAGGTTTATGTAATAGATGGAATACTATTTTTAAACCAGCCTCTTGAAAAGCACGAGATTGATTAGTTTTTTCCATTTTCGCTTTCTTTTGACCTTCAATAAAAATGAGAAGCTCTTTACATTTAATAAAGGCGTTACCAGCTATATCCAAATAGTTAATACCACGTTCCTTAAGTTCCTCTGTAGCTCCTTTAGAAATGTATTCTGCGATTAAGATGATAGGCCTATTGCTATTTTTTTTTATATTTTCTAATTGCGCTAGTACTAAACCTTGGTTTGAAGTTCTTATAGCTTTTTTTGCCTCTACAGTAAACTGTTCGTTATTAATTCGCAGCAGCGCATCATAATTTGGTCTGTTACTATCTATTTCAATATGAATATCACCAAGCTTCTCTAGCTTTGATATAGCCTCATACATAAAGTCGTTATTGCGAAACATAAGTTTAAGTGTTCATTATTTTAAAGTGTTCAGTGACAATGAACACTCAAATATAATGAACAATATTTAAATCACCTAACAATTTTTCCTTTATATTAATATTCATCGACCTTAATCTTTATAATTATTAGTCCTTAAACTAACAAAACTTAATGGTCTTTTAATTCTAAATCTAAAATCTTTTATCTCTAAAAATTTTTATATCGTCTCTTAGTATTCTAGTAGCGATGCCCTCTCCTGGATATAGTTCTGCAATCTTCTGATTTAAAAAACTTAATAGTTCGTTGAAAGTAAAAGATTTATTGCGGAAACAATAGTCTAGCATATTATATCTAATATGTGCATGTTTACTGTTTGCCATTTCACTTTTTCTTTTTCAATAGATACCTAACATACAACAACACCTTGTTCTTTGGCAAGAACACAACGATGTACATACTTAAATTTAATTTTTTTGCCCAATTTTTAACTAAAAATAGATAAAGTTTAAATGTATGCAATCTGTTTAAATACTACAAAAGGAAGCAAAGTAAATAATACGGGGAAAATTAAAAGAGGTTTATTTTAGAGTAAGAGTATATTTATATTATCTGATTTGTTAATTTTCTATTGATGAGATTGCCTTAATTCGACTACACTCAGTGCAAGCTGTAAACTCCGCGCAATGAGATTTTTAAAAAGCTATTTTCTTTTATCTCTACAATTTTTATCGAACGCAATTAAATTAAATAGTTCTCGCATTCTTGAACGTACACGATTCCCATATCTCTCCTCTATTTCATCTGCGTTTAAATTTGTAGTGCCATGTGTTATTATAGCCTTTCCGATTTTTGCTGCTGGATTTTTTCTATAAGATCTTGAAGCATGTTCAGGATTGCGGGTAAACAACTCGTACCGAGAAAGTAAAATTTCACCAATTACGTTGGAATCTACTCCAAAGTGTTTTCCCATTGGTTCGATGCCTATATCATCAAAACAATAAAAACCATCATTCCCATAATCTTCAATTGTTTTAAAACCTAAATGATTGAAACTAAAAACTGCATTGCGACAGGGTATTATTTTATATGTTCTTTTATGTGGAGTTAAATGTCTTAGTAATTTCATTAATGTTGTTTTACCGCATCCCACAGGTCCCGATAATAAAATGCCTTTATTTGGGTCTATATTTAGTTTTTTACAAGTTTGATGATCTTGAATAAAATAACAAGAGAGCTTGTATATAATTTCCAGGTCTTCTTTACATATTTTAAAATTCTGGCCAAATAAAGATTTTCCTTTTGCGTCTAGAAATAGTACTATTTTATTGAAATTGTAGTGAATGTGGTTTCCTTTTAGCTCACCTAGTTGATATTGGGTACTTTCTATAGAAACTATACTAGGGTTTTGCCGATTGTATGTTGAATGAATACTGGTCATTACTTACTAATTTAGAGATTAGGTGTTTTTTTCTTTATTCTAATACTTTTTTGCTTGATCAAAAAGTATTCAAAAAATCAAGACTCACTTTTATTTTTTACTCCTTACTTTTTTGCATTGATCAAAAAAGTAACAAAAAAATCTAGTCTTGAATCTTCGGCGGTCTTTCTAGTTCTCAATCACTAAATGAAATGAACTCCACTTCCTTACAGTCAGTGTCAAACAGCATTTCATTTTACGTGATTTTCAAACTGAAGACACTCGCCTGCCAGATTCTATGACGATTAAAAATTCTCATTTATTTTATTGATCTGTTTTAAAAATTAAATAGTTCGGTTTAGATTCTAACGCTGTATTGTATTTTATTTTTTTGATGCTCATCTTTTAACTGGATTTATGCCTTCGCAAGAATCACAGGTAAGTTTTAGATTATGGTTTTTACTTTTGTTTTTAAGCACTCGGTATCAAAAACCAGGCGTCAAAGTGGCTCATTGTAGTTTTTGTTTTTACGGGTCTTTAGGTTGTCTTGATTTTGGGACTGTTGCAAAATGTTTGTTCTAGATTTTGTTAGAACTGACATTTCTTGTGCTTTAAGCATCCAATTTTTTGCTGAAGATTTCCAGTTGTATATTTTTGTAATTCCTTTTATTTTCCAATTTAAAGATTCGTAATAACTAAAAAATTTTTCTGCTTCAATTTTTGGCCAATCATTTTTATTAAAAAAAAGAATAACTTCATTTATGGAATTTGGGCGCTCTTGTTTATAAGTTTCTTTCTGTTTATTATTGTTTATTAATGATACTTCTGCTTGTCCTAGTACTTGTCCTATTTTAGGACTGTTCTGTTCTAGTGGTTGTCCTTGTACTTGACTGCTACTTGTACCATAATTGTACATCTTAATTTCACTCCCTTTTAAAGGGTTGTGAGATGGGTAATAAATAATGTATTTCCATTTGTCTAAATCTCTAAGACATTTATGATATGTGCTTTTAGAACCAATTTTTGACAACCTCATTATATCTCCTCTATTTATATAAAATGGATTTTTAAACCTGTTTAAATTCCAAAATTGAAACAATGCCATATACAAGCTTACATGCGTGGAATTTAAATTTGTATCCTCTGAAATCAAGAGATAAAATTGACTTAAATGTCTTATATAATTTGTTTTTGACATTCTAGATATTGTGCGTTTTATTTGCTTCTAAAATCTTAAGAATTTCTTTTAAATCGTATAATATTACTCCACCAATTTTGGTGTAAGGCAAGGTTCCGTTGATTCTTAATGTTTGCAATGTTCCTGGACTAATTTTTAAAAGTTTTCTGATTTCTGCTGACTTCAAAAACTTTTTACTTTCGAACTTTTCAGAAGCATTTATAATTGACTTGAACTCATCTAAAAGTTCCATTTTAAATTCTATTAGATCTTCTGTTGTAATTAAGTTTGCTGGCATAATTTTTATTTTTAAATTAATTTTAATACGATTTGACTTTCGTACAGCAAAACTCAGAAGATAAAATGGAATGATTTCGGTAGTTGGACGTAACTACCGAAGAAAAAATATTAAAGAAAAAATGGGTAAATTGTTATGCCATAACAGTGAAAAAGAGGTAAAATAGACTTTTTATTGTTTTTCGTAGTTCCATTGAACTACCTATTTTATATACTATCGTCTTGCTCTAATCTTGAAACTAGATTTTCTGATAATTTGTTTAAAAACTTAGACCTGTCTTTAGTCCTACTTTTAATTTCGGAATACGTTTTGTAAAAATTCCCTAAATCAATATCAAAAACAACTTCTAATACTTCAATAATTTGTTTTACCTGAACAGCACCACCATTTAAAGCACCAGAATATTTTAAAGCGTACACCAATTCGATTAAATCGGTTTTAGTAGCTGTCCATGTTAAAGTATTTTCTAGTTTATTTTTGAATTTATTATTGACAATTTCTTTACTGATATTGTTTAATGACAATAATTCTTTTTTGAAAAAAATCACTAACAAATCATTTGAAATAACCTCAGCAGCTTTCATATCATGGCTTGTAAAAAATTCGGGATCTGAAAATAACAGTGTTTCAGAACTGAATAACTCTAATTGCTCATTACCTCTTAAAAAATATTTATCATCCAAAAAACATTCATCTTGCTTATAATATCTATAAAATTGGATATTTTTATTTTTTTGAGATTCTAGTTTTTTAAGCCTCAATTTTATATCTGTTTTTTGAAAAGAAATTATAGAATTCGGTTTGCAAATTATATAGCTTAATTGCGCATTGAACACTATTAAATCTGCACAAATTCCAGGTTTTAAGTATTTAAAAAACCGAATTTCATCTTTATTTGATTCGAATTTGTAGTCACGAATATAGCCTCTAAGTTTATTCAAAAAACATTTAGATTCTTGAATACTTTGCTTTAAGTGTGTTGTACGGTCTAGCTTTTGAATGTCAATATTATTTTTCCATTCAGCATAGCCATTGAATAGCGATATTATCTTTTCCATTGTAATTTTAGCAATCCAAAAATACAAAATAATAGTTACCCTTTTAACCAGGTATTTTTAAAGCATTTACCTCTCTTTTATTGTTTAGAATACTTCTAAGGTGATTCATGTCATCACTAACTTTACTTTCAACTACTTTAGCATAAATTTGAGTAGTTGTTAATTTAGTATGTCCTAACATTTTAGAAACAGATTCTATTGGAACACCATTTGTTAAAGTTACTGTTGTTGCAAATGTATGTCTAGCCATATGGAACGTTAAATTCTTTGTTATACCACATAAATCGGCAATTTCTTTTAAATAACTATTTAACTTCTGGTTTGAAATTTTAGGGAATAATTTATCTATAGCTATTGCTCTTATATCTGTTTTATATTTTGATAGTATAGTTTCGGGAACTTCTAATAAAGGTAATCTTACTGTTGTTTTAGTTTTTACCCGCGTGGTTTCAATCCAAAGATTTCCATCGATCCCTTTTAGAATATTCTTATTTGTTAGCTCCATAATATCTACATAAGCAATACCTGTATAGCAACTAAATAAAAACAAGTCTTTTACTAAATCTAACCTACTAATTTTTGACTCATAGTCTTCTATAAACTCTAATTCGATTTGAGTTAAAAACTCTCTTTCTCTCTTTTCTAGTTTTGCTTTAAATTTTATAAATGGGTCCTTATTAAGCCATTCTAATGCAATCGCCATATTTATCATTTTCCTCAATCTTTTAATGTGCTTGATGGTTGTATTATTTCCAATTTTTCTTAATGATTTTTTACAAACATAATTTCTAAGGAAATTTTCAAAACCAATAATAAATTGATAATTGAGGTTTTCTAAATACACATCTGAAGTTTTGTATTTACTTTTAATAAACTCTAAAATATAACGCTGGCTTGTTTTATAACTTCTTAAAGTATCTTTATGTAGTTTATGCGCCAAATATTCATTATGATGTTTAATAACACCTTGTATAGTCAGTTTCTCATTGTCTGTTCCTAAAAACCTTGCTTTAATTAATTGAGCAGTTATAAGTTTTCTTTCAGATTTTAACTCTTGATATGTTTGAAAAATACTAGATTTAGTTTGCTCAATATATTGATTAATTATTCTAGCTTCTTGGCTATTTCCTTTTACCCGAGATTTAGCTTTATCCCAGGTGTTTATATCAATTTTTTTCTTTAAACTGATGTTTGCTCTTTTTGAATTTACAGTAATTCTAGCATAGAGTTCTGCAGAATTATTTTTTGCGCGTGAAGAATTTATCCAAATAAGGATAGAAAATGTTGAAGAAGGACTCATAGTTGTCGTCTTTTAAGTTAAACTTTTTTTAAGACGAAAGTCAAATCAACTATTAAAATCTTTGGCTAATCGGTCAACAAAATTGACGAAACAATTTGTTGACCGATTTGTTGACCTAAGA